>WNFI01365149.1_pt1 | contig 36374 bp, 32 predicted proteins | sample 5400471 | NCBI WGS metagenome assembly WNFI01 (sample SAMN13153348, study PRJNA577476) | soil metagenome | isolation source: 100 cm saprolite on Douglas fir-dominated hillslope | place: USA:California | collected 2013-09-17 | reverse complement strand
TTGCAGTCGGCGCGGCGGCGTGGCAATTTGCCGCCATAAGAAGCGGCAAGCGGGAGGAGGCGGGTCATGGGCCAGAGGCTCAGCGGCAAGAAGGCGTTGGTGACCGCCGCAGCGCAAGGCATCGGGCGCGCTTCCGTACTCGCTTTCGCCGCCGAGGGTGCTGACGTCATCGCCACCGACCTCAGCGCAGCCAGGCTCGACGAACTGAAACGCGCGGCAAAGGGTCGGGTGGAGACGCGCCAGCTCGATGTCACCGACGCAGCGGCGATCACGGCGCTGGCCACGGAGCTCGGCGCTGTCGACGTGCTCTTCAACTGCGCCGGCTTCGTGCACCACGGCACGGTGCTCGACTGCACGGAGAAGCACCAGCAAGGCCGCCGTGATCGGCCTCACCAAGGCGGTCGCCATCGACTACATCAAGCAGGGCATCCGCTGCAACGCCATCTGCCCCGGCACCATCGCCACGCCGTCGCTCGAGGACCGCATCGCCGCGCAAGGCGGCACCGACGCGGTGCGCCAGGCCTTCGTCGCGCGCCAGCCGCTGGGGCGGCTCGGCACACCCGAGGAGATCGCGGCCATGGCGCTCTATCTCGCGAGCGATGAATCGAGCTTCACGACCGGCGCCATCCACCTTGTCGATGGCGGCTGGACGCTCTGAACCCAGGCTCAAACAAGAGGATGGAACCATGAAGCTGCTTCGCTACGGCCCGCGCGGCCAGGAGAAACCCGGCTTGCTCGACCGTGACGGCAAGATCCGCGACCTGTCGGGCGTCATCAAGGACCTGACGCCGGACGCGCTGGCCCCGGCTTCGCTCGACAAGCTTCGCAAGCTCGATCCCGCCAGCCTGCCTGCCGTGTCGGGCCAGCCGCGGCTCGGTGCTTGTGTCGCGCAGGTGCCGAAGCTCGTCTGCGTCGGACTCAACTATGTCGACCACGCCAAGGAAGGCGGCATGCCGATCCCGACCGAGCCGGTGCTGTTCATGAAGGCGACCAGCTCGATCAACGGCCCCAATGACGATGTCGTGCTGCCCAAGGGCGCGCAGAAGGGCGACTGGGAGGTCGAGCTCGGCATCGTCATCGGCGCGAAGGCGCAATATGTGAGCGTCCACGATGCGCTGAAGCACGTCGCCGGCTATTGCATCGTCAACGACGTCTCGGAGCGCAATTTCCAGCTCGAGCGCGGCGGCAACTGGTCGAAGGGCAAGAGCGCGGACACCTTCGGCCCGCTGGGACCGTGGCTCGTCACCGCGGACGAGGTGCCCGATCCGCAAGCGCTCGATCTCTTCTGCGAGGTCAGCGGCCAGCGCATGCAGAACGGCTCGACCAAGAACATGATCTTCCCTTGTGCGCACATCGTCAGCTACATCAGCCATTTCATGACGCTGTTGCCGGGCGATGTCGTGCCCACGGGAACACCGGCCGGTGTCGGGCTCGGCATGAAACCGCAGCGCTTCCTCAAGCCGGGGGATACGATGCGCCTCGGCGTCGCCGGGTTGGGCGAGCAGCGCCAGAAGGTCGTCGCCTACGGCTGATCGGCGATCGCCCGGCAAGGCGCGCTGCGCGCCGCCTCGGGCCGGGCCGCGCGTGCATGCATGTTGGACTGGCGCAACCCCTCGGTTTCACGCTATTCTCAGCGAGTCGCTCGTTTTGCGCACAGAGGTCCCATGTACGACCGCCGCCCCGGATTCTTCCGGACCGAAGACGCCCCGACCGGCCGTCGCGTCGAGGCGAAGGTGAAATGGTTCAACGCGGCAAAAGGCTTCGGCTTCGTGACGCTGTCGGACGGTAGTCCTGACGCGTTCCTGCCGATGGCCGTGCTGCGGCGGGCCGGCTATGAGGATGTGCGGGAAGGCGCGTCGATCAGCTGCGAGGTCGGCACCGGGGCCAAGGGCCCGCTCGTCGTGACCGTGCTCAATCTCGACAACAGCACCGCGACGCCCGCCGGAATGGGCGGTGGCCGTGCGGCGGCGCGTCCGGCCCAGACAGTCGAGGGTGCAGTCAAATGGTTCGAGCCCGACAAGGGCTATGGATTCATCGCGCCCGACGGCGGCGGCAAGGACGTTTTCATCCACGTCACGGCCTTGCGCCGCAGCGGCGTCAACCTGCTCGGCCCCGGGCAGCGCGTGCGCGTCGATGTGGTGGACGGCCGCAAGGGACTCGAGGCCGACCGGGTCACGCTGATCTGACGCGATCGGTTGCAGGGCCCTGCCAGTATACGCCGCACACGCACGAAACTTGGCAATACACCCGTTCCGGGATTACTTTCTTGCCGTAACGGTCGCGGGACGGTAGAAGCGGACTTCTTGGCGGTTCCGGCGTTACCGCAAGAGGGCCATTCGCGGCTCGACTCATAGACATAGATAATCGCGTGGGGGAGCGCATGGATCTCGAGGACACGCTCAAGACCTACCGCCTTTTTTCCGGCTCGTACGACCTTCTGTTCGGGCCGGTGTTCCACCCGGGACGCAAGGACGCGGTGCGCATCGCCAACGACCGCCCGTCACAGCGCATCCTCGAGGTCGGCGTCGGCACCGGCTTGTCGCTACCGTTTTTCCGCGCCGACGCGCGCGTGACAGGTATCGACGTTTCAGCCGAGATGCTGGCGAAGGCGCGGCGCCGCGTCGAGCAGCGCAAGCTCAAGCAGGTCGAGGCGCTGCTCGAGATGGACGCCGAGAACATGTCGTTCGAGGACGATTCCTTCGATGCGGTGCTGGCGCTCTATGTCGCCTCCGTGGTGCCGAACCCGGCGCGTTTTGCCGCGGAAATGCGGCGCGTGTGCCGGCCCGGCGGCACGATCGTCGTGGTCAATCACTTCACCAGCGAGAACCCGGCGATGCGCTTCATCGAGAAGCGGCTGGCGCCGCTCGCCGGCAAGATCGGATTCCACGCCGATTTCCCGCTCGACACCTTCCTCGCCGCCAGTCGGTTGCAGGTGCGCGAGATGCGGCCGAGCAACCTGTTCGGCTATTGGCGCCTCTTGCGCTGTGTCAACAACGCGAAGCCGGCCTGACCACGCCGCCGCCGCGACCGCGGCTGCGGCGGCCTACCAGCACCTCGCAGTTCATCGTTCCGGCATTGTGGAAAAAGTAATCCTCGCTGGCCTTGGCCCGGCGCTTGGGGTCATTGCGAGGTGAGCACGACCTGGCCTGCAGCCGCCGGCCTGCGGCCAAGCAAAGCATGAAGAGCATCGTCGGTGCGCGAGGAGCGAGGGAACGAACGGCGCCGTTGCGTCCCCTCTGCCCAAAGGGGGCGAGAAACAGGGGGAGCGGACCGAGTGCCATGGATTTAGCAAATCCCATGTCGCTGAGCGAGACGAGGAGAGGCGCGGGAGCGCAATCTCCAACAGATTGATTAACTGGGACATAACGGAGCATCTGGGGCGTTGACTAACCAGTCGTAAACCTCGTGGCAGGACAATGCGCTCCGCGGCATCAATGGGGCCGGCGGAGCGATGATCGGGACGACAGAAACGGAACGTGCGGGACTGCAGCGCTTGACCGGCGAGACCTGGGAAGCCCGGATCGCGGTGCTTATCCCCTGCCTCAACGAGGAAGCGACGATCGCCAAGGTGGTGGCCGATTTCTGCGAGACCCTGCCCGGCGCCGCGATCTACGTCTATGACAACAATTCGCGTGACGGCACGGTCATGGCGGCGCGCGCGGCCGGCGCCAGTGTGCGCTCCGAGCCCATGCAGGGCAAAGGCAATGTGGTACGCCGCATGTTCGCGGATATCGACGCCGATATCTACATTCTCGTGGACGGCGACGATACCTATGACGCGACGGCGGCGCTAGCGCTCGTATCGCACCTGATCGAGCACCGCCTCGATCTCGTCAGCGCCAGCCGCATCAGCGAGCGCGCCGATGTCTACCGACCGGGGCACCGCGCCGGCAACGTCCTGCTGACGCGGCTGGTGGCGCATCTCTTCGGCAATCGCTTCACAGACATGCTGTCGGGCTACAAGGTGTTGTCGCGCCGCTTCGTCAAATCCTTCCCGATCACCGCATCCAGCGGCTTTGAGATCGAGACCGAGATCACTATCCACGCTCTTGAGCTCAACATGCCCGCCGGCGAGCTGCCGACTTCCTACAAGGAGCGGCCCGAGGGATCGGTCAGCAAGCTTCGCACCTTTCGCGACGGGTGGCGCATCGTCTGGACGATTTTCCTGCTCACCAAGGAGGAGCGGCCGCTCGCCTTTTTCTCGACGTTCTTTGCATTGTTCGCGGGGGCATCGCTGATTCTTGCCGCGCCCATCGTCGTCACCTTCATAGAGACCGGCATCGTCCCGCGCCTGCCGACGGCCGTGTTGGCGACCGGCGGGATGCTCGTCGCCTTCTTGAGCCTGGTCTGCGGCCTCATCCTCGACACCGTTGCGCGCGGACGGAGGGAAATGAAGCGGCTACACTACCTGATGCTTTCCTCGCCCCATGGCGCCGAGCGCTGAGCGACCATGGACCAGCCGGCGCCTTACGGCGGTGTCGCGAACCTCGAGGTGATGGAGGCAGCGCGCAACTACAACGACTTCCTTCTCCATACGATTTGCGCTTACGCTCCGGCCGCGGGTGTGATCATCGACTTCGGCGCCGGCACCGGCACTTACGCCCGCCGATTGGCCGCGATGAAGCGCTTCGTGATTTGTGTCGAGGCCGATCCAGCGCTGCGCGCGCGCCTGGCGCGCGAGGGGCTTTCCGTCTGTGAGCGGCTCGACGAACTCGCGGTCGGAAGCGCCGACTACATATACAGTCTCAACGTCCTCGAGCATATCGCCGACGATCTCGCGGCTCTTCGCCAGCTGCGCTCGCGGCTCCGCGTCGGCGGTCGTTTGCTTATCTACGTGCCGGCCTTTCCCTGCCTGTTTTCCAGCATGGACCGCGCCGTCGGACATTTTCGACGCTATCGTCGCCGCCAGTTGATCGATCTCGTCAGCGCCGCCGGGCTCGAGTTGTCGGAGGCACGCTATTGCGACAGCCTTGGCTTTGCCGCTTCGCTCGCGTTCAAGGCGCTGGGGCAGCGCGACGGTACGATCAACGGGACGGCGCTCGTTGCTTACGACCGACTGTTCTTTCCGCTAAGCCGCGCTCTCGACCGGTTCTGCGGCCGCGCTTTCGGCAAGAACCTGATGCTCGTCGCGCGCCGGCCGCGCTGAGTCTTCGGGAACGGCGCGCGATCGCAAGGTCGCGCGGGATTGTAGCGAGTGCGCCGACTCGCCCATTGTCCTTCATCACTGGCCGGGGTGCTCGCACGGCCATCGCGCAACGCATCGGGCGACATGCCTTAACGCAGCTTAAACGGTTTGCGGCTAACACCGTGGCCAGGCGAGGCCCCTCCCTCCATGACACCTGACGCGTCCTGCGATCAAGCGATGCCGTGTCCTGCGCCAGTCTTCGCGACGCACCGGGCCGCATTGTCACTGTTCGAAGCCGTCGCTTATTTCCTGATCGCCGTCGTCATCGATATCGTCCTCGGGCTGTACGCACTCGGCGACGTGCTGGCAGGATCGCTGCTCAATCCCGACAGCTACATGAGACTCGTTCGCCTTCACGACATTCTGGCGCAGCACGTGCCGCTGGATGTCGTCGCGCGCGACGGCTCCGGCGACGGCACGGTGCTGCCCTGGTCTCATCTCCTCGATGCGCTGATCTTGGTCCTGTCCGCGCCACTTCGGGCGATGATGAGCGGCCCGCAGGCGCTGCATTGGACCGCCGTTGCGCTCGGCCCGATCGGCATCGGGCTGCTCGGTGTAGCGCTCGCCTGGGTATTGGCGCCGCTGACCAGCCGTGCGTGGCGATGGACGGCGCCGGTCTCCGCCGCGACGTCTCTATTCATCGTGGGCTATGGCCTATCGGGCGTGGTGCATCATCACGTGCTCGTCGCCTTCACCATCACCATGACAGTGGGATACGCCGTTCGGGCGGGCGCCGCCGGCGAGCGAGCCGGATGGCTTATGGGATTTTGGGCAGGCGCTGGCTTGTGGCTGACGCCCGAGACGATGCCCTTCACGATCGCTACCTATGGCGGCGTCGGATTGGCCTGGCTCTTGCAACCGAGCCGGTCCGAGTATGGCCGGGCGCTGTTGGTCGGCGGCTGCGGGTTCCTCCTGCTCGTCTGCGCGGCTGTCGCCATCGATCCGCCTCATGGCGGCTATGGCGATACCGAGATCGACCGAATTTCGATCGTCTACGTAGTGCTCGCCACGGTCGTCTTCGCGATCGGCTGGTCGACCTGGCAGCTCGACCGCTGGTGCCTACCTGCCGGGCGCCGCGCTGCGATCGGCATTGCCGTCGTCGTCGCCGGCCTGGGTTTGTGGCTCGCCTTGTTTCCTGCCGTGGCGAAGGGGCCGGACGGGCTGATGGACGCCCAGCAAGCCAAGGCGTTTTTCGGCGCTATCTCAGAGATGGAGCCGGTCAAGTCATTCAGAGATGCGTGGCGCGGGTTACTGGACGGCATGCTGGCCGTGTCGGTGCTCCTCGCCATCACCGCGCGAACGCGGTCGCCCCTCTGGGCTTATGGCGCGATCGCGGGAAGCCTGACGGTGGTGCTCGGCTTCATGCATCTACGCTTCCTCACCTACCCGGCGACGCTTGCCGCAGGGACGCTTCCGCTGGCAATGACCTGTGGCGAACGTTGGCTCGCGCAACTTCCGGCGCAGGTGCAATCCGCCGCACGTGTCACCGGCCTTGGCCTGTTCTTGGCCGCGCCGTACGCCATCGACACAGCGAACGCGCTCTCATCGGGCGCGGCCTCACCACAGGATGCCGAGCCGAGCTGCTCGGTTCGGCTGCTGGGCCCGCTGCTCGCGCCCTATGCCGGGCAGGTGGTCATGGCGGACGTGAACGACAGTCCGGAGTTGCTCTATCGCACCGAGCTCCGCACCGTAGGCTCGCTCTATCACACCCATGTCGCGGCGTTCATGCGGCTTCGCGCCGCTTGGCGAAGTGCGCCCAGCGAGCACGTGCCCGAGGCAGTGCGGGCAACGCGCGCCTCACTGCTGCTCTTCTGCCCGCATACGAGCCGCTCCGCCTTGGTGGCGGATCTCCCGCCGAATACGTTATGGGACCGGCTGAACCGCGGCGAGCCGCCGGTTTGGCTCGAGGAGATTGGTGAAGATCCGCGTTCGGGGCACGTGCTCTACCGGATCGGCGAGCCGCGCAACGAAGCTGCGTCCGTCGGCCGCCACTAACGCGCACCCATCGGATGCCGCATGCAGGAGATCCGCAAGTCCGGTTCAGAGGAAGGAACGCCGGTGCCGGTAAATAAATGGTGCGCCCTCGCCGCCCGAGCATCGCGCCTTGCCCAGACGTCGCGCGCTCAAGGACGGGCAACCCTTCAAGACCTACCGGGTAGCGCTCGGCGCCGATCCCATCGGACCCAAGCGGCAGGAAGGCGATCACCGGACGCCGGAAGGACGCTACACCATCGACTTCCACAAACCCGACAGCGCCTTCCATCTGGCGCTGCACATCTCGTATCCCAATGAAGAGGATCGCCGCGAGGCTGCGCGCAGTGGCGTGTCGCCCGGCGGCTCGATCATGATCCACGGACTGCCCAATGGGCTCGCCTGGTTCGGTCGCGTCCACGCCCACCGGGACTGGACGGACGGTGCATTGCCGTGACCGACAGCGAGATCGAGGAGATCGCGCGCGCCGTGGCGGACGGCGCGGCTGTCGTGATCTATCCCTGAGCCGCAGAACCTGTCTCAGGGCGACGATGCCGAGCACAACGAAGATCGCCAGCACGACGAGCTGCGTGTAGAGGTACGGCGGTTCGGACTGAGTCGGCGCCAGCGCCTGCAGGAGCGCCAGCTTCTGGAAAGCCTGCACGACGCCGACGAAGACATTCAGGTAGAGGGCGAGCACGGCGGCCGTCACATAGATCCAGCGCGAGGCTCCGACGAGACGGTTGACGTAGCGCGCCAGGAGCGCCACGGCCAGCACCAGGAGCGATATGATGCCGACGACATGGGGCGGCCCGAAGCTGGCGGAGGGAAAGAAGAATCCGCTTACGCTGGTCAATATTGTGGTCGCGAAAAAGAGCGCGGTCCAGCCGGGCCGCCGCCTCGCGCCGAACATGCCGATGAGAACGAGGAGCCCGGAGAGAATCCCGACCAAGCTCAAAATGACGTGCACGAGCGTGAAGGTAGACGTCGACAGGCCAAGGATCATGAGCCGCCTCTTTCGTCTGCCACGACAGGCGCCACCTGGTCGCGACATCCTGAGCCGCCCGCGGTAAACGAAGCGTTTCCGGATCAGAACGTCACGCAAAGGCGAAAAAAAGCCGCCGATTTCTCGGCACAACTAGAAACAAATTCGTTTAGAACCGGTCGAGATCGAAGGACAGGATGGTGGCGCCGCCGACCACGGCAGAGAGCAGGCCGGGCGCCGCCGGAAGAACCTGCTCGGCATAGAAGCGGGCAGTCACGAGTTTCGCTTCGTGAAAACCCGCATCGCTGCCGCGCTCGCGGAGGCGCTGCTGCGCGGCGAGCGCGCCGCGCGCCGTCAGCCACCCCCCTGTGACCGTGCCCATGAGGCGAAGGTAAGGCACGGCGCCGGCGAGCGTCCGCGCAGGATCGGCGGCGCCATGCTCGACCATCCAATCCGTGGCGGTGGCGATGCCTGGATGCCGTTGGTGCCCTCGTAGATGGGCGCGATGCGCGCGTCGCGCAGATGCTGCGCCGCGCCGGTCTCCTCGATGAAGCCCATGCCGCCATGGACTTGCACGCCCGTGGACGCGATCTCGACCCCGAGATCTGTCGACCACGCCTTGACCACGGGGATGAGCAGGTCGACGCGGCGCTGCTGCGCGGCGCGCGCCTCGGAATCGGGGTAATGGCGCGCCCGGTCGATGGCGCCGGCGGTGTAGTAGGCGAGGGCGCGCATCGCCTCGGTCTGCGCGCGCATCGACAGCAGCATACGCCGGACGTCGGGGTGGTGGATAATGGGATAGGTGTCACCGGAGGTCGCGGTGACCGGCCGGCTCTGAACGCGCTGGCGCGCGAAGTCGCGCGCTTGCTGATAGGCGCGCTCGGCGATGGCGACGCCCTGGAGCCCGACATTGAGGCGCGCATTGTTCATCATCGTGAACATGCACTCCATGCCGCGGTTCTCCTCGCCGATGAGGAAGCCGACGGCGCCGCCATTGTCGCCATAGGCGAGCACACAGGTCGGGCTCGCATGGATACCGAGCTTGTGCTCGAGGCTGACGCAGCGCACGTCGTTGCGTTGGCCGAGCTTGCCATCGGCATCGACCAGGAACTTTGGCACGAGGAAGAGCGAGATGCCGCGCGTGCCCGGCGGCGCATCGGGCAAGCGGGCCAGCACGAGATGGACGATGTTCGCGGCCATGTCGTGCTCGCCATAGGTGATGAAGATTTTCTGCCCGGTGATGCGGTAGCCGTCGCCGTCGCGCACGGCGCGCGTGCGCAGTGCGCCGACATCCGAGCCCGCCTGCGGCTCGGTCAGGTTCATCGTGCCGGTCCATTCGCCGGAGACGAGCTTGGGCAGATAAACCTGCTTCTGCTCTTGCGTGCCGTGCGCGTGGAGCGCCTCGACGGCCCCAACATTGAGCAACGGGCAAAGCGCGAAGCCCATATTCGCCGAGTTCCACATCTCGAACACGGCGGTGGAGAGCGCCATGGGCAGGCCCTGGCCGCCATGCTCGGGCGGGAAGGGGAGCGCGTTCCAGCCGCCCTCGACGTATTTGGCGTAAGCCTCCTTGAAGCCGTCGGGGGTGCGCACGACGCCGTTCTCGAGCCGGCTCGCCTGCCGGTCGCCGATGCGGTTGAGCGGCGCCAGCACGCCGCCGGCGAGCTTGCCCGCCTCTTCCAGCACGGCGTCCACCACATCCGGGCTCGCCTGCTCGCAGCCCGGCAGCCGCGCGATCTCGTCGATGCCGGCGATCTCGGTCAGCGCGAAGCGCATATCGGCGAGGGGGGCGGCATAGTCGGTCACGGTAGCGGCTCCTCTTGTCTCCGGCGCTACGGCGGCAGGATCTTGCCGGGGTTCATCAATTCGTCGGGATCGAGCGCTTGCTTGAGACGGCGCATGAGCGCGAGCTCGAGCGGCGATTTGTAGCGCGGCAGGTCCTCGCGCTTCAAACGGCCGATGCCGTGCTCGGCGCTGATCGAGCCGTTGAGGCCGCGCGCGAGGTCGTGGACGATGTGGCTGAATTCTGCGCGGCGCGCCAGAAACACCTTCGCGTCGGCGCTAGGCGGCTGGCTCAGGTTGAAATGGATATTGCCGTCGCCGACATGGCCAAAGGCGAGGGGGCGTATGCCCGGGAGCTTGGCGGTGACCGCGGCGGTTGCGCAATTAATGAAATCGGCGACGCGGCTCACCGGGACCGAGACGTCGTGCTTGATGCTGCCGCCTTCGTATTTCTGCCCTTCGACCATCGCCTCGCGGATGCGCCAGAGATCGCGCGCCTGCGCCGTGCTCGTCGCGACGACGCCGTCGCGCAGCAGGCCGCCGGCAAGCGCTTCCGAGAGGAATTCCTCGAGCGAGCGGCGCAACCCGCTATTGCTCTGGCTCGACGACACCTCGAGCAGCGCGTACCAAGGCTGCGGCGCCGTGAGCGGCTCGGTCACCGCCGGGACGTGCCGCATCGCCATCTCGAGCCCAAGCCGCGGGATGAGCTCGAAGGCGGTCAGCTGGTCGCCGCTGATGCCGCGCGCGCGAGCGAAAAGCGCCATCACGTCCTCGACGCGGCCGAGGCCGAGAAACGCAGTCTCGACCTCGCGCGGGCGCGGGAAGAGCTTCAACGTCGCCGCGGTGATGATGCCAAGCGTGCCCTCGGCGCCGATGAAGAGCTGCTTCAGATCATAGCCGGTGTTGTCCTTGCGCAGCGTGCGCAGCGCGTCCAGCACCTGGCCGTCGGGCAGCACCGCTTCGATGCCGAGCGTGAGCTCGCGCATGTTGCCGTAGCGCAGCACGGCGATACCGCCGGCATTGGTCGAGAGATTGCCGCCGATCTGGCACGAGCCCTCGGCGCCGAGGCTCAGCGGGAAGAGGCGGTCGACCTGCTCGGCCGCCTTCTGCACCTCGGCGAGGACGCAGCCGGCCTCGACGGTGATGGTGTGGTCGAGCGGATCGATGGCGCGCACGCGGTTCCCGCGCCGCGCCGTGATACATGCCCCGCTCCTCGGCGAGGAACGGCGCCATGCCCGGCGCATCGGCGATCCAGCCCTTGGGGCCGACGATCTCCTTGATGCGTCCCAGCGCCGCGGCGATGCCGGGCTCTGCGGAAGCGGTCACGACCAAACTCCGTGCTGTCGCGCTGCTCTTGCATTAGCCCGGCCTCGGCCGTGCCGCAAGCGCGTCGCCTCAACCCGGCCGCGGGGCGGCGGCGCGGCGCAGGCGGTCGTTGAGTGCTACGCCCAGGCCGTGCTCGGGGATCGGCATGACGGCGATGGCGGTGAAGTCCGGCCGGTCGAGCGCACGCAGCGCGGCGAAGAGATTGGCGGCTGCTTCGCGCAGATCGCCCGAGCGACTGAGCCAGCGCGTCTCCTTGGCGCCTTTGGGGGCACGCTTGCCGAAAGCGAGCAGCGCCTCGTCCGGCCGCACCGTCGTGGCGTCCAGGCGCAGCGGCAACGACGGCGCGTAATGGCTCGGCAGCATGCCCGGCCCGCGCGGCGCGCCATCGAACTCGCCGGCACGATCGATCGGGCCGATGGCCGCTTCGAGTTCCTCGACAGGCACGCCGCCCGGTCGCAACAATATCGGCCGCGCAGCGGTGAGATCGAGGATCGTCGATTCGACGCCGACGCGGCAGGCGCCGCCATCGAGCACGGCGGCGATGCGGCCGTCGAGCTCGTCGAGGACATGCTCCGCTCGTGTCGGGCTGATGCGGCCCGAACGGTTGGCGCTCGGCGCGGCGAGGGGGCGCCCGACGGCGCGGATAAGGGCGCGCGGCAGCGGATGGGCCGGGACGCGCAGCGCGAGGCTGTCGAGCCCGGCGCTGGCCAAGAGCGAGACGGGACCATCCGCCAGCCGCGGCAGCACCAAGGTCAGCGGCCCCGGCCAAAAGCGCGCGGCGAGCATGTCGGCGCGCGCGTCGAAGCGAACGAGTCGCGCTGCCGCAACGGCGTCTATTACATGCACGATCAGCGGGTTGAAGACCGGTCTTTGCTTCGCGTGGAAGATGGCGGCCACAGCCTGATCGCTGGTCGCGTCGGCACCGAGGCCGTAGACCGTCTCGGTCGGAAAGGCGACGAGGCTGCCGTCGCGCAGCAGCGCCGCGGCACGGTCCAGCTCGGCAGGGGTGAGACACTCGGTCACAGAGGAGTCGCGCTCGGCGGTGGGTGTGCGCCGAGATATAGTTGGCGAAAGGCAGAGGAGGCAAATCGTCCCTGCGCGCCGAGTCGACGTGCGCACGAACCTTTGAGGAGGAGGTGCCGACCATGCCAGGTATCATCATCGCGATCGCGCAGCGAAAGGGCGGCGCCGGCAAGACCACGCTGGCAGCGCATCTCGCACTCGCCTGGGCGGCGCGCCAGCGCGTCGCGGTCGTCGACATCGATCCGCAAGGGAGCCTTGCCGCCTGGTTCCGCCTGCGTCAGGCGCGGCTCGGGGCGGACGCCACTATCGAGGTCGCGGCGATCACCGGCTGGCGTGTCGCCGCCGAGGTCGAGCGGCAGGCGCGCGCGAACGACATCGTCCTCATCGATAGCGCGCCTCATGCCGAGACGGAGGCGCGCGTCGCCGTTCGTGCGGCAAGCCTCGTGCTGGTGCCGGTCCAGCCCTCGCCGATGGACGTCTGGGCGACGCAGGCGACGCTGGATCTTTGCCGCCAGGAGCGCGTGCCCGCGCTGGTGGTGCTGAACCGGGTGCCGTCGCGCGCCAACCTCACCGCCGTGATGGCAGCCAAGCTCGGCGAGCTCGGCGTGTCCGTCGCGGCGGCGCAGATCGGCAACCGGGTCGCGCTTGCCGCCGCGCTCGTCGAGGGCAGGGGCATCCTGGAGGTGGCGCCCACCAGCCCCGCGGCGCTGGAAATCGCCGCGCTGGCCGAGGAAGTCCTGCAGCGGACGGCGCGGCGCAGCGCCGCCTGAGCGGCCGCGGCCGTTCCCGGCTCAACGAAGCCGGCGGCCGAACAGATCGAAGAGCCGCTCCCAATGGGTCTCCGCGGCGGCCTTGTGATAGCAGTGGCGCTGCGGAAAGGCGAAGCCGTGTTCGGTGCCCGGGAATATCTCGATCTCGAACTTCGTGCCGGCGCGCTCGAGCTCGCTCTTGAGCTTGCCGATGAGCGGCGGCGGCGCGTATTTGTCGGTCTCGGCGCAGGCGAAGTAGATCTCGCCCTTGATGCGCGGCGCGAGCAGATGCGGGCTGTCCGGACGGTCCGTCAGTAAGCCTGCGCCGTAGATCGATGCGGTCGCCGCAAAGCGGTCGGGAAAGCGCCCGGCGGCGGTGAAGACGAAGGGCCCGCTCATGCAATAGCCAACGCAGCCGAGCGCGCCTTTGCTGACCTCGCTCTGACGGTCGATGAAGGTGAGCAAGGACTGGGTGTCCTCGGCGACGAGCTCGTTGCTGAGGCTCCTCAGCAAGCCCCACATGCGCTCGCGCTGCGGGCTGCCTTCGGTGAGCGCGCTCTGGTCGAGCGCGGTGCCGCGCCCGGCGCGGTAGTAGAGGTTCGGCAGCAGCACGTAATAGCCCACCGCGGCGAGACGGCGCGCCATGTCGCGCAACTCCTCCCGGATTCCCGGCGCGTCCATGTAGAAAATGATGCCGGGCCACGGGCCGCGCCGCTCGGGGTGGCAGATGAAGGTGTCCATGCTGCCGGCCGTGGTCGCAATGTCGACCTGCTTCTCGATCATCGCTGGCGCCTCCTCCCCCGGGTTCGCCGCGGGCCGGCGGCGCCCTCGGTCGCGCTCGCCCCGGGAACTCGCGCGATATTAGTAACCAATACGTAACCAAGTTAGCTTAATTCACAAGCCCTTGCGAGCCGCTGCCGAACAGACGCAGCAAGTCGCCGAATGCGGGGGTCAGAGATGAAGAAGCTGTTAGGTGCGGCAACGCTGCTGACGCTGGCCGTTGGCGTTTCGCCGGCCATGGCCCAGGTCGGATCCGGCGTCTATTTCCGCGTCGATGCCGGCGGCGGGTTCTCGACGAACACGACCTTCAATGACACCAACGCCGTCGCCTCGAACAGCACATTGGGCGGGGTGACCTATCATGGCGATGCCGGCACATCGGTGCTCGGCAGCGCTGGTCTGGGCATTCGCCTCTCGCCGGTATTCCGGATTGATCTGACGGCGTCGTACCTGCCCTGGTTCCGGTTCAGCGGCGGGGACAATGTTGGCCAGGGCACGCTGGCCGGCGCCAAGATCAAGCCGCGCGTCGGCTTGGTGAACGGGTATGTGGATTTTGGCGGGCTCGCCGGCCTGCCGGCGTCGAGCGCGCAGCCCTATCTCGTCGCCTCGCTGGGCGCGTCCCGCAACCAACTCGACAACGTCAGCCTCACCGCAGGCAATTTCACCTTCCGGACGATCAACGGGAGGACGACGACGGACGTCGCCTGGGGTCTCGGGACCGGTATCGGCACCATCACCGCCGGTTTCCGCGTCGGCTTCTAGACTAGCAGCGCTGGCGCGCCGGTGGTCCGTTGCTGGTCCGGTGTTGGTCCGCCGCATCATCCACTGCTGTAGCGAATCTCCGGCCGGAATGGTTCGGTTGGCAGCGGATCTGTAGGTTTCACGTGACACAATCGCGCTGGCGCGCCCTGGATTTCCGCAGGCTTCCGGGCGCTGCCGGCTTGGGCAGCGCTATCGTCCCGGCCCACGCGCCCGCGCCAGCTGTCGCAACCTGTAGCACTTCCCGCCGGCTACGCCGCCTTCAGGGCCGCCCGCGCGCGATGAAGTCGGGATTGCAGAAGCCGGGCTTGCCATAGCGCAGCGGCGCGCCGTCGAGCGTCGTCACCGCGCCGCCGGCCGCTTCCAATATCGCCTGGCCCGCGGCGCTATCCCATTCCGCCGTCGGGCCGAAGCGTGGGTAGAGATCGGCCTCACCGGCCGCGACCAGGCAGAATTTGAGCGCGCTCCCGGAGATCCGACGCTCGGCGTCGGGCAGCGTGGCGATGTATTCGGCGAGCCGTTGCTCGTCCGCATGCGAGCGGCTGTGAACGACGATCGCGCCGCGCGGCGGAACCGGCCGCGCCATGATCGGCTGCGGCGCCTCGCCGTCGCGCTGGCGCGTGGCGCTCCCCGCGGCAGCGTAGGTCACGCCCTGGCTCGGCACATGGACCACGCCGAGCACCGCCCGGTCACCCTCGACCAGCGCGATATTGACGGTGAACTCGCCGTTCCGGCGGATGAACTCCTTGGTGCCGTCCAGCGGATCGACCAGCCAGAAGCGCGGCGGCGCCGCGCTGGGCAGGCCATGCGCGGCGCAGCCTTCCTCGGCGATGACCGGGATGTCCGGCGTCGCGGCGGCGAGCCTCTGCTCGATGATCGCCTCGGCCTGCTCGTCGGCGCGCGTCACCGGCGAATCGTCCGCCTTGCGCCGCACCGCAAAGTCCCGGCGGTAAACCTTAAGGATCGCCTCGCCGGCCTCATGCGCCGCGGCGCGGGCGATGTCGAGGAGAGTGCGGTGCTCGGCGGTCATGCGGCGCGTCTCTCAGGCCTCGTCTCGCTCGGCTCGGCCCGCCGGCGAGGCACACGACCGGGCGAACGGGAGCCTCAACCCGGCTTGCGCGCGTCAGCGACGAGCTTCTTCAGGCCGTCCATGTCGGTGGCTCCGGGAACCAGGACATCGCCGATGATGAAGGCCGGCGTGCCGTTGATGTCGAGCGCCTCGGCGAGCGTGTAATTGTGCCGGATGATCTCGTTGATGGGAGCAGCATTCATGTCGGCTTTGGCCTTGGCGAGGTCGATGCCGGCCGTGGCGGCGACCTGGAGGATCACTTTCTCGGTGATCTGGCCCGTGGTCGACATCATGGCATTGTGGAACGCGAAATACTTGTCCTGCTTCGCCGCCGCCAGAGCCATGCGGGTGGCATAGACCGATTCGGCGCCGAGAACCGGGAACTCCTTGTAGACGACCCGGATCTTCGGATCCTCCTTCACGAGTGCCTCGAGCGCCGGCTCGACCTGCTTGCAATAGGGGCAGCGGTAGTCGAAGAACTCGACGATGGTCACGTCGCCCTCGGGGTTGCCGCCGACCGGCGAGGTCGCGTCCGCGAACAGCTCCTTGCTATAGGTCGCGATCGCCTGGCGCGCATCCGCCGCCTTGTCCTGCTTGATCTTCGCCTCCGCCGCCCGCAGCACCTCGACCATGAACTCCGGGTTCTTGAGGAAGTAGTCGTGGATGACCGCCTCCACCGCCTGCTTCTGCTCGGGTGTGAGCGGGTCGGCAGCCCGGGTCGGGGCAGCGACCGCGCCTGCGAGCAGCACGGCGAGGGCGAAGCGGCGAAAAAGTGCAGACATGGCAAAAAGACCCTTGGGGCTGAAGAAAGCGGCGGGGATCATGCGCCAGCGCGCCGGCAAGCGCAATCGCGGCGAGCGCCGGCCTAGGGCTTGCCCTCGCGCTTGGCCTCGTCCTGGATGTCCTGGGCACGCTGCTTGGCCGGGCCCGCGGGGAGCTGCTTGATGGCGCGCGAGGCCTGCTGGCGGGCCTGCCCGTAATCGCCGTCGGCGATGCCCTCCTCGGCCAGCGCCAGCGCCATCATGCCCATATTGTCGCTGCGGCCATAGGCGATGGCGAGAAAGCGCCAAGCGTCGGGATTGCGGTCCTCGAAGCGCACCGCCTCGTTCAGATGGGCGAGCGCCTTGGGAACGAAGACGGGATCGTTGGTCTCGAGCTGGACCTGCGCGAGCTCGATGCGCAAGAGCGCCGATTTCGGGCTGAGCTTCACCGCCTGCTCGTAGGGGGGGACCGCCTCGGCGATGCGGCCGTTCTCGAACAGCATCTGACCCTTGAGTTCCTGGAAGTAGGGATTGTCCGGATAGTCCTCGATGAGGCCGTCGATCAGCGGCACCGCTTGCTTGAGGTCGGGTACGCGGTAATAGGCGATGGCGCGGGCATAGCGCGCGGCCACCGAATTGTCGCCGGGCTTGATCGCGGCCAGCACCTGCGGCGGCGAGCCAAGGAACGCCGCGAGCTTGGCCTTCATGCGCCGGTGCATCTCGATCCAATCGGGCGGGTCGCGCACGTCGGAGAAGCGCGAATGCAGCACATGCTCGCGCACATAAGTGACGCGCTGCGAGGTCAGCGGGTGGGTCCGCATGTACGGGTCCTGATGCGCCGCCGAGAGCAGCTCCTGCTGCTGCAGGATCTCGAAGAATTGCAGGAGCCCTTTCGCCGATTGCCCGGTGCGGTCGAGGAAGCTGAGCGCGGCCTGGTCGGCCGAAGCCTCTTGGGTGATCGAGAATTGCAGGAACGAGCGCTGCGCCAAACTGGAGCCGCCGAGGATCGCCGCCGCGCCGGCGCCGCCATTGCCGCTCGCCGCCGCGGCGGCGGCGCCGACCACGAGCGCGATGATGTTCTGGATGGTGGCGTGGCGCAGCGCCTCGTCGGTGCGTGCGAGATGCCCGCCGGAAATATGGCCGGTCTCGTGGGCGATGATGCCGACGAGCTGATTGGGCGTCTCGCTGCGCAGGATCGTGCCGCTGTTCACGAACAGGTTCTGGCCGCCGGCAACGAAGGAGTTGAGCGTCGGATCATTGACGACGTAGACGTGAACCGCGGCGGGATCGAGGCCGGCCACGGCGAAGATTGGCGTCGCGTAGGTGCGGATGATATTTTCGATCTCGGCATCGCGCAGGATGCTGATGTCCTGTGCCCGGGCGTGGCCGGTGAGGACCACGCTCGAAGCCAGCAACACGCAGAGAATCCGCGATAAGATGCGCAACACCACCGCCAGGACCTCCTTCTCGAGCGCTACGATCCGCCACTGCGGCGGCATGCGTCAATTCACGTTTCCCCGGGCCGTCCGCTGACCCCATGACCCTCAAGATCGCCAGGCGCGGCCAGGTTCCGCCGTTTATCGCCATGGATGTTTTGCGCGCGGCCAATGAGCGGGCCGCCGCCGGCGACGACGTCCTGCACCTCGAGGTCGGCCAGCCTTCGACGCCTGCCCCGGCCGCCGTCCTCGCTGCGGCGCGTGCGGCGCTCGGACGCGAGACGCTCGGCTACACCGATGCGCTCGGCCTGCCGGCGCTGCGCGAGGCGATCGCCGTGCATTACCGGCTGAGCTATGGCGTAACGCTCGACCCTTCGCGCGTCGTCGTCACCACTGGCTCGTCGGGCGCGTTCCTGCTCGCCTTCCTCGCCGCCTTCGAGCCGGGCGACCGCGTGGCGATGGCCGCGCCGGCTTATCCGGCCTACCGCAACATCCTGAGCGCGCTCGACCTGGTGCCGGTAGAGCTGACCGCCGAGCCGGAGAACCGTTACCAGGCCACGCTCGACCTGCTGCGCGCCCAGGGGAGCGGCCTCGACGGGCTCATCGTCGCCAGCCCGGCCAATCCCACCGGGACAATGCTCGCGCCGGATGAACTCGGGGCGATCGCGCGCTACTGCCGGGATATGGGCATTCGCCTTGTGTCCGACGAGATCTACCACGGCATCGTCTATAGCATGACCGCGGCGACCGCCCTTTCGACCAATGACGAGGCTTTCGTCGTCAACAGCTTCTCCAAGTATTTCTCTATGACCGGCTGGCGGCTCGGCTGGATGGTCGCGCCGGCGGGCATGCTGCGCACCATCGAATGCCTGGCGCAGAACCTGTTCATCTCGCCGCCGGCGCTGTCGCAGCACGCAGCGCTCGCCGCCTTCGGTTGCCGCGACGAGCTCGACGCCAACGTGGCGCGCTATGCCCGGAATCGGGCGCTGCTCCTGGACGAGCTGCCCAAGGCCGGGCTCGCCCGCTTCGCCCCCGCCGACGGTGCGTTCTATCTCTATGCCGATGTGGCGCATCTCACCAATGACAGCCCGGAATTCTGTCGTCGCATGCTGCGCGAGATCGGTGTCGCCTGCACGCCCGGCATCGATTTCGATCCGGTACGCGGCAACGCCACGCTTCGGCTGTCCTTCGCCGGGACGACGGATACGATGGCGGAAGCGGCCCGTCGCCTCAAGGCGTGGCGCCGCTGAGTCCCGGCCTCAGGAATCGATCACCCGGCGCCACCAACCGCGCTTCGGGTTGGCAGGCGGGCTGGTGACCTCGTGCGCGGGGACATTGGCCGACGCCGCCGGCTCAACCGGCCGCGCCGGCTCGGCAGCGTAATCGCCGCGCTCCGCCACTGGCACGCTTTCGGCGCCGCTCTCGATCTGAGCCGCAGGAGCCGGCGAGGCGTTCAGCGCCTCAACCATCTCGGCCGCCGCGTCGTCGCGCACCGGGGTCGCCGGCACATACTCGACAATTTCCGCGATGGGCGTTGCCTCGCTGGCGAGTGTCGCGGGCTGCTCGCCCGCAACGAATTCCTGACCGGGTTCGCCACGCCGTCGCCGCCGTCCGCCGCGTCGGCCACGCCGCCGCCGCTTACGCCCGCCGGACTCTGCACCGGGCTCTCCGCCTTGCTCGCCTGGAGCGAACGGCTCGCTTGGAGCGAACGGCTCGCTCCGCGGCTCCTCGCTGCGCTGCGCCTCGGCTTCCGCAGTCGGGTCGGCCCCCGGCGCGTTGTCCTCTTCGGGCGCGGCGGCTATCTCGTGAGCGGGCGGCGTCGGCATCGCGCCGTCGCGGTTTTCGTCGCGCCTGCCACGACGACGGCGTCGACGTCGCCGGCGGCCGTGACCTTCGTCGCCGTCGGCGCGCTCGGGCCGTGGTTCCGCGCTTTCCTCGCGCGGCGCCTCTTCTGCCTCGGTCTCGGTCTCGACCTCGATCTCATCTTCGTCGACGATGTCGTCGTCGTCCTCCTCCTCCTCGACCTCGGGTACGGCGGCGATCGGCGGCGGCAGCGCCGCGATCTCGGCCGGGGTGAGCGTGCGCAGCCGCTCTAGCCGGAAGGCCGGCGGGACCAATGTGTCGTCGCTGCCGATCGCGACATGGAAGCCGTAGCGCGACTCCGCCTGGGCGAGCGCCTGGCGCTTATGGTTGAGGATGTAGAGCGCCACGGCAGTCGGCACCGCGACCGTGATCTCGGCCGAGCGCCGCCGCATCCCTTCCTCCTCGATGGCGCGCAGGACATGCAGTGCCGTCGACTCGGTGGAGCGGATATGCCCGCTGCCGTTGCAATGCGGGCAGGGCTGGGTGGATGCCTCGAGCAGCGAGGGGCGCAGGCGCTGACGCGACAGCTCCAGCAGGCCGAATGGGCTGATGCGGCCCAATTGGATACGCGCCCGATCGTGACGCATCGCTTCCTTGAGCTTGCGCTCCACGGTCGCCTGGTTGCGGTGCTCCTCCATGTCGATGAAGTCGATGACGATGAGCCCGGCGAGGTCGCGCAGGCGCAACTGCCGCGCGATTTCCTCGGCCGCCTCGATGTTGGTCTTGAGCGCCGTCTCCTCGATGTTGCGCTCCTTGGTGGAGCGGCCCGAGTTGACATCGATCGCGACCAGCGCCTCGGTCGGGTTGATGACGATGTAGCCGCCCGAGCGGAGCTGCACCACCGGCGAATGGATGGCGTCGATCTGGTTCTCGACCTGGTAGCGGTGGAACAGCGGAACGGTCGGATCGCGATAGGGCTTGATGCGCTTGGCGTGGCTCGGCATCAGCATCTTCATGAACGCCTTGGCCGTGCGGTGACCCTCCTCGCCATCGACGATAACCTCGTCGATGTCGCGTGCATAGAGGTCGCGGATCGAGCGCTTGATGAGGTTGCCTTCCTCGTAGATAAGCGCCGGCGCGGTCGATTTGAGGGTGAGATCGCGGATGTCGTCCCACAGTCGCATCAGGTACTCGAAGTCGCGCTTGATCTCGGTCTTGGACCGCTCGCTCCCGGCGGTGCGCACAATGACGCCCATGCCTTCAGGGACGTCGAGATCGCTCACCAGATCCTTGAGCCGGCGTCGGTCGGTGATGCTGGTGATCTTGCGCGAGACGCCGCCGCCGCGCGGCGTGTTCGGCATGAGCACGCAATAGCGGCCGGCGAGCGACAGGAACGTGGTCAGCGCCGCGCCCTTGTTGCCGCGCTCTTCCTTGGTGACCTGCACCAGCATGATCTGCCGGCGCTTGATCACTTCCTGGATCTTGTAGTGGCGATAGTGACGGGCGCGCGTGCGCTGCGTCTCCTCGATCTCGTCGCCGCCGACGGTCTCGATCGTCTCCGCGCGCGAGCGCTCCTCGGTCTCGCCCTCAACGCGCGTTTCTGGCCCGTTCAGCTCCGGCGAGCCGATCAGCTCGTGATTGCCGTCCTGCTCGCGCGGCCTAGAATGATCGTGGTGGTCGGCGTGGTCGCGATATTCGCGCTCACTGTCCCGCTGCGGCGGGTGTTCGGCAGCGGCATCGACAGCGCCGCTGCCTTCGGTGTCGGCGCCAAGCTCGCGTGACTCGTAGACAATGTCGCCGTCGCGGTCGCCGCCGCGCGCCTCGGCCGCGACCGTGCGCTCGAGCTCCGACTCGGGCGGCGCCGCCTCGCCGATACGACGCTCACCCGGCGACTCGTCGGCCTCCTCGCCCGCAACGGCGGCGTCATGGTCATGGGGCAGCGCCTCCTGCACCGCGGACTCGCCGGCACCGGCATAGCCGTGATCGTGCGACGGCCGCCGGTCGGAGACAGGGATGCGATAATAGTCGGAATGGATCTCGTTGAAGGCGAGAAAGCCGTGGCGGTTGCCGCCATATTCGACGAATGCCGCCTGCAGCGAAGGCTCTACCCGCGTAACCTTTGCGAGATAGATGTTGCCCTTTATCTGCTTCTTGGTGGATGTCTCGAAATCGAATTCGTCGAGACGGTGGCCGCTGAGCACGACGACCCGGGTTTCCTCCGGATGCGCCGCGTCAATAAGCATGCGCTTTGCCATACGGGCATGACTCCAAGGAGCGCCGTCCCGCCCGCGCGAATCTCGGGCGGCGGCGTCATCCTGGCTGGGGCGAAGCCGGCAGCGCCTCCGGTCAATCCGTCGAACGGCACGATATCAGGAGCCATGGCGGAACTCGTTGAGGCTGCCGCGCCTCGGCAACAGGCCGAGGACGGCTTCGGGGTTCATCCAAACCGCGTCGTCCGAGCGCATATCGGCAGGAACGGCCGCACCTCAAGGGCGTGGGCCCGAAAATCCCACCGCTGCGCCGCCTTGCGGCCCCACGGGCCGGGTCGGCAGACTGCGGTATTTCGCACCGACTAAGATACAGGCCAGGAGCCGGCTCGACAACCGCCTCGTATTCCGCGGCCCGAGCAGGTGCTCAACCGGGTCTTAACCCTTAGTCGTTAACAGAACGGGGCTGGGAACCCCGCCTTGAAGGCGCCATAAAGCCACTACACCTTTAGATGGGCGTTTCCGCAGGCGGCACGGCCGCCGGACAACGGAGCGACGCGCGGCATGCGGATCGTCAAATTCACCCTAAAGTTCCTGGTCGGCCTGATGACCGGCCTCATCCTGGTCGGTGCCTGCGTCGGCGCGCTTGCCATCTGGTATTTCGGCCGCGACCTGCCGGACTACCAGCAGCTCACCGACTATCAGCCGTCGATCGTGTCGCGCGTCTATGCCGGGGACGGGCGGCTGCTCGCCGAATACGCTACCGAGAAGCGCGTCTTCGTCCCCGTCAAGGAGATGCCGCCGCTCCTCATCCATGCCTTCCTCGCCGCGGAGGACAAGAACTTCTACACCCATTCCGGCATCGATCCCCTGGCGATGGTGCGGGCAGGGGTCACCGACATTATGCGCATCGCTACCCGGCGCCGCCCGGTCGGCGCCTCGACCATCACCCAGCAGGTCGCCAAGAACTTCCTGGTCGGCAGCGAGCTCTCCTATCAGCGCAAGATCAAGGAAGCGCTGGTCGCTTTGCGCATGGAGAAGGTGCTCGGCAAGGATCGCATTCTCGAGCTCTATCTCAACGAGATCTACCTTGGCGGCGGCACCTACGGCGTCGCTGCCGCCGCCATCAACTACTTCAATAAGTCGCTCGACGAGTTGAGCGTCGATCAGGCTGCCTTCCTCGCGGCGCTGCCGAAGGGACCGAACAACTACAACCCGCAGCGCTACCCTGAGGCGGCCAAAGGGCGGCGCGACTGGGTGATCGGCCAGATGCTCGAGGCCGGCTTCATCACCAGCGAGCAGGCGGCGGCGGCACAGGCGGTGCCGATCACCCTGCGCCGGCGCGATGACACCGAAATCGTGACAGCGAGCTACTTCACCGAGGAGGTGCGGCGCGACCTGCTCGCGCATTACGGCGAGAATGCGCTCTACCAGTCGGGTCTTGCCGTCCGTACCAGCCTCGATCCGAAGCTTCAGACGATCGCCGACCGCGCGCTGCGCGCCGGCCTGGTCAATTACGATCGGCGCCACGGCTGGCGCGGCGCCGTGGCGCATATCGATCCCACTGGCGACTGGCGACCGCGCTTGGTCACGGTGGCGCCGCCGGGCGGCACCGTTGAGGCCGGCTGGGCGCTGGCAGTGGTCCTTGCGGCCAACCCCGACAGTCTCAGCATCGGCCTTGCCGATGACGGCCGCGGCACCGTCCCGTTCGAGGAGATGCGCTGGGCGCGCAAGCCGCTTCCGGGTGGCGAGCTCGGCCCGGTGCCGCGCCAGCCCAGCGAGGTGCTGCGCCCCGGCGACGTCGTGCTGGTCGAGCCGCTCGCCACCCCCGCCGCGAAGGCCGCCAAGCCAGCCGTCTACACGCTGCGCCAAGTCCCCGAAGTGTCCGGCGCTGTCGTGGCACTCGACCCGCATACCGGCCGCGTGCTCGCGCTCAGTGGCGGCTTCAGCTACGAGCTCAGCCAATTCGACCGCGCGGTCCAGGCGCACCGGCAGATCGGCTCGGCAATCAAACCCTTCGTCTACTTGACAGCTATGGACCACGGCTTCACGCCCTCGAGCGTGCTCCTCGATGAGCCCTTCGTCGTCGATCAAGGCGTCGGCCTGCCGAAATGGAAGCCGAGCAACTACACCCATAAATTCTACGGGCCGCTGACGCTCCGCGTCGGCGTCGAGCAGTCGCGCAACTTGATCACGGCTCGTCTCGGCGAGGCCGTCGGGCTCGACCCGATCGCCGCGATGATCGAGCGCTTCGGCATTATCGATCGCGTGCCGCGTCAATACGCCCAGGTGCTGGGCGCCGGCGAGACGACGCCGCTGCGCCTCACAACAGCCTATGCGATGCTGGTCAATGGCGGCAAGCGCATCACGCCGACGCTGATCGATCGCATCCAGGACCGCAACGGCGTCACCATTTATCGCGCCGATCAGCGCCCCTGCGAGGGTTGCCAGAACAGCGAATGGCAGAACCAGCCGGAGCCCGACTTGCCGGACGACCGCGAGCAGATCGCCGACCCGCTGAGCGCCTACCAGATCGTGTCGATCCTGCAAGGCGTCGTCGAGCGGGGCACGGGCCGCATCGTTGCGTCGGTCGGCAAGCCGCTCGCCGGCAAGACCGGCACAACCAATGATTCGGACGACACCTGGTTCGTCGGTTTCTCGCCCGACCTCGCCTTCGGCGTCTTCGTCGGCTACGACAATCCGAAGAGCCTGGGCGCGCACGAGACCGGCGCGTCCGTCGCCGCGCCGGTGTTCCGCGATTTCATGTCTGCGGCGCTCAAGGACAAGCCAGCCATCCCGTTCCGCATTCCCCCGGGCATCCGGCTGGTGCGTGTCGACGCCGCCACCGGGCAGCTGGCGCGTCCCGGCGACAAGAACGTGATCTACGAGGCGTTCAAGCCAGGCACCGAGCCCACCAACGATGCACCGGCCCCGGCCCTGGTGCGTGGGCCGATCAGCGATGACGAGGACGCGGCCTCGCTCGGCGGTCCGGCGGACGAGACCCCTGACGGCGGGACGCCCATCACCGCGGCATCGCCGACTGCGCCGGCGGAGCCGAGCGCGCCGCGCTCGGTTCCGGCGAGCGGCACCGGCGGCCTCTATTGACATCGGCGCGTTCGCCTTCATCTTCCTCGGAGTCGATTCAGCGAGGGTTTGCTCATGGGCGCTGAGGTTCAGGCCGTGGCCGACGAGATTCGCCGCTCGTTGGCGCTGCTGAGGAGGCATCTTTGACTGGGAGAACGCGACGCGGCGCCTCGCCGAGCTGAATGCGATCGTCGAGAATCCCGATCTCTGGAACGACCCGACACGTGCCCAATCCTTGATGCGCGAGCGCACGCGGCTCGACCGCGGCGTCAACGGCTACCTGCGCATCGAGCGCGACCTCAAGGACGCGCTCGACCTGATCGAGCTGGCCGAGAACGAAGGCGATCGGGCGATGGTCGCCGAAGGCGAGCGCGCGCTCGCGGCGTTGCGCGAGGAGGTAGGCAAGCGCGAGCTCGAGAGCCTGTTGTCGGGCGAGGCGGACGGCAACGACGCCTATCTCGAGATTCATGCCGGCGCCGGCGGCACCGAGGCGCAGGACTGGGCCGAGATGCTGCTGCGCATGTACACGCGCTGGGCCGAGCAGCACGGTTACAAGGTCGAATGGGTCGAAGAAAGCCCGGGCGAAGAGGCCGGCATCAAATCCTCGACCCTCAAGATCATCGGCGAGAACGCCTATGGTTGGCTCAAGACCGAGAGCGGCGTGCACCGCCTAGTGCGCATCTCGCCCTTCGATTCCAACGCCCGCCGGCACACCAGCTTCGCCTCGATCTGGGTCTATCCCGTAGTCGACGACAAGATCGAGGTCGAGGTCGACGACAAATACCTGCGCGTCGACACCTACCGCTCGTCAGGCGCGGGCGGACAGCACGTGAACAAGACCGACAGCGCCGTGCGCATGACCTACACCCCGCCGGACGGCGGCGCGCCGGTGGTGGTCGCTTGCCAGAGCGAGCGCTCGCAGCATCAGAACCGCGCCAAGGCCATGGCCATGCTCAAAGCGCGGCTCTATGAGATCGAGCTACAGCGGCGCGAGGCCGCGGTCGATGCCATGAACGCCACCAAGACGGAGATCGGCTGGGGACACCAGATCCGCTCGTATGTGCTGCATCCCTACCAGATGGTGAAGGATTTGCGCACGGGCGTCGAAACCGGCAACACTGGCGCCGTCCTCGACGGCGATCTCGACCGCTTCCTGCAGGCCTCGCTCGCCGCCCGCATCGCCGGCGCCGATGCGGCGACGCAGCAGGCCGAGGCGCGCTGACCGGTGCCGGCACCTCACAGGGCGAGCGACGCGTAGTAGTGCTCGGTCAGCCCGGCCGCGTTGCGTCCGCCGCGGTTGAACGGCGGCTTGAGCGCCCCCTTGAAATGCTGTCGCACCAGATGCTGATAGGTCGCGACGGGCTCGGTGCCGCGTTCGGCGCAAAGCCACGCAAACCAGCGCAAGCCCGTTGCGACGTGGCCGATCTCGTCGTCATAGATCAGCTGCAGGACGGCGGCGCTCGGCGCGTCGCCGAAGCGGTTGAGCCGCGCGATCATCTCCGGCGTCACGTCGATGCCGCGCGCCTCGAGCACCAGCGGCACCACCGCGAGTCGCGCCAGAAGGTCGTGCGCTGTCGCCTGCGCCGCCTCCCACAGCCCGTCATGCGCGGGGAGATCGCCATAGGCGGCGCCGAGCTCGGCGAGACGGGCGGCCACCAGCGCGTGGTGCTTCGCCTCGTCGCCGGCCACGGCAACCCAATCGTCGTAGAACCCGCGCGGCAGCGACCGATCGGCGAAGCGGGCGATGAGGTCCCAGGCGAGGTCGATGGCGTTGAGCTCGATATGCGCGACCGCGTGGAGCAACGCGATGCGCCCGGCCGTCGAGCCGCCGGCGCGCCGCTTCGGCATGTCCCGTGGCGGGAGCAGCAGCGGGCGCGCGGGACGCGCCGGACGGTCGCGCGGCGCGGCGCGGCCGATCTCGACGAGGGCGCCGCTTCGCCAAGCGGCCGTTGCGGCTCGGGTGAGAGCTACCTTCGCGGCCGGCTCGGTCACGGCAAGGACGGCGCCGGCGGCGTCCGCCAGCGTGTTGCGCGGCGCCGTGGTCAGAGCGCCTTCGCCGCGGCGAGCACCGCGTCGACATGGCCGGGCACCTTGACCTTGCGCCATACGCCGCACACCACGCCTTTCTCGTCGATGAGGAAGGTCGCGCGCTCGATCCCCATGTATTTCCGCCCATACATGCTCTTCTCGACCCAGACGCCGTAGCTCTCGCACACCTTGCCCTCGGCATCGGAGGCGAGAATGAAAGGCAGCTCGTACTTCTTCTTGAACTTGTCGTGCGAGGCGACGGAATCCTTGGAAATGCCGATCACGGTGGCCTCGACCTTGCCGAATTTCGGGAAGGAGTCGCGAAAGCCGCAGGCCTCGGCGGTGCAGCCGGAGGTGTCGTCCTTGGGATAGAAGTACAGCACCACTTTCTGGCTCCGCAGCTTGGACAGGGTGATCTTGCCGTTGCCGTCGGTCGACAGGGTGAAATCCGGCGCCTTGTCACCGATCTCGATGCTCATGGGGCTTGCTCCTCGGCGGAAGGAAGGGCGGCGAGCCGCGCCTGCGCGGCGGCAGCCGGCGCCTCGACCAGCGCCTCGTAGTGGGCGAGGGCATGCGAAGCGGCGGCGTCCATATCCTCCTTGAGACGGACGAAGTCAATCGCGCCGCTGCAGCGCGCCAGCAGCGCCCGCAAGGACGGCGGTGCCGCCGTCTCGTCGAACGGCTCCTCCGCCGTGAGCTTGACCAGCCCCTGGAGGTTGCGCCAAAGCCGCAGCGCGCCCAGGAGATCCTCCGCAGCCGCAGGTTCGAGCGCAGCCGCCGCGGCGAGCGCTGCCAGAGCGGCGGCGGTGTTCTGATGCAGCACCTGCGGCCGCGCTGCCGCCTCGCGCAGCTGCAGATACTGGGCGATGAACTCGATATCGACGAGGCCGCCGCGGCGGTGCTTCACCTGCCAGATCGGCGGGTCGCGATGCTGCTCCGCCATCCGATGGCGCATCTCAGCGACGTCCGCCACAAGTCGGTCACCGTTTGGTTCCCGATGGCCTGAGCCGCATATCAACCTCGTAGAGGCTGCCTTCCGGAGTAATCGCCGTGAGCGCGTTGATGAAGCGCTGGCTCAGGCGCGCATAATAAGTGGATACCGGCAATGGACGCGCCCCGTCCGACGCCTCGACGCCTTCCGGTGCGTCGTAGACGATGATGAGATCGAGGTCGGAGGTGACTGTCATCTCGCGGCTGCCGAGCTTGCCGAGGCCGAGCACGGCCAGCGCGCCGCCGTTGACAACGCCGTGGCTCTGGGCGAACGCGGCGGCGACGCGCGGGAGAATGCCGGCGATCGCCACCTCGGCAATATCGGCAAAGCCGGCGCCGGCACGCTCCCCGTCGAGGCGATCACGCAGCATCTGCACGCCGATCTGGAACTTGCGATCGCCGACCCAGCGCCGCGCCAGGTCGAGCATCTCCTCGTAATGGCGCGCGCCCGCGAGCATGCGCTCGAGCTCGGCGGCAAGCTCGGCGCGCGGCGGCAGCGGCTCGAAAAACCCTTCCGTCAAGACGCCGTCGAGCAAGCCGGGACGCCGCGCCAGCTCATCGGCGAGGCGCGGGCCGGCGGCCATGATCTCCGCCACCAGGTCGAGCAGCGCGGCGTTGTTGTAGAAGAGGGAGAAGAGCTGAACGCCCGCCGGCAGACGAGCCAGGAACTGATCGAAGCGCACGAAGGCGACATCGGGGTTGGCGGAGGCGCCGAAAGCGCGCAGCAGCAGCGGCACCAGTTCCGTCAGAAGCTCGCGCGCCCGCTGGCTGCGCGTTGCGCGGTAGCGGCCGTGATGCCAGCCGCGGATGATCGCGGCGACGGCCGGCGGGTCGGCGAAGCCGAGCCGGGCGATGGTCTTGAGCGTGTCCGGGTCATCCTCGCTGCCGGTGAAGACGAGGTTGCCGGGTGCGGACAGCGTCGGTGCCTCCTCGAAGAGCGCGGCATAGCGGTTCTCGACGGTCGACAGGTGGCGCAGCAGCTCGGCCGAAAACGCTTGGAGCGAGGGGAAACCGAGAAAAGTCGCAAGCCGTGTCAGCCCGGCGGTATCGGCCGGCAGCGTGTGCGTCTGCGCGTCGTCGATCATCTGCAGGCGATGCTCGACCCGGCGCAGGAAGCGGTACGCCTCGGTCAGCTCCGGATGCCGCCGCGGCCGAGCTTGATGTTGTGCCCGGCTACGGCGATGCGCCCGCCGCCGCGATGCGCGTTGATCTGACGCTTGATCGAGTGGATATCCTCAATCGCCGCGAAATCGAGGTGCTTGCGCCACAGAAAGGGACGCAGCTCGGTCAGGAAATCCGAGCCAGCGGCGCGGTCGCCGGCGACCGGGCGCGCTTTGATCAGCGCGGCGCGCTCCCAGTTCTGGCCTGCGCTCTCGTAATAAGTGAGCGCCGCGAGCACCGAAAGTGCGGGAGCCGTCGAGGCGGGATCGGGCCGCAGCCGCAGATCGGTGCGGAAGACATAGCCGTCGGCAGTCCGCTCCGCCATGATACGCACCAAGTCCTGCGCCAGTCGGGCAAAGAACTGGGCCGGGCTGCGCCGCCCGGCGTAGCGGAGCTTCGCGGCGTCAAAGAGCACGATGAGGTCGACGTCGCTTGAATAGTTAAGCTCGCGCGCGCCGAGCTTGCCCATGCCGAGCACGATGAGGCCGCTGTCGCGCTCCGGCTGCGCCGGGTGTGCGAGCTCGATCTCGCCCGCCGCGGCGGCGGCTGCGAGAAGATGACGCACCGCGTTGCCAAGCGTCGCCTCGGCGATGGCGCTCAGGGCGCCGGTGACACGCTCCAACGGCCACCAGCCGGCGATGTCGGCGATGGCCACTAGGAGGGCCGCACGCCGCTTGGCGAGGCGCAGGTCGCGCATCAGACCGCGCTCGTCGTCACTCAAGTGGAAATGCTGATTGAGCCACTGATCGAGTTCGGCGAAAATGGCATCCGGCCCCTGTTGCACGAGCCGAATCAGGAAATCGGGCTCTTTGAGGCAGCATTGCGTAAGGAAGGGACTGTTGCCGAAGAGCGAGGCGAGAAGCCGATGTCCCGCCGGATCGGTGGCGAGCGCGCGCATCGCGGCGGCGAGCGCGGGGTCCGCGCTTTCCGCCGCTTCTTGCCAGCGCATCAAGCCGAGGCGCAGTTGGGCGGCATCGGCGGGCGCCGGCAGATGGTCGTAAGCGGAGGGCGACGATAGCAACATTTCGGTGGCGGCGGCGGGATCGCGTGGAGACTGCTCGGCCATCTCCCGCCGGTCAAGGGCAGGTCGGCGCCGGCGGGCCACGGAAGCCGCGCCGGATGCGGCGGCTACTGCGCTGGTTTGCCGCGCTGACCGCCGCTGTGGCGCTGCTCGTCGCTGTTTTCGCCTGGCGCTTGTCGATGGGACCGCTGGCGCTCGACTTCGCCGGGGCTCCTTGCGCGCATCGATCACACTCTGGTGAGTCTGGAGCAGGGCGGGACCGTCGACATCGTCGCCCGCGGCGTGCGCCTGAGGCGCCGCGACGGCGATGCACAGCTTACGCTGCCGGAGCTGTCGCTCGGGCTCAGCCTGCGGGCGGCGCTGATGGGCGTCGTCGCACCGACGCGCATCGTCCTGAGACAGCCGGAGCTGCGTCTCGAGCGCGGCACAGACGGCACGTTCCGCATCGGATTGGGCGAGGATGCGCCGGGCGCCGGCGATTGGGCGGAAAATCTGCTGCACGATCTTGCCGTACCGCCCGATCAGCGGGGACCGCTAGGCTATCTCGCGCAAGTCGCGGTGCGCGACGCGGGGCTTACCGTCGACGACCGCGCGCTCGGTGTCACGTGGCGAGCCAAGCGAGCCGACGCCAGCATATTCCGCACCGATGACGGCATCTTCGGCGACATGGCGCTCACGGTGGAGCGAGCGGACGGCGGCGAAACCCAGCTGCGCAGTGATTTCCGCTATCTCCGTGGACAGGACCGCCTCACGGTGCAGGTCGGCTTCAGCGAGCTGCGCCCGGCGCTGTTCGCCAATGCCGCGCCCGGGCTGGCGCCAATGGCCGCTGCGGACCTGCCGCTCTCCGGGCAGGTCCGCCTCGAACTCGATACCGCGGCGCTGCGCATCAGCGATGCGTGGTGCGATCTCTCCCTGGGGGCAGGTCGGCTGGTGCATCCGGCGTTTCAGGACGGCGCCGTCGCGGTGACCTCGGGTGAGCTGCGCATCGGTTACGATCCTGCCCGGGGCCGTGTCACCATCGAGCAGCTCAGCATCGATCTCGGCGGCCCGCAGTTCCATGCCACGGCCACCGTCGACGGCCTCCGCGACGGATTGCTGGCGGGCGGTCTTGCCACGGCCATCGACGTCGCCGCGGAGCTGAAGCTGAGCCAGCTGCCGCTCGAGCAGCTGCCGAGCCTATGGCCGGGACGATTGGCGCCCAAGGCGCGCAGCTGGGTGATCGAGCACATTCATGACGGCGTCGCGGCGGAGGCGACGGCACAGATCGGCGCGCATATCGATTTCGCGGCCGATGCAGCCCGACCGGTGCGGCTCGATTCGCTCGGAGGGACGCTCGATTACCGCGGGCTGACCGTCGACTACTTCAGGGGCTTGCCGTCGCTGCGCGGCGTCGACGGCACTGCGACCTTCGACCGCTCGCATTTCGATCTCGTGCCGACCGCCGGCGCCGTCAACGGGGTGCAGCTCACGGGCGGCACGGCCAAGCTGTCGAACCTCGACACCAACGACGAGGAGATCGCCCTCGATCTTGCTCTCCGCGGCGCGCTCTCAGCGGTGCTCGAGGTGCTGGATTCCGAGCCGTTGCACTACGCCCGTACGCTTAAGATCGACCCGGCGCAAGTGGCCGGCCAGGCCGACGGGCGCGTCCTCTTCAATTTTCCACTCAAGCACGATCTCGCAATCGCTGAAATCGACTACGGTGCGCGCGGCACGCTGAGCGACGTCGGCGTCCCGCATGTGCTGGCCGGTCATGATCTGACGGATGGCGATCTCAAGCTGCAGCTCGATCGCTCCGCCTTTCGGGTCGAGGGGACGGCGCGTCTCGCCGACGTGCCGGCGACCTTGAGCTGGGTCGAGAGCCTGCACCACGGCGATGCGGTACAGACCCGCTACACGATGAAGGCGCGTCTCGACGATGAAGCGCGCCGCCGGCTTGGCGTCGATTTCCTGCCGGATGTGATGAAGGGGCCGGTCGGCGTCGACCTCGCCTATGCGCTCATGGCGACGAACCGCGCCAGCGCCGATGTGGCGATTGACCTCAAGGACGCGGCACTCGACGCGGTGAAGCTCAACTGGCGAAAAGCGTCTGGCGAGCCCGCGACCGCCATGCTCAGCATCGAGTTGGCCGACGGCCGCGTGCAGGCCATCCGCGACGCGACGCTCAAGGGCGCGGGTGCGGATGCACGCGTGTCGCTCGCCTTCGGCGACGGCGGCGTCATCCGGCGTGTCGATGCGCCGCGGCTCATTCTCGGCGAGACCGATGCCAGCGGCAGCATCACTCAACGCCAGGAGGGCGGTTGGCAGGTGGATCTTCGCGGCATGAGCTTCGACGCGACCGGCCTCATGGCCGATCTCGGCCGGTCCGCCGGCAAGGAGCCGGCTCCGCCGCTCGTCATCGACGCCGCGGTCGACCGCCTGATCCTCGGGCCGAAGCGCGAAGCGCGCGCGGTCAAAGGGCAGGTCTATAGCGACGGTATCCATTGGCAGGCCGCCTCGCTGGACGCGACGCTGTTCGGCGGCGACAAGGCGAGCCTACGCTTCGGCGAAGCCGGTGGCGCCCGCAACTTCCGCCTGTCGAGCGGCGACTTCGGCGGCCTGCTGCGCGTCCTCGGCCTGTCCGACAATGTGACCGGCGGTCAGATCGAGATCGCCGGGCATGCCGAGGACAAAGGTGCCCGGCGCGTCTTCGCCGGCAAGGTGGATGGCAGCAATTACCGTGTCGTCAACGCGCCGCTTTTCGCACGACTGCTTTCGGTAGCGTCGTTCTCCGGCATCGGCGGGCTGCTCTCCGGCGAGGGCATCCCGTTCACGCATCTCACCGCGGATTTCGCCATTGCCGATGGCAAGCTCGAACTCAGGGACGCGCGTGCCTATGGCGGCGCGATCGGCGTCAATGCCAGCGGCAATTTCGACATGCCGGCCAACATGCTCGAACTCTCCGGCACCCTGGTCCCCGCCTACAGTCTCAACAGCGTGCTCGGCAATCTGCCGGTGCTCGGCCCGATCCTGCTGGGTGGCGAGGGCGAGGGCATCTTCGGCGCCAATTTCAGGATCGCCGGGCCGGTATCGGACCCCAAGATCACCGTCAATCCGCTCAGCGCGCTGGCGCCCGGGATCCTGCGCAAGCTCTTTCTCTTCGATGCACCGGAACCCACGCCGGCGCCTCCGCCGGAGCCGACAGCGATCCCGGCGCCGTTGCAATAGGACCGTGGCTTCAGCTCGGCCGGACGAGCGCGTGGCGCTTCTTGCCGGCGGAGAGTTTGATCGTCCCTTGCGCCGTCACGTCGCCAAGCCCGATCGCCTGCGTCTCGGAAGCGATCGCCCGGTCGTTGACGCGCGCGCCGCCGCCCTTGATGAGGCGTCGCGCCTCGCCGTTGGAGGCGGCAAGTCCGCTCCGCGCGATCAGCTCGAAGGCAGGGACGCCGCGCTCGAGGACGGCGCGCGGTACCTCGACGGTCGGCAGCGCCGCGCCTATGCCGCCCTCGGCAAAGACGCTGCGAGCAGTGTCGGCGGCGGCCGCCGCCGCGGCGCGGCCGTGGCAGAGCGCCGTCGCCTCGGTCGCCAGCATCTTCTTCGCCTCGTTGATCTCGCTGCCCGGCAGCGCCTCGAGGCGCTCGATCTCGTCGAGCGGCAGGTCGGTGAACAGGCGCAGGAACCGCCCGACATCGGCGTCGTCGGTATTGCGCCAGAACTGCCAGTAGTCATAGGGCGACAGGCGATCGGCGCTCAGCCACACCGCACCTTGCGCCGTCTTGCCCATCTTGGCGCCCGAGGACATCGTGATCAGCGGCGAGGTGATGCCGAAGAGCGCGCGGTTGTCGATGCGGCGGGCGAGGTCGATGCCCATGACGATATTGCCCCACTGGTCGGAGCCGCCCATCTGCACCTCGCAGCCATGCTGCCGCGCCAGTTCGAGGAAGTCGTAGGCCTGCAGCACCATGTAATTGAACTCGAGGAAGCTGAGGGGCTGCTCGCGCTCTAGCCGCAGGCGCACGCTGTCCTGACTGAGCATGCGGTTGACCGAGAAATGCCGCCCGTATTCGCGCAGGAACGGTATGTAGGCGAGGCCGTCGAGCCAGTCGGCATTGTTGACCGTCACCGCGCTCGTCGGCCCGGCATCGAAGGTCAGGAAACGGTCGAAGACACGGCGGATGCCCGCCATGTTGCGGGCGATCTCGTCCTCGCTGAGCAGGCGGCGCGATTCGTCCTTGCCGGAGGGATCGCCGATCTTGCTGGTGCCGCCGCCCATCAGGACGATCGGCTTGTTGCCAGTCCTCTGCCATAACCGCAGCAGCATGATCGAAACGAGGTTGCCCACATGCAGGCTATCGGCAGTACAATCATAACCGACATAAGCAACGACCGGCCCGCCGGCAAGACGCGCCTCGAGCGCCTCGCGATCGGCGACCTGATGGACGAAGCCACGCGCCTCGGCAGCGGCAAGAAAGGACGAGCGAGCAGCGGACATGACGGATAGCCGGGACATTCCCTGGGGCGGCCCGTGTAGCACAATCATCATGGCGCGACAATTCGCGCGCGGCCGATGAGCGCGCCCCTGCACCGCGTCGTCGGGCTCATGAGCGGCACGTCGCTCGACGGCATCGACGCCGCCTTCGTCGAGACCGACGGCGAGCAGCGGGTGAGCACGGGTCCGTCGCTCACGCTGCCGTATGACGACGCGCTGCGCGCCCGCCTCCGTGCGGCGCTGGGCGGCAAGGGCGCGGTCGCCGAGGTGGAACGGGCACTGACCGAGGTGCATGGCGAGGTGGTGCGCGCGCTCATCGCCCAGCACAGCATCGCCGGCGTGGATCTCGTCGGGTTCCACGGACACACCATCCTGCACCGGCCTGACCAGGGGCGGACGTGGCAGCTCGGCGACGGCGCATTGCTTGCCGGGCTGACCGGCATCGATGTGGTCTGTGACTTCCGCTCGGCCGATGTCGCGGCGGGCGGCGAGGGCGCCCCCTTCGCACCGCTCTATCACGCAGCGCTGGCGAGCGGGATCGAGAAGCCGGTGGCCGTGCTCAATATCGGCGGTGTCGCCAACGTCACCTGGATCGGCCCCGGCGCTGGCGACATCCTCGCCTTCGATACCGGCCCGGGCAATGCGCTGATCGACGATTGGGCGCTCGCGCATAGCGGCCGGCCGGTCGACGGCGCGGCGACCTTGACGGCCATGACCGCGGCAGCGGCGGCGCGCGCCGCCGCGCATTTCCCGCTGCCGGCGCGACGCTGGCTCGTCTGCGGCGGCGGCCGGCGCAATCCGGTGCTGATGGCTGCACTTGCGAGCCTCGTAGGCAAGCCCATCGATCCGGTCGAGGCGGTCGGCTGGGACGGCGACGCGCTGGAGGCGCAGGCTTTTGCCTACCTTGCCGTGCGCTCGACGCTGGGGCTGCCGCTCAGCCTGCCCGGCACGACGGGTGTCGCGCGCCCGATGACCGGCGGACGGCTCTTCTTTGCACCGACCGATCAGAGCTTGCCGCGCCGCCCGAGCCGGGCGTAGGCGTAAAGCCAGCCGCCGAGCAGCAGGCATGCCAGACCCGCGAGGAAGACGCGGCGCAACGCGCGGGCGCGCTGCTCAGTGGCAGGGAAAGGCGAAGGAATGGCGCGCGTCGTGCGCCGCGTTGTGGGCGATGGCGATCGGCGCGAAGCCGGCACCGAGCAACAGGAAGGCTCCGAGCAGCAACGCCGCCATCGGCGCCGCCAGCGCCGCTGCCGAGCGCACCGCCTCGGGCGCCGAAGTCACCGCGAGTCTGCGCATTCCTCTCTCCCTCGCTCGGTCCATCGCTGAGAGGCTAGGGCGGATCGGCCTGCTCGATCAAGCGCCGAAGCGCGGCGTCAGCCGGTAAGCAGGCGGCGGTCGAGCGCCGCCGTCTTGATCGCCTTTTGCAGCTTCTCGAAGGCACGCACCTCGATCTGCCGCACGCGCTCGCGCGAGATGCGGTATTTCTGCGACAGATCCTCGAGTGTCGTCGGCTGTTCCTTGAGCCGCCGCTCGATCAGGATGTCGCGCTCGCGGTCGGTCAGATGCGACATGGCCCCGCGCAGGAGGTCGCGCCGCAAGCCGAGTTCCTGGCGCTCGCCCAGATTGGTCTCCTGGTCGCTGACATCGTCGACCAGCCAGTCCTGCCATTCGCCCTCGCCATCGCTCTTGAGCGGCGCGTTGAGCGAATGGTCGGGAGCGGCGAGCCGGCGGTTCATGCTGACCACGTCGGCCTCGGGCACCCCGAGCTCGGTGGCGATCTTCTTGACGT
>WNFI01238140.1_pt1 | contig 36443 bp, 30 predicted proteins | sample 5400471 | NCBI WGS metagenome assembly WNFI01 (sample SAMN13153348, study PRJNA577476) | soil metagenome | isolation source: 100 cm saprolite on Douglas fir-dominated hillslope | place: USA:California | collected 2013-09-17 | reverse complement strand
GTACGTGATCGGCAACCTCAAGGTGGCGCTGTACGACCTCCGCGAAGACTCCCCCACGCACAAGCAGCTCAACGAGATCTTCATGGGCGACATCTACGGTGCCAAGATCCTCAAGATTCCGCCGATGGTGGCTCATGGCTGCCGGGCTCTCGACACCACCCACCTGATCTACGTCACCAGCTCCGTCTACGATCCCGCGCAGGAGGGGCGGATTCCACACGACGATCCCGAACTCGGCTACGACTTCGTATCCAGTCCGCCGGTCAAGTGAAGCTCTCGGTCCTGATGCCCGCCTACAACGAGGCGGCGACCGTCGAGCGCGCCCTGGCGGCGGTGCTGCGGACGCCTGAGGAGAAGGAGGTCATCCTGGTGGACGACGGATCGACCGACGGCACCCGCGAGATCGTGACCCGGCTGGGCGAGCAGCACCAGGACGTGCAGGTCTTCTTCCACCAACGCAACCAGGGCAAGGGTGCGGCCGTACGCACCGCCCTGGCAGCCGCCACCGGGGACATCGTCCTGATCCAGGATTGCGACCTGGAATACGACCCCAGCGAGTACGGCAAGCTGCTCGAGCCGATAGCCGCCGGCGATGCCCAGGTCGTGTTCGGCACCAGGGCCTTCGCCAGTCACACGTCGTTCAGCTTCTGGTTCGTGGTGGGTAACAAGCTGGTCACCCTGGCGACCAACGTGCTCTTCAACTGCTACCTGTCCGACATGGAGACCTGCTACAAGGTGATGCCCCTGGAAGTGGCGCGAAAGCTGCGCCTCACCGCGCGAGGCTTCGAGCTCGAGCCCGAGATCACCGGCGGCTTGCTCAATCTCGGCTACCAGATCTACGAGGTTCCCATCCATTACAAAGCCCGCACCCGAGAGCAGGGGAAGAAGCTCGCCTGGACCGACGGCGTCCGCGCCATTCAGACGCTGGTGCTGGTGCGGCTGAACCGAAAGCAGGATCGCCGGCGGGCGGGAATGGCGGCCTGATGAAGAGGTTCATCGTCACTGGCGGCGCCGGCTTCATCGGCAGCAACTTCGTTCGTCTCTTCATACGAGAGCATCCCGCCTACAGCGTCACTGTCCTCGACAAGCTGACATACGCGGGCAACCTGGAGAACCTGAAGGACCTGGAGGGCGAGCCCAGGCTGCGCTTCGTCCAGGGCGACATCTGCGATGCGGCCCTCGTCGATGAGCTCGCCGCGGACCACGACTGCATCCTTAACTTCGCCGCCGAGTCCCACGTCGACCGCTCTCTGCTCGAGCCCGGCGCCTTCATCCAGACCGACGTTTTCGGCACCTGGGTACTGCTGGAGGCGGCCAGGAAGTACGGCCACCAGCGGTTCCTGCAGGTCTCAACCGACGAGGTGTACGGCCATGTCGCCGAGGGCAGGTCCAAGGAGTCCGACCCGATCCAGCCGCGCAGTCCTTACTCCGCCAGCAAGGCGGGCGGGGAGATGCAGGTGTGGGCCTATCGGGAGAGCTTCGACATGCCCGTCGTCGTTACCCGCGGGGCGAATAACTACGGGCCTTACCAGTACCCCGAGAAGATCATCCCGCTGTTTATCACCAACGCGATCGACGACCTGCCGCTACCGATCTACGGGTCAGGCCTGGCGCTGCGGGACTACATCCACGTCGAAGACCACTGCCGCGGCATCGACGTCGTGCTGCATCGGGGCCTCGATGGTGAGACCTACAACATCGGCGCCGGCGGGCAGACCAACGGCCACGAAGTCGCCGACATCGTGCTCCAGGCGATGGGCAAGCCACAGTCCCTCAAGCAGAGCGTGGAGGACCGCGCCGGCCATGACTACCGCTACTGCCTGGACAACTCCAAGGCCCGGGCGCTGGGATGGGAGCTCCAGTACGACGTCCCCACCGGCCTCCGCGAGACCGTGCGGTGGTACCAGCAGAACGAGGGTTGGTGGCGGCCGCTGAAGTCAGGCGAGTTCTGGGAGTTCTACAAGAAGAACTACAAGCCGTCGCCGGCTTCTATCTGAGCCCACGCCGGCGGCGATGAAGGTCCTCATCCTGGGAGCCGGCGGCCAGCTCGGTTCGGAGCTGCTCAGGGTGTGCTCGGCGCTCGGGGACGAGGTTGTCGCCGCCAGCAGGTCGGAGGTGGACATCGCTGATGGTGCCCGCGTCCGCGACCTGGTCAGGTCGCAAGGCCCGGATGTCCTGTTCAACGCCGCCGCTTACACCGCAGTCGACAGGGCCGAGGCAGAGGTCGAGTCAGCCGAGATGATCAACGGCCGCGCCGCCGGCCGCGTCGCCGAGGTCTGTCGAGACCTGGTCGTCCGCCTGGTCCATTACTCGACCGACTACGTTTTCGACGGCCTTGCCAGCCGACCCATCCCCGAAGACGCGCCCACCGCACCCACCGGCGCCTACGGTCGAAGCAAGCTAATGGGCGAGCGGGCGGTGGCCGCCTCCGGAGCGGAGGCGTATATCGTCCGCACCAGCTGGGTCTACGGGCTCGAGGGTGCCAACTTCATCAAGACCGTGTTGCGCGTGACCCGCGAGCGCGGTTCGATCTCGGTGGTCGACGACCAGCGGGGCAGCCCCACCTGGGCCCGCGATCTGGCTCATGCCAGCCGGCGCCTCGTCGACGCGGGACCCGCGGACATATACCACCTCACCAACTCCGGCGACTGCACCTGGTATGAGCTCGCCCGCACCGTGGTCGAACTGGCCGGGGTCGACGCGGAGGTTCGCCCGATCACGACGGCGGAATATCCCACGCCAGCGCAGAGACCGGCGTACTCGGTGCTGGCCAACCGGAGGTGGGCCGCTCTCGGCGAGCCGCCGATTCGCCCCTGGCACGACGCGCTCGCGGAGTTCGTACCAGAACTTCTGGAGCGCGCGTGAACCAGCGCCTCGAGGGCGTGGACGCGGCGATCCTGGCGCGGGTCGCTGTCCTGGTCGTCAACTTCAATACGATCGACGTCCTCGGCCGGTGCCTGGCAACCCTGGCCCCGGGCCAGGAGTCGGGGCTCGAGGTGGTGGTCGTCGACAACGGCTCTGCCGACGGCAGCCCGGGCATGGTGAGGCGGGACTTCGGATGGGTGACCTTGCTCGAGACGGGCGCCAACCTCGGCTTTGGTGGCGGTGTCAACCGTGGCGCCGCAACGACGGCTCGGGAGTTCCTGCTGGTCCTCAACCCCGACTGCTTCGTCGAGCCCGATTCCATCGTCATCCTGGCCGGTCGCCTTGCCGAGGATCCCAACCTGGGCTTCGCCGGTCCGAGGATCGACCTCGGGTCAGGGGCGGTCGACCATGCCGCCCTGCGGGCCGACCCCGACCCGCTGGGCGCGGCCCTCTACTTCAGCCGCATCCCGCGCCTCTTTCCCGAAAGCGCGGCGCTCAATCGATACAGCCTCTCGCACGCCGATTACGATGCCGAGCAGGAGCTGGAGGCAGGCACCGCCGCGTGCCTGATGATCCAGGCCTCGGCATTCCGCGTGGTCGGCGGGTTCGATGAGGCGTTCTTCATGTACGGCGAAGACCTCGATCTGTGCCGAAGGCTGCGCGCGGCCGGCTACGCCGGCCGATACGTCCCGTCGGCGCATGCGCTCCACCTCAAGGGCGAGGCCAGCCGCAAGCAGAGCAGCCGGATGCTGGTTGAGTTCCACAAGGCCATGTGGACGTACTACCGGAAGCACGAGCAACGGCGCCACGCTGCCCCCGTGAACTGGGTGGTGGCAGCCGGAATAGGGACTCTCGGGGCTGCCCGGTTGGCACTGAACGCGGTTCGCCGTGAGAAGCAGGTCAGCCGGCGCTAGGTTCTAGGAGGCGGAGCCTGGCAGGGTCCGGGCGAGGGGACGGATGCGGAAGCCGAATGGTGCCCGGACCAGCAGGTACAGGTACCAGCGCAGGTAGCTCGGCAGCCACTTTCGGAAGTTGAACTTGGACTCGCCGCTGGATCGCTCGCGCCAGGTGGTCGGCACCTCGCCGAGCCGACGGCCCTGCAGGTAAGCCTTCACGGTCAGCTCGAGCCCGATCTCGAATCCGCCGGCGCTCTCTATCCGCACCGAGTCCAGGAGGTCGCGGCTGTAAAGGCGGAAGGAGTTGGTCGCGTCGTGCACTGGGAGGCGCGTCAGCAGGTGGAGTGAGCGCCCCGCGGTGGAGGAGAGGAGTCCCTTGAATCGTGGCGCCCCGATCTGATGACCACCCGACATGTAGCGCGAGCCGCAGACCAGGTCGCAACCCGAGACTGCCAGCTCGAGCATCGCCGGGATGGCCTCGGGTTCGTCGCTGAGGTCGGCCATGAAGACCAGCACCAACTGGCCCGCAGAGTCGCTCAGGCCCGTCTTGATGGCGCCGAGGACACCCCGACCAACGCTGTTGCGAACCAGCCGTGCTCGAGGCCATCGCGAAGCACCGTCGCGGACGACCTCGGTGGTGGGGTCCTCCTCGAGGTCGTAGATAACGAGGATCTCGACGTTGCCGCTGAGGCTGGCCTCCAGCCGCTCCAGGGTCTCCGCGATCACCTCGTGCTCGTAGTGCACCGGCACGACCACCGAGAGGAGGGAGGAGGGCGCCTTAGTCAGCGATGCGACCCATCGCGATCCGCGGCTGCAGCGACGTGGTGGGGTTGGGATCGCCGGCGCGGAAGATGGTGTGGTTGGTGCCGAAGACGTTCCAGATATCGCAGATCAGGCAATCGGTTTTGACCATCGCCCGGAGCCGCTCCAGCCCGATCGCCTTGTACTCGGTGTGGTTGATGGCGACGAACACCACGTCGGCGTCGACCAGCATTGCGGCAAGGTCGGTCTCGAGGCCTGGCACGTACGGGTCGTGCATGCGCACCTGGGCCCGCTCCCTCCTGAGTGCCTTCTGGACCTTGTAGCTGAGCGACTGCCGGTCGTCGTCCGAGTCCGCCTTGAAGGCGGCCCCCATGATGACGGCGTTGGCGTTGCGGAGCTCGATCTCGCCCTTGACCGCGCTGACCATGAACAGCGGCACCGACTCGTTGATCTTCCAGGCGGTAGAGATCAGCTCCGTGAAGGGCAGCTGGTTGATCAGGAAGAAGCCATCCTTGAACAGGCAAGGGCCCGCGGTCAGCCCCGGCCGGGCCAGCCCCCCTCGGGGATAACCGGTGTTGACCAGGTCGACGATGTGGTTGATGTCGCAGTGCCACTGGCCCGCCAGGATCATGAACTCGTTGGCGATCGAGAAGTTGATGTAGCGGTACATGTTGGTGAAGAGCTTGGCCAGCTCGGCGCTGAGGGCGTCGGTCTGGTGGCACTCCACACCGAGACGCCTGAACAGCGCCAGCGCCTTCTCGGTGCTGACCGCGTCGATGCCTCCGACGATCTGGGGGATCTCGTGCAGCTCCTTGAGGGCGCGGCCCTCGGCGATCCGCTCGGGGCAGAAGGCCAGGTATATGTCCTCGCCCACCCGGTAGCCGAACTCATCCTCGAGCTTGGCCTTGACCCACTCCGTGGTGCCCGGGTTCACAGTGGATCGCAGGATGACCGTCTGCCCCTTCGCCAGGTGGGGGGCAAGCTCCTGGATGCTGGACTCGATCTGCGACAGGTCCGGATCCATGTTGCTGTCGACCGGCGTGCCCAGCGTCAGCACCACGTAGTCGCATCCCTCCGCCGCGGCCATGTCATTGCCGGCCCTGAAGCGCTTGCCCAGCTCTGCCGCAAGCAGCTGGTCGGCGTCGTTCTCGACGAACGGCATCCGGCCCTCCGCCAGCGATGAGAGCATCTGGGTATTGATGTCGATGCCGCGGACCTCGCAACCGGTGGCCGCCAGGACCAGGCTGAGCGGAAGGCCGACACGGCCCAGCCCGACGACGGCGACGATCGGCTCGCTCAATTGGAGCCCGGAGCGGTTTGGGCCGCCTCGAGCGCCAGCGTCGCCCGAAGCCAGTCGATCACCTCGCCGACGCCCTCTTCGAGGCCGACCTCGGCCTCGAACCCGAGGACGGTTCGGGCCTTGTCGGTGCTGGGGCTGCGTCGTTGCACGTCGTAGGCGAATCCCGGCTTCGAAACCACGCGAAACTCGCGGCCGGTGGCGCAGGCTTCGAAGATCAGTCGGGCCAGCTCGATCACCGAAGTCTCACGAGACGCGGAGATGTTGAAGTCCTCGTTCACCGCAGCCTCCGACTCCATCGCCAAGATGATGCCGCGGGCGATGTCGCTGACGTGGGTGAACGCCCGGGTCTGGCGTCCGTCTCCGAGGATCTCGATGGGGTCCTGGCCCGAGAGCACCTTCTTGATGAGATCTGGGATGACGTGGGCGTAGCCGACGTCGTCGCCCGGTAGCTCGTTGACGCCGTAGGCGTTGAACGGCCGGCAGATCGTATAGGGCAGCTGGAACTGGTCGGCGAAAGCGCGACAGTACCACTCTCCGCTCAGCTTGCTGAAGCCGTAAGCCGAGACCGGCGGGGGGGTGGTGGCCAGATCCTCCTCCCGCGAGGGGAAGTGGGTCGCGCCCTCGAAGACCATCGAGCTGGAGATGTAGACCATCCGCGAGAGATGGTGTTCGACAGCCGCCTCGAAAGTGCGTGAGTAGAGCTTGTTGTTCTCGGAGAGGATGGCGGCGGGGTAGTCGTGGAAGTAGCCTATGCCCCCGATCTTGGCGGCCAGGTTGATGCATGCCTCGAAGCCGGCGAAGAGCTCGGAGGCCACCCCCGGCTCGGTCAGGTCGGCCTGGTGGAAGTCGACCCCGGTGGGCGCGACGTGGCCCTCTTTGCTGAAGTCGTCGATGACGCGAACCGAGTGTCCGCGGTCGACCAGCTGGCGGGTTACCTCGCTGCCGATGAACCCGGCGCCGCCGGTGACCACAACTCGCCGTTTCAAGGCATACTCCAATTCAGCCGCGAATTCGATGGATTATAGCCAGCGGGTCGCTCAGCCCCGGCGCCTCCTGAGATATTCACGACCCTTGGTCGCCACCTTCTGCGGGCCTCCCTGCCGGAGGGCTTCAATAGACCGGCGGCCGAGCCTGCCGATCTCGGACCCCGGGCTGGGCGGCGCTGCGGCCGGTGGCGACCCCATGCCGGCTCGAGCCCAGCCGCGGTCGGGGGCCTGCCGTGGCGAGGCGCAGAACTCCTGCAACGGCGCCGAGACGCGGCTCCAACGGAAGTCCTGAGCCAGGGTGGCAGACCGAGCGCCGCTCTCCCGCCGGCGCTCGGCGCCGGCCAGCGATTGGAGCGCCAGGGTCAGACCTGGGACGTCCCCGTATTCGACCACCGCGCCGAGGTCGTGGTTGGCGACCAGGTCGGCCATGCTGTCTCCCCTGGTCGTCACCACCGGTAGCCCGGCCCAGAGGTAGTCCAGGACCCGGGTGCGAAAGCTGAAGCGCGTCTCGATATCGTCGCGGTGGAGGCTGATCCCGATGTCGGCCTCCAGGAACATGGAGCCGCGCTCTTCGTACGGTACCCAGGCGTCCCCAAAGATCACCCTTGAGTCCGTGACGGCGAGCGAGTCCGCCAGCCTGCGGGCCTCCCGGGCCATTTGCATGGCCGGGACCTTCTCGCTGGGGCTCCCTGTCGCCGGGAAGACCACGCGCAGCTGAGGCAATGTCTCGCGGGTGGCCGCGGCAGCTTGGATCAGCGTCAGCGGGTCGAACCAGTTCCAGAGCCCGCCGCCCCAAAGCACCAGCAATGAATCGTCGTCGATGCCATCGACGACTCCGCGGAAGCGGGGAGGACCGGCCACGGGGGGCTCTGCAGGCAGCCCGAATGGCACCACCCGCAGCAGCGACGAGAACCCGGGATCGTCTTCGTGGGTCAGGGCGTTCACGCGTCCGCTGGCGTCGAGCCAGCCGAGCCAAAAATCCTTCTGCCGTTCGGAGGCGCACATGATCATGTCGCCGGCTCGAACCAGCTCACGAACCGCGCCACGGAAGCCGTCGCCGAGGACGAGCCGGTCACCGATGGTCCGATCCTCGAGCTGGTGCAGGCTCTCCAGCGCGAAGGGCCCGTAGAGGTCGACCACCAGGAATTCGGCTTCCAGCAGCGCAGGGTTCTCGTGCAGCAGGAAAGCCGAACAGACCACGACCTCGTGGCCGCGGACGAGATCGCGCAACGAGTCGCCGTCGTACCCGACCACGTCCACCGTGGGCGAGCGACGCGCCGGCTGTCCCGGAGTGGCGAGGGTCACCGAATTTGCCGCCGCCAGGGCATGGGCGAGCTCCCAGTTCCGTATCGAAGGGCCGCTCATCCGCTCCTGGAGTGCCTCGTGGGAGAGGATCAGCACTCGGCTCACAGCTTCACCGAATCGAACGACGCTTCAATTCCGGCCACGCGCACCAGCCAGTGCTGGAAATCGAGGTAGCCGGAATGGCCGAAGGTCGGATCCTCAAGAAGGACTCCACCAAGACCAAGGACTTCGGCGTCGGCGCGCCGGCGGCGGCTCTGCACCCACCGGCGCTTTTCCATCAAGGACTCCATGCTATGAGCGGTCTCGCTGATCGCCACCAGCAGGCTCAAGGCGGTGTCCGGCATGCCACCCGACGCCGCCGGATCAACAAGCGGTGCGGGGGAGTTGGCGAGGGCGGCGGCCGCCCGACGAAGGCGGCGATACGCAGCCCTCAGGGCCGCCAATAGCCCGCCCTTCCGAATCCGTGTCAAGGCCCCTGGGCGTTTTGGCCGCGGCTGCGATGACGGCGTGGACGGAGCCTGAACGCCCTCGATCCTGAATTGCGCAGAATCGACGCCGGCCATTAGCAATGTCTTCTCGTTGAGCAGCATCAGTGCAGCCGGCAACACCAGGGCCAGGTGGGCGTCGTCATAGTTCTTGATGATGGTGTACAGAGCGTTTCGCTCTGACAGCACCCTGAGTTTGTGGGAAGGGATGTTCCGGGCCGTGCCGTGGTGGTGATGCCGAACGGTTGCGGCCGACGAGTACCAGACGTCGTGGCCTAACAGGTTGAGCCGCCAACCGAGGTCGACGTCCTCGAAATAGGCGAAATAGTCAGGGTCGAAACCCCCGACTTCGAGGAACAGCCGACGGCGAATCAGCATTGCCCCCCCGCACGCGAACAGTAGTGGGCGGGCGACGTCCTGGGGCGAGGACGGCGCGCCGTGGTCGAGCTGGACACCGTGTCCTTGGAAGTTGACGCCACCACCGATGAAATCGATCGTTCCCCCGTCCCAACTGACGATTCGGGAGGCCAGACAGGCCAGATCGGGCCGGGTGTCAAGTGGTGTCAGCAGCTGCTGGAGCCAATCTTTGGGCACCTCCATGTCGTTATTGAGGAAGCCCACCCAGTCGCCGGTGGCCTCGGCGGCGCCCAGATTGTTGCCCTTGGCGAAACCGTGGTTGCGATCCAACGCCACGATCCGGAACCTTGGGTGCCGCGCCCGCACGTACTCCACCGACCCGTCCTTCGAACCGTTGTCGCAGAAGAGCAGCTCCAGCCGCTCCTCGGAATATTCCAGGCGTTCGATCGAATCCAGGCACGCGTCGAGGAATTCGCGGCCATTCCAGTTGAGGACCACCAGCGATATCGATGGCCGCACGGTCGAGTCCGCCGGAAACGCTGATCCAGTCCCGGGCAAGGACTAACGACCCAGGGCTTTCTTGGCCCGCCTTGCGAGCCGGCCCCTGTTCGAGTCGGCAGGCAGGAGGGCATGCCAGGCCGGCGTCGACCGGATGCGATCGAGCTCGGCGGCGGCGGCATCCAGCTCCGCCCTGGTTTGCGCCAGCTCGGACTCGCGCTCGGCCAGCCTGGCGCGGGTCGCATCCAACTCCTCGGTGGCCGGCTTGAGGGCTTCCTCGGCGGCCACCGCGGCATCGTTGCGCTCCACCAGCACCTCGCGCAGCTCGCGGTTCTCGTGCGCCAGGCGTTCGTGGACCCGCTCGTAGCCGCGGACCACCCGGGGGACGGGCTCTCCGGTCTTGCGGAAACGGACAGCCCAGTGGGCGACGTAGCCCACGTCATAGTCGACGTCACGGTAGAAGTCGTGGCTGGCAAACAGCTCGGCCCAATACTCCGGGCCACGGACGTTCCGATGGGTGGTCTCGCGGAAGTCGTCCGGACTGGAGGAGAAAAGGATGTCGTTGGTGTGGCTGCAAAGGTTCTCGACCGCCGCCTCCGCCTCCTCCGGCGAGAGGTGTTCGAGGACCTCAGTCGAGATGATCAAGTCGTAGTCGCGATCCAGCGGAGTGACCGCGGAGGCCACCCAGAGGAAGGGCTTGATGTCCTCTCGGGCCTGGCTGAGGGCGTATTCCGAGACGTCGAACCCATAGGCATCCACCCCCTGGTCGCGTAGGGCCTCGACCAGGAAGCCCATGGCGCATCCGGCGTCCAGTGCGCTCTTGGGCCGGATGTCCCGGACCACCTGGGCGGCGAAGTTCTGGAAGTGTTGCTCCCAAATCTCCGCCCGCTCGTACGGCTGATTCTTATAGCCGCGGTAATAAGCCTGGTCATAGACGGACCCGGCTCCTCCCTCGGATTTCATCTCCGGCGTCGGTTCGGCCATGGCCTGATCTTAACCACCGACCCTGCTTATCCGGTGGTTCCCGCGAGGGCCCGTGCGAGGCGCCTGCGGGCGGCGCGCAGCAGGCGGCGGGCCAAGCCGCGGGCGCCTTCGTGCTGGAGAAACCACCGCATCCGGGGCAAGAGCCCCGGGGGAGCAAGCATCGAGCCCGTCAGGTCGTGGTCCACCTCAGGCTCGGCGGCCGCCGGCTCATCGACGAGATCGGCCGCCCGCCAGGGATCCTTGCAGTAGGCCACCAGCGGCTGCAGCGCGCGGTCCCAGACGAAGGCGGCGCGGCTCGTCCGCACCGCCTGGGCGCAGTCCTGATAGAGATCAGAATCCGTCAATAGGTCGCCGATCGCGGTCGCGATCGAATCGGGGTCTTCAAAGCGGACAACCCTGCCGGTGTGCTGGTCGTTGATCCATCGCGCGAACTCATCGCCCTCGGTAGCTACGACTGGCAGCCCGGCCCAGATGTAGTCCAGGACTCGGGTCCGGAAGCTGAATGAGGTCTCGACATGGTTGAAATGCGTGCTCACCCCCACCTCGGCCTCGAGCAGGAGCTCCTGGCGCTTCTCGTAGGGGACCCACTGCATGTTGAAGTGGACTGCCTTGTCGCGAAGGCCGAGCTCCTCGCTGAGGCGGACGGCTCGAAGCGCCATTTCCATCTCGGGAACGTCCGGATTGGGATGGCGCATTCCCATGAACAGGAGCCGCGCGCGTGGTTCGCGTTCGAGGACCTTGGGCCAGGCGCGAATCAGCGACAGCGGGTCGAACCAGTTGTAGATGCCACCACCCCAGATGACGACGCGCGAGTCCGCTTCGATACCCGGAAACACGCCCTTGGCCACAGGCTGATTCCCGGCTACAGGCCCCTCGGCGCGGAGGCCAAATGACGCGGTGTCTATGAGCCGGCGAAGCAGGCGGTCGTCGCCGTGGGTGTACGGGTTGATGCGTCCGACGGCGGCGAGCATCCCCAGCCAGTAGTCCCGCTGTTTCTCGCTGGCGCAGAGGAAGAAGTCGCCCCGGGCTAGTTGACCAAGGAGGGCGCCCAGGTGGCCGTGATGCTGGGCCAGGCGATCGACCATCGGGTGGTCGTGGAAGAGCTCGAGGATCTCCAGGTTGTAGGGGTCGTAGAGGTCGACCACGATCCGCCTGCCGGGCGTCAATAGGAACGGGTAGGTTGCTGTGACCAGACCCTGGACGACTATCACGTCCGCACCAGCCGCCTCCAGGGCCAGGTCCTCAGAAGTCGGCGCGCTGACCTCGAAGCCGTCCGAGCTGACCGTGCTTCCGGCCGCGGCGGCGACGAGAACGTCGTGGCCGTCCGCGCTCAGCAGTCGCGCCATCTCCCAGCAGCGGATGGCAGGCCCGGCCATGGCCTCGCCGACACGGTCGCCGGTGACGATCAGTACCCTGCTCACGCCGAGCCCTCGGCTGCCGGCGGCGACACCCGGTTGGAGGTCGCACCCCGCACCTCCCAGCTGTGCCTCAACCGCACCATGCCGCGCTGCCGTTCGCTTTCCTCGCCGGCCACTCGGAACGGGAAGGCATTGGCGAGGATCGTGTACGGCTCACCTGTCTCGCCGTCGTCAATGGTGGCGCTCACCCTGTAGAGCCCGGCCAGCAGTTCGAGGTCCGGAAGCCCGAGAACCACCTCGCCGTTGCCAGGCAGCGTCTTCTTCGTCGCATCGAAGGTGGTGGCAAAGGCAACGACGCCATCCTCGCGGACGAATTCGAGCTCGAAGCGGGCGCCCCGGAGCTCCGTCCAGGGCGAGTGGTACACAACCGCGATCTGCAACGAGTCACCGGTCTCGAACTCGCGCGCCCTTCCCTTGGGGCCGGAGAAGCTGACTTCGCTGATGCCGACCCCGGCTCTGCCGCTGGGCGCCTCGCGATGGATCTCGGCCACCGTCTGTTCCATCTCCGCGGCCTCGCGATCGCGCACGGTCACGAGGTACTGACGGACCACGTCCTCGACGGGGCCGATCGCCCGCAGGTTGCCCTCGTCGATCCAGGCGCATTCGACGCAATGGTCGCGAATCGCATCGAGTGCGTGGGACACCATGATCAGCGTCTTGCCGGCCGCCTTCATCTCGTCGATTCGTTGGTAGCAGCGTCGCTGAAAGCTGGCGTCACCCACGGCGAGGATCTCGTCTACGACCAGGACGTCGGGGTAGAGGTGAACCGCGATGGAGAAGCCGAGCCGCGCGTACATCCCCGACGAATATGTCTTCACGGCGTTGTCGATGAACCGGGAGAGCCCGCTGAAGTCGATGATCTGGTCGAGAACGGCGCCGACGTCCTGTCGCGAGAGGCCCAACAGCGCACCGTTTAGATAGATGTTCTCCCTGCCTGTGTACTCGGGGTGGAAGCCGGCGCCAAGCTCCAAAAGCGCGGCCAGGCGGCCGTCGACCGCGACCGTGCCCCTGTCGGGCTGGAGGATCCCAGCGATGCATTTCAGCAAGGTCGACTTGCCCGAGCCGTTCTGCCCAATGATGCCGAAGGTCGTTCCGGGCGCGATCTCGAAGCTGACGTCGTTGAGGGCCCAGAACTCCTCGTACAGGCCGCGGCGTCTCGACACCACTGTCTGCTTGAGGGTCTGATTTCGCTGGTGGTATATGCGGAAGCGCTTCGAGACACCGTCCACCCGCACCGCGGCAGCTGCTGTCATCGGAATGAAATAGTCAGAGCTCTTCGGCGAACCGGCCCTGGAGCCGGCGGAAGGCGACGATTCCGGCTACCAGCGCCAGGATGCTGAAGACAGTCGAGTAGAGCAGGCCCTGCCAGTGCACAGGCCATCGGTTGAAGGCCAGGATGTCCTGGAACGACGTCGCGATCCACGCCATCGGGTTGAGCCCGATCACAAAGAAGACGGCCTTGGCCTTGGCGCTGCCGGCCCCGACCTTGTCGGTGACGAGGTCCAGGCTGTAGATGATGGGGGTGGCGAAGAAACCCACCTGGAGAGCGATACTGAGCAGGTACTCGAGGTCGCGGAAGTAGACGTTGGTGGCCGCGAGCAGGAGGCCGAGGCCCAGCGCCAGGATGAAGACCACCGCGATCACCAGTGGCAGCGCCAGCATCGGCGGCCCGACAGGGGAGTGGAAGAAGATCAACACCGGGACCAGCAGAAGCAGGCTGATCAGGTAGTTGACGAAGGCGGCCAGTATCGTCGACAGGGGCAGGAAGCCCCATGGGAAGGCGACCTTCTTGACGATCGTAGCGTTGGCGAGGATGCTCCCGACCGCGGCCAGCATCGCCTGGCTGAAGAAGTTCCATGCCAGCAACCCGGCGAGCAGGAATACGGGGTATGCGGCGCCCTTTACCGGGAACCGGATGAACTGGCTGAAGATGATCGAGTAGACGATCATGAAGATCAGCGGATTCAGCAACGACCACAGGATGCCGAGGTTGGAGCCTCGGTAGCGCGCCTTCAAATCGCGGCGAACCAGTTCGCTCAGGAGATTGCGGTGACGGGCCCAAGCTGAACGTGCATTTGAGGCGGGCACGCTGGGGAGCTCGGTAGCCCGCGTCACGTCACGGGTAGCCACTCGACGGCTAGTCTAGCAGCCCTCCGAACTGGGATCGAAGTGAATTCCGCCGATCGGCGGCTAGTCTTCTGCTGTGGCCGCTGCCGAAATTTCAGCCGTGATAGTCACGTGGAACAGCCTCGGTCTGGTGGAGGCCGCGGTCGACTCGTTGCGACATCAAACCACCCCTCCGGGCCAGATCATCGTGGTCGACAACGCCTCCGAGGACGGCAGCCTGCAGTGGGCGCGCACCCAGGCGGATGTCGAAGTCGTAGCCAACAGCACCAACCTCGGATTTGCCGGTGCCAACAACCAGGGGATAGGCCGGGCCACGGGCGACCTCATCCTGCTCATCAACCCCGACGTCGTGCTGGCCCAGAACTATCTCGAATGCTGCGTGGCGGCATTCGCCGATCCCCGGGTGGGTTCTGTCACCGGCAAACTGGTTCGGGCTGACAACACCGGCCGCCTGGACAGCACCGGGCACGAGGTTTTCGCCGTCGGCTGGGCGGCGAACCGGGGAGAGGAGCTTCCCGACTCCGGTCCGGAGCTCCCGGCGGATGTCTTCGGTGTGTGTGCGGCAGCCGCCGTCTACCGAAGGACAGCGCTGGACGCCACTGCTGTTGACGGCGAGATCCTCGATGAGAGCTACTTCGCGTACATAGAGGACGTTGATCTCGATTGGCGCCTGCGCTGGAACGGCTGGCTGGCGCGCTACGAGCACCGGGCGCATGGTGTCCACAGCCGGCACGCCAGTGGTGGACCGTCTTCGGGGCGGATCATGCGACACATCATCAAGAACAGGCTCCTCACCGTGGTCAAGAACTACCCCGCGTCGTGGTTGTGGCGCCACGGCGCCGGCATCATCGTCTTCACCGTGGTCAAGGGTGTGGACTTCGGGCGTCGCCGTCCGGAGGCGGTGTTGGGCCTGGTCGATTTCGTTCGCCTGTTGCCAGTCGGCCTGCGCAAACGTCGCGCGGTCGGGGCGATGCGTCAGGTGGATGCAGCCGAGATCCACAAGTGGTTGCGGCCGTTTCCCTGGATCGACGCAGTCAAGCGGCGCACTTCCTGACGTCGCCACCAGACGGGTAGAATCGGCCCCAATGAGTTCAACCGTGGAGGATCGGGACCTCGCAACGTCCGCCTCCAGGAGCCAGGTCCCGCTGCTGCGCCGGGCATGGGACTACATGCCGAGTCTGATTCGGCGTCCCATCCTGCGACTGATGCGCTCAGAACGCATACGGCTGCGGCTGCTGGCCGCCCTTGGGATCCGGGATGAAACCGACTTCATCGCCCTCGGTAGCGGTGGCGCCGACGCGATCGAGGCCGCTCTGGCCAGCCTCAAGACCCAGGGTGTCAGCGGCGACTACTACGAGTTCGGCCTCTACCGCGGACAGAGCTTCTGGTCGGCGCAGCGAGCGGCCGACCGGCTTGGTATCGGTGGTATGCGGTTCTTCGGCTTCGACTCGTTCGAAGGTCTTCCCGAGGTTGAAGGCAACGACCGGAAAGCCGGCATCTTTGTCTCGGGTGACTACCGGGCCCCTAAGGACCAGGTAGAGCAACTCCTGATACACCACGGGTTCGACATGGAACGGGCCGTACTGGTGCCGGGCTATTTCGACCAGTCGTTGACTCCGGAAGTCAAGCACGACCATGACATGGGGCCGGCCGCGCTGGTGATGGTCGATTGCGACCTGTATCAATCGACCGTGCCGACGCTCGCCTTCATTGCCGACCGGCTCCAGGAGGGCACCATCATCCTTTTTGACGACTGGTACTGCTTCGGCGAATCGGAACAACACGGCGAGCCCCGAGCCTTCGGCGAATTCCTCGACGCCCATCCGGAGTGGACAGCCATGCCGCTCCAGCGGTTCTCCGGGTACGGCCAGTCGTTCGTGGTGCATCGGTCCAACCCAGGCACGCTCCCGGCGTTTGACCAGGGTGAATCACTGACGTCCAATGGGGGCTGAGGCGATCACGACCGCGGCGCTCACGGGTGACGCCGTCGTGAGCGCTGATCAGGACCTTCAACTCCTCATACCTCGAGGCGACGTCCCAGACCCGCAAATTTCGATCGTAATTCCGGCGCTGAACGAGGAGCTGACGATAGGGGACTTCGTTGATTGGTGCAAAGAGGGTCTCGAGACAGCCGGGATCAGGGGGGAGATCCTGATTGTCGACTCCTCCTCCGATGCCACTTCCACGATCGCGCTGGCCGGGGGCGCGCGGGTACTCCGGACACCGAAGCGCGGCCTCGGACGCGCCTACATCGATGCGCTGCCCTTCGTTCGGGCCCCCTACATCCTGATGGGGGATTGCGACTGCACCTATGACTTCCGCGAGCTCGGCCCGTTCATGGAGCGCTTCCGAGAGGGCTACGAGTTCGTGATGGGATCGCGCTGGCGCGGCTACATCGAGCCCGGCTCGATGCCCCCGCTGCACCAGTACCTCGGCACCCCGGTGACGACATGGATTCTCAACGTCCTCTACTCCTCGCATTTCTCCGACATTCATTGCGGTATGCGCGGCATCACCACCGAAGCCCTGGCGCGGATGGACCTGGAGTCACAGTCGTGGGAATACGCCTCCGAGATGGTGCTCAAGTCGGTGCACATGCGCCTGCGAACGGCGGAGGTGCCGGTTCGCTTCCTCAAGGATCGCGAAGGCCGGCTCAGCCATCACAAGCGCGCCGGTTGGTTCTCACCATTCCAGGCGGCCTGGATCAACCTTCGAGCGATGTTCATCTACGGCTCCGACTTCTTCGTCTTCAAACCAGGCCTGGTACTGATTGCAGTCGGCCTGCTCATCACGCTTCCGCTGAGCCTGGGGCCGGTGACTGTCGCCGGAGTCACGTTCTCGCTGTACTGGATGTTGTTCGGCATGACAGCCACGCTTCTGGGGCTCCAGTCGTTCTTCTTTGGATGCGTCGCCCAGGTGCTTCACGACTACACCGGCGTTGCCCGACGGCGATGGCTGAGCGTCTTCCGATACACGCGCACGGTGTTGATCAGCGCAGGGTTGTTCCTCGTCGGCCTGGTGTTGGCGGGCCAGCTGGTCGTTCGCTACCTTGGACCATTTCCCCGTCTGACGGCTGGCGCCTCGCCGCCCACCTACTTGGCCGTCACCGGGTTGCTGTTCATGATCACCGCGTTCATGACTTTCAGCTTCACCCTCCTGCTCCACGCGGCGGCGCTTCGGATCAACCATACCCATCGCCTCCATGGCTGATACGACGCGAGACCGCTCTTATGGCGAGGAGGGCTCGCTCTCCCCGGTCGACCGGTTCGGAGTCTGGCTCTCGGGTCGGCAGATCCGCAAGGCTGTCCCCGATTTCACGGGCAAACGGGTGGGCGACGTCGGCTGCGGCTACCAGGCATCGTTCGCCCGCACAGTCCTGGACAAAGTAGAACTGATGGTTCTCGTGGATGTTTCCCTGGCCCCCGACCTCGGCCACCACCCACGCGTCCAGTCGATTCGCGGCACGCTCCCGGGAGCCCTTGCCGAAATCGGAGACGGCAGCCTCGATGTGGTCGCGTGCAACTCAGTGCTCGAGCATTTGTGGCAGCCTGAAGTCGCTCTCGCCGAGTTCTTCCGAGTCACCGCACCGGGCGGCGTCTGCCTGGTCAATGTCCCGTCCTGGCGCGGTAAGCGGTTTCTCGAGTTCTCCGCCTTTCGCCTGGGACTCAGTCCCGTCGAAGAGATGGACGACCACAAGATGTACTACGAGCCCCGCGAGCTCTGGCCTCTGCTGGTTCGCGCCGGCTTCAAGCCGCGCCATATCAAGGTGTTCCGCCACAAGTTCGGACTCAACACCTTCGCCGTGGCCCGTAAACCGTGAGCGACTTCAGCACGCGCTTCCTCGACGAGACCGTCGATCTGATCGCGGCCATCGATCGAGACCAGATCGAGCGAACCGCATCCGGGTTGGCCCGTGTTCGCGATGGCGGCGGCCGCCTCTTCATTCTGGGCGTCGGTGGATCGGCAGGGCACGCCAGCCACGCCGTCAACGACTTCCGAAAGATCTGTGGCTTTGAGGCCTACGCTCCCACTGACAATGTGTCGGAGCTCACCGCCCGCGTCAACGACGAGGGTTGGGACACCACATTTGAAGCCTGGCTGTCGGGTTCGCGCCTCGGCCCGCAGGACGCCCTGCTCATCTTCTCCGTTGGGGGCGGGAACCGTGAACGCAACGTCTCCGTGAATCTGGTCCGGGCGCTGGACCTTGCCGGTGAGCGTGGGGCGGCCGTGTTTGGGATCGTGGGTCGCGACGGCGGATCCACACGACAGGCGGCGGAGGCCTGCGTTTTGATCCCGCCCCTCTTCGAAGATAGGATCACGCCACACACAGAAGGCCTGTGCGCAGTGGTCTGGCACCTGCTGGTCTCGCACCCGGATCTGCAGCGCTCTGGCACCAAGTGGGAGTCGATGCGCTGACCACGACGGGCATCACCGCGCGCCGCTTTGTGATCGTGGGTGGCGCTGGCTTTATCGGGGCGCATTTTGTCGATCGCCTCCTTGGCGGCCCAGAGGTTCAGTCGGTAACCGTGTTCGACAACTTCTCATCCGGTCGCCGCTGGCACCTGACCGCTGTTGAGGCCGACCCCCGGCTGACCGTCGTGAATGCCGACGTCAAGGACCTCAGTGCTCTCGTCAAGGCGATGACCGGCAATGACACGGTCATACATCTCGCGTCCAACCCCGACATCGCCCGAGCCGCGACCGAGCCCAGCGTCGACTTCGACGAAGGCACGCTGCTCACCCATCACGTTGTGGAGGCGATGCGCATTGCCGGCGCGGGGACCTTGTTGTATGCGTCGGGGAGCGGCGTGTATGGCGATCTCGGGCTGCTGGAGGCCGGCGAGGACCACGGTCCAATGCTGCCAATCTCGACATACGGCGCCAGCAAGCTTGCCGGGGAGGCCCTGATCGTCTCGTACTGTCACATGTTTGGCCTGGTCGGTCGGGCCTTCCGCTTCGGCAACGTGGTTGGGCCAAGGCAGACGCACGGAGTCGGGTTCGACTTCGTCCGGCGCCTGCTGAAGGACCCACGGCAACTGCCGATTCTTGGCGACGGCACGCAAAGCAAGTCATACATCCACGTTGAGGACGTCATCGCCGCGGTGCTGACCGCGCTCAGCACCGAGGAGGCCCCGTACCGTGTCTACAACGTAGCCACTGGCGACTACATCACGGTCACCGAGATCGCGGAGCTGGCGGCGGACTGCCTCGGGCTGGCTCCGGGGAGCGTCGATTTCCAGTACACCGGCGGGGACCGCGGCTGGAAGGGCGACGTGCCATCGGTGCGCCTCAACACCGACAGGATTCGCGCGCTGGGTTGGTCCAACCGACGCAACAGCCGCGAGGCCCTGCGTGATTCGATGCTCGCGATGATCCCCGATGCCCGTTCGGGGCGGCTGTAAGTGTCGGAGCAACCGGCTTTGACGGGCCCGCGGCCGGCCGTCTTTCTCGATCGCGACGGCGTTCTCATCGAAGCAGCGGTTATCGACGGAATCCCGCATCCCCCGCCGTCCGTGGCCGAGGTGCGCGTGATCGCGTCGTCGGTCGAGGCGTGCCGTCAGCTTCGGGAGGCGGGTTTCGCGCTGGTGGTAGCTACCAACCAGCCCGACGTGGCTCGAGGCACAGAGACTGTCGAGGGAGTTCACGCGATCAACGAGGTCATCAGCCGGCAGATCGACATCGACGAATTTGTGGAGTGCATCCATGACGATGCGGATGAGTGCCAATGCCGCAAGCCAAAGCCTGGAATGCTCCTGGCCGCGGCGCAGCGCCTCGGCCTTGACCTGACGCGGAGCTACATGGTCGGTGATCGATGGAAGGATGTCGAGGCCGGGCATCGCGCCGGATGCGTGACGGTTTTCGTGGACCGGGGATACACTGAGCGGCAGCCAGACAACCCGGATCTGGTGGTCTCGGAGCTTGCCGAGGCGGTTCCTGGCATCGTCGCAGCACTCGCCACTGAAAAGGGAGTCAAACCAAATGCCTGAACTCAAGGACCTTCGCATCAAGATCTTCGCCGATGGCGCCGACCGTGACGGAATGGTCAAGCTCGCCCAAGAGCCCTACATCAAGGGCTTCACCACCAATCCCACCCTTATGAATGCCGTCGGCGTCAAGGATATGGAGAGCTTTGCGAGGGATGTCGTCGAGGCCATACCGGACAAGCCGATCTCATTCGAGGTCTTCGCGGACGACTTCGACGAGATGGAAAGGCAGGCCTTGAAGATCACCACCTGGGGGCCAAACATCTACGTCAAGATCCCGGTCACGAACACCAGGGGAGAGAGCGCCCAGGCGCTCACGAGCCGACTCAGTGAGCAGGGCGTCAAGCTCAACCTGACGGCATTGATGACGCCTGCCCAGGTCGCCGAAGTCGCCGACGCGCTGGCCGGTGGGCCGCCGGCGATCGTTTCCGTGTTCGCCGGTCGCATCGCCGATGCCGGCGTCGACCCAATCCCTTTGATGCGCGAGTCCCTCGATATCTTGAAGCCTCACTCCAGCATCGAGCTTCTCTGGGCAAGTCCCCGCGAGTTGCTCAACATCGTCCAAGCGGACGGAATCGGCTGCCATATCATCACCGTCACCCACGACCTCCTGAAGAAGCTGCCTACCTTGGGCAAGGACCTCACAGAGTTCTCGCTTGATACGGTCAAGATGTTCTTCAAGGACGGTCAGGCGGCGGGCTTCGCGCTCTAGCGTTCGCAAGCTCCTGGGTCGAGCTAAGGGATCAGGCGCACCCCGGTGATGTCCTCGGTCTGGCCGTAGTCAAGCCGAAGCGACGTCGCCTCGTAGCCATCCCAGGGTGTGCAGTTGCCAACGCGTACGAGGTAGTGTGAAGCCGATGACGGCAGGGTCTTGAAGGTGATGTAATGTCGCCCGTCAGGCGAGTTGTCGTGGAGCGCGAAGCTGTCGTCCACGAAGGGCCGGCCATTGTCGATTTCCAGCCACCGAAAGTCGGTCCAGTGTTTGCTCGGGGGCAACTCCATCACCAATGACCTGGCACCTTCCGCGCCGGCAGGCCGTTTCACCGTCAGCGATACTGGCCCTCGCCCCGGCACCGACGCTGGCTTGACCGAGAAGAAGTTGGGGGTGTAACCCCAGTCGCATTCCTGGGCGGTGAAGTACAGGTTGTCCACGATCACGGGCTGGCTGAGGCGCAAGCCCAGTGCTGTCGGGGATGGCACGCTGGCGGTTTTGTCAACGAAGATAAGTTGGCTCTGGACGTTCACCAGCGGCCGATAGTTGTCGAGGATGTACTGGCTGACGTCGTAATGCCGGACCATGTTGGGGATCTTGTCCCACGCGGGGAGACCCATCCGATCGTTGCTGAAAACAATCAGCTTCGGGTGCGTACGGCGAATCTCGGAGATCATGTCGGCCTGAGCGAACTGCGCCATCGCCAGCTCGACATGGTAATAACGTGTCTTCGGCCGGTATCCCAGCAGGTAGTAATAGAGCGCTGGCTCGTTGTTGAAGTCGAAGACCGAGTCGTTCGGTCCAAGGTAGGCCTGAACAACCTGCTGTATATCCGAGAACTCGGACTGGTTTAGCGCCGCCGGCGTGGCGTATCCCAGCGTCGCCAACCACGGTTCGGAGGCCGCCGCCGCGCGATATCGGGCGGGAGCCTGGACGAGGTAGTTCGAAAAGCCGCCGGGGAACGTCAGCACCGCGACGAGCAACAACGCCAGGCCAACCGGGTGGAGCGGCAGGTTTCGGGTGACAGCCACGCCCCAGGACGTGTCGCGCAGCCACGTCTCCCCCCTTACGGCAACTCGATACCCGATGTAGAGCAGAAGCGGCACGGCGACCGCGTACGGGTGATAGACATGGGCGTCGGCCCGCGTAAGAAACTTCTGGTAGTAGAGAAGGACAAAAAGGGCAACCGCGCCCATGATCCAGTCTGCCTCCGTGAATCGGATTCGATTTAGGATGCGATACGCCGCGTACCAGAAGCTGATCAGCAGGGCCACGGCTGGCGCGATCGCGGCGAAGCGATCCATGCGGGGATGCAGCGTGGTCGCCAGCTGGTCGCCGAAGCGGAGGGCGCCCTGGTACTGGCGGCCGGCGGAGGCGATGCGGTAGTAGTACAGGAAGTCGCCAAGGGCGTGCTGGCTCACGAGGTAGGCCGCGAACGCGGCTGAGAACATCACCGCCGCGATGCCGCAGCCGATGGTGCGCCGCAAGCTCGCCGGCAGCGACCGGGTACGGTCGAAGTGGTAGACCTCGTATAACACGACGACGGCGGCGCATCCGGGGATGGCGTAGACGGACTCCGGCACGATGACCGCCTGGAGTCCCATCGCCGCCACAAAGCCGGCGATGCGAATATTTGTCGGGCGGCGCAGCATCGCGGCCAGCAGCAGGAGGATGAGAGGCCAGAAGATCCAGCGCCATTGGGTCTCTCCAAGGAGGGTGCCGCCGAGCAAGATCAGCGCGCTGAGGATGAGGAAGGGCCAGTTGCGGCGGAAGAGGTACGCCAGGAGCAGATAGAGCGAAACCAGGTAGAGGGGAGACAGAATCAGGGTGTAGCCCGCCGTCCCTCCCCAGCGGCTGTTGTCAATTAAGGTCAGGCCGAACTGGCTCCTGTAGGTGTCTTCGAGCAGCCCGTGTGCCCATATGATGTCGCGCCATGGGAAGGCGCCGAGGGCAGCCATGCGGGCAGCTACCAGCCCCTCACCATCGTGGAACATGTCGATGCGTCCAAGCTCGCCGGGCAAGAACGCGAGCAGCAGGAACATCGCGACCGAGCCGGCGACAAACAACGCTACGAGTCGCCCTACTCGGCGTACATCGACTTCTGAGCTCGCGCGCGTCAATGACCTGCCGACGAGCCCCAGTCCTAGGAGTGTCAGCAGTAATCCCAGCCAAGCCGGCATCCAGTTGTAGTGGTGCTCCACACCGCTGCTCAGCACGGTCACGGTGGTCGCCATCGAGACCGGAACCAACCCGAGGAACAGTGCCGGTGTGATGAGGGCATTGACCGCGGCTACGCACCCCAGAAGCGGTCGGGCCCGGACACGGAGACGCCGCCATGCGATGGCGAGTCCGAACGCCGCCGTGCCGGTGGCCGCGATCGCAAGCGCCTCGAGCTTCCAGAAGCCGCCCGGCTGGCTTCCCATGGCGATGGCGGCCTCGAGACCGAACACAGCTCCGGTCAGAGCGAGGCGCGCGGACTGCGCCGCCCAGCGTTGGATTGGGCTGGGGCCGTCCGTCAGTTCTGGCTCAGCCGCGGCAGCGAGCCTTCGGCTGGCCGTCGCGGGCAGCCAGCGACCGCTGGCCCTGCGTGTGAGCACCAGGAATAGGGCCAGGGCAGTGACTGGGAGGAGGATCACGACCGCGTAGAAGGCGACGAAATAGAAGTCGACATCGAAGTTCGTGAAAGTGGTGGCGCCGACCACGTCGGTATGGGCGCGCAACGTCCGGGGTACGAGGCCAAGGAGCCCGGCGGTTACTCCGCCGGCGAGGCCGACCGACAGAGCAAAACGAACCACGGAGCTCAGGTGGAATCGGCGGCTCAACTCAAGAGACGAGAATTCCAGCCGGTCTCCAGATTGCACCCAAGATACTAGTCGGGAACCTCAAACGGGACGGTCGGCCTTCTTAGCGCAGTGGCGCCGTCTCAGAGCGACGGGTCAAGCCGCGCGCCGGCGGCCAGCGCTTGCTCCTGGCCGCGGACAACGGCCGCGAGGCCTTCGGCCAGGGTTACGCTGCGCTCGCGGTCGAGGTCCGGCCACACTTCAGACCGAAACCGTAGGATCCGCGGCTGCAACCGGCTACCGTCGCTGACTCCGAATACCACGGGTGGGCGTCGCTTTCGAATGCGGTGAATTTCAGCGATCAATTGGCCGATTGTCGTGGCTCGTCCGGATGCGATCAGCTTGACTACTGTCGTTCGATCGCCGCCGACCGACGCACCCGCATCGACCCGGTCGAGCGCGGCTCCGATTCGCCTGGCGGCATCCGCGGCAAATAGGTAGTCCCGCACGGTGTCCAGGGAGACGAAAACCGTCATCGGCTCGGCCCGCAGGCTTGCTCTAACCAGCGCCGAAATCAAACCCTGTGGTTTGGCCATGTTCTGCCCAGGTCCATAGAGATTCGAGAGTCGACCTATAACTGCGCCGGCACCGGTTTCCTCCGACCATGTACGGACCACCCGCTCCTGCTCAACTTTGGACCGGCCATACGCCGATATCGGCGCCACCGACGAGCGCTCCGTCACGGGGTCGTCCAGCGTGCCGGCATGGACCCCCCCGGCCGAGCTCGCCAGAAAGATTGCTCCGTTCGCGGCTGAGCACGACGTGTTCAGCGCATCTAGAAAGACCTTTAGGGCTCGCGTTTCTTCCGCCAGCTCGACGGCCGACGTGCCGACCACGCCGGCTCCCGCGCACCAGGCGACGCGCCATGGACCCCCCTGTACCTGGTCCCCCAGCCAACCGGCGACACTAACAAGCGCCGCCGCGGGATCGGTTTCCCAGGGTATCTGCACCGGCGGCTTGATCGCCGATGGCACCCATCGCACCACGTTGCTGCCCAAAAGTCCGCCAGCCCCTATCACCAGGGTGAGGGGAATTGTCAAGCGTCAGGCCGTGGCGCTGGCCGCGGAGTCCTCGTCACCCTCGACATCAGCCGGGGGGGCCGCTTGAGTTTGGGCCAAAGGACCGTCATGCGGATCGCGGATGATGAGGTACGGCGGCCGGCCCATGGCCATGCGCACCCCAACCCCTACGTACTCGGAGACCACACCCAACGCGAACAACACCGCTCCCGAGAGGATGAGCACCGCGACCGTGACCGAGGTCCACCCGTCGACGATGATCTTTCTCTCGTAGCGCAGGTAGACCAGATAAACGGAGAGCACGACGCCGAGGGCCCCCGCCATCACGCCCGCCAGTGCCACCGCTCGCAGGGGTCTGGTGCCGGAGGTCAGGACCAGCCGCCAGAAGTGGGAGAACAGACTCCGGAACCCGTAGCCGGAATGGCGTTCGGCGGTTGACCGCATCTCGACCCCGCACGTGCTGGACGAGGGTACGACCCAGGAAAGAGCCACATCGAGGTAGATATCCTGCCCGCCATAAGCGGCGACGGCTCGTCCCAGTTCCCCGACGACCAGCCGGTAGCTGGAATACTCACCCAGGGCGTGAGACGTCATCAGCGACCGCGCCAACCAGCGGGCGAAGGCGCTGGCGGCATTGCGTATGCTGCCGTGAGGGGGCGGATTCAGGGCCTTGGCGTACACCAGTGGCACCTGGCTGTCCAGGGCGACATCGAGAAGTCGAGGGATGTCGGCGGGGTTGTGCTGCCCGTCCTCATCGAGGGTGACAATCCAGTCCGCGGAGGTGCTTGCCATGCCGGCGATAGTCGCAGCGTGCTGACCGTAATTCCTGGACAGCCAGACCGGACGCACGGTCTTGAACCTCTCGGCCAACCGACGCATCACCTCGTCCGAGCGATCGGGACCATTGTCGTGCACCAGGACGATCTCCACGATCTGGAACGGGCGTCCGCGCTGCGAGAGCCCCGGCTCAGCAAGCGGCTCTAACTCGTCGACAACGCGATCAAGGGTGAGTTCGCCCTGGAAGACGGGTATTACAACCGCGATCCCGTGGACAAACCCCCCGCCTTCTCGGTCCACCCGGCCAGTATACCGAGCGGCTGGTAAGATCCGAGCCACTTGAAGGCTCCCACTCAGTAGTGACTGTCTTCCGCTGGTGGGCGAGCATCGAAGTCCTCGGGCTCGCGGCGCTCCCCCTGACTGCCTGGCTGTTCCGTCGCATGCCGGATCGCGGGTACAGCCTGACCAAGCCGGCCGGCATCCTGCTGGCAGCGTATGGGTCCTGGAATTTGGCGATGATCGCCCATGTCGGGCTCTCGCCCGGTCTCATCGGCTGGGTCACGGTGGCGGTGGCGGTCCTCGGGTTCCTGCTACTCGGACGAGGTGGGCTGTCCCAGTTGCTGACCGACCTCCGCGCCCGGGTGGCTTGGATCGTCTTCCTGGAGCTGGCCTTCGCGGCGATTCTGGTCCTCGGGTTGGTGATCCGATTTCACAGCATCACGGGAATGGGGGCCAGCATCTGCTGCAGCGAATCGCCGACTGATTTCGCGATGCTGAACGGCGCGCAGTTGTCCCAAAGCTACCCGCCGCAGGACCCCTGGCTTGCGCAATACGCCATCAACTACTACTACCTCGGCTGGGTGATGATCGCCGTGATTGGAACCATCGCCGGCGCGGCTCCACCGATCTCATACGGCCTCGGCGTAGTGACGATCATGGCTCTCGCCGCCGTAGAGATTGCCGGCATTGTCCGAAACCTGATCGAGGTCGCACAGCCGACCAAGCCTCGCCGAATCTGGGACAAGACAGGCCGCTGGCTCTTTCCCGCAATCGGCATAGTGATGGTCCTGCTCGCCGGAAACCAGGTCGGGCCTCTGCAGCTGCTGGCGGGCAGCCCCAAGGTAATCGCATTAAACGCGCGCCAGCTCGCGCACGCGGTCCTCAACGGGATTGGACCGAGGGTGACGCTACAGCTTCCGCCACCATTTCCGGCGGGTCAGTTCGCCGACAATGATCCACGTCTCGTCCCCAAGGACGCGGTCCAGCATTTTGATCCCTGGTCGAGCAGGCTCGCCGTGTGGGACGACCTGCACACTGCAGCCGGGGTTGTCTATCGCGATCCGGTGATAACGGAATTCCCGGCGTTCTCGTTCTTTCTGGGTGATCTGCACCCCGTGCTGTTGGTGCTCCCCTGGAGCCTCCTGGCCCTGGCCCTGGCATTCAACCTGGCGTTGAGAGCCCGGCCGCCGAATCTGCGGAGACCAGGCGAGATCCTGGAGCTCGCCGCGAGCGGGCTGGTCCTGGGAAGCCTTTGGGCCATTCACACCTGGGACTTTCCCACCTATCTGCTTCTATACCTTGGGATGCTGCTGCTGGTGAACTCCCGCGCGTCCCGAACACTGCCGAGGTCCATGCCCGGTTTCGCGTCGCAGGCTGTGGTCGTCGGGTCGGCTGCCTACCTCTCATTCCTTCTCTACCACCTGACCTACCACGTGCCGGCCCAGGGTTCATTGCTTCTACGCGCACCCGCGCGGACCAACGTGGTGCCGTTCTTTATCGTCTTCGGTCTGTTCTTCATTCCACTGGTGTTGTTCCTGGGGCAGAGGCTTGCGAATACGCTCCGATTACGGGCCGCCGCAGACCTCTGGCTGGCGGTGGGAATTGTGCTCGCCTTGCTCGCGGCCCTCGTCGTCAGCGTGGCGGCGCACTGGCCTCTCTTCGCGCTGTTGCCGCTCGCGATCTGTGCGTCGGCGCTTGCCTATCGGCTCCGTGAAGACACCCCCGCCGCGTTCACCTTGTGGGCCTTCGCGGTTGGGCTGCTGGCGGTGTGGGCGGTGGACATATTTGTCTTTGCCGAACCGCATTTCAGCTGCCCCGCGAGCTACCAATGCACTTTCCCAGGACCTCGGCTCAACACGATTTTCAAGGTCTACGACCAGGTCTGGGTGATATGGGGCGTTCTCGCCACTTTTGCTCTGTGGCGCCTGTCCCGTGAAATCCATTGGCGTTCCCTCAGCTGGGTTATCCCGGTGCTGGTCCTCTTTGCGGGCGCGATGGTCTTCCCGCTGCTCTCATACACCCCAAGCTCGTTTGTGCCGACGTTGGACGGCGTGAGGTTCCTGCAAAGAACGGACCCCGAGGAGGCAGCGGCCATCGCCTGGGTCACCAACAACACCAGCACCGGCGACGTCGTCCTCGAGGCGCCTGGAATCTCATGGAGATCCGACACTTCGGTGCTTTCCTGGGCCGCCGGCCGGCCCACGGTGGTCGGGTGGCCCCGACACGAGCTTGACTTCCACTTCGGCGAGCCGGGTATGCAGAATGAGATCGAGCGCCGGGTGGCGGACGTGACGACGATCTATCTCACAGACGACCCCACCATCGCCCGACGGTTGTTGCATGAGTACCACGTCAAATACGTATTCATCGGGCCGTCAGAGCGGCAGTTGCTCTCCGCCTCCGGCGCCGGGCCGGGGGCCACCGCCAAGTTCGCGAGGCTGGGCCATCGCGTCTTGAGCAGCGGTGCCTCTGCGATCTATACCGTTGACGGATGAGAATCCTGACCATCCCTAACAGTGGAGGCGGCCATTGATCATCACGCGAACGCCACTTCGGATCTCCATTGGCGGCGGTGGCACCGACCTGCCCTCGTATTACCAGCGCAACGGTGGCATGGTGATTTCAGCGGCCATCAACAAGTACGTCTACATCGCGGTCAACCGCACCTTCACCGATGACTACTTCATCAAGTACTCCGAGCTGGAACGGGCAAAGCAGGTTTCAGATATCCGCCATCCGATCGTTCGCGAGGCGCTCGAGATGCATGCGGTCGGTCCTTCCCTTGAGCTTGTCAGCCTCGCGGACATCCCTGCCGGAACCGGACTGGGGTCTTCCGGGACCTTCACGGTGGGGCTGCTCCGGGCCCTCTATGCGCTCAAGCGGGAGCACGTTTCGGCCGGGGCCCTGGCCGAGGAGGCATGTCACATCGAGATCGAGCGCCTGGGCCGCGCGGTTGGCAAGCAGGACCAGTACATCGCGGCTTTCGGAGGCCTGACTTGTTTTGACTTCGCCAAGGATGGTCGGGTGCATGTGTCACCGCTGGCGATCTCCCAGGAGACGCTCCACGACCTGGAGGAGCACCTGCTGCTGTTCTTCACTGGGTACTCGCGGCAGGCCGAGGTCTTACTCCAGCACCAGAAGACCCAGTCCGAGAAGGGCGACTCCGAGATGATCAAGAACCTCGACAGCGTGGTGCGCATCGGGGCTGAGGTCAAAGAGGCCTTGGAGGCGGGCGACACCGGGCAGTTTGCCGACCTCATGCATGAGCACTGGGGGATCAAGCGGGCGCGGCTCTCGGCGAGCAGCGACAGTCAAGATGCGGAGATCAATCGATGGTACGAGCTGGGCCGTCTCAACGGGGCTCGCGGCGGGAAGTTGGTCGGTGCGGGCGGAGGCGGCTTTCTGCTCTTCTATGCGGTGGAGCCGGCGAGGGTCCGGGAGGCGATGGCCGCAGAAAAACTCCCGGAGGTGCGGTTCGCGTTCGACCACGATGGCTCCACGGTGGTGACCCGAGATTGAGCTGAACCTACCCTGCGTGATCCTGGCCGGCGGTCGCGGGACACGGATGCAGCCTATGACCAACGCCGTTCCCAAGGCATTGGTCAACGTCGAGGGAAGGCCGTTTGCCGGTTGGCAGCTGGACTTGCTTGCGTCCGAGGGCGTTCGAGAGGTGTTGTACCTGGTGGGATACCGCGGATCGATGATTCGCGATTACGTCAAAGGCGGCGCCGAATGGGGCCTCAAGGTCACGTATGTCGATGAGGGTGATCAGCTCAAAGGAACCGGTGGCGCCCTACGCCTGGCTCTCGACGCAGGAGCGCTTCCGCCGGCGTTCTTTCTCCTCTATGGGGATTCTTATCTGCCGGTGACGATGGCCGTTGTCCAGGACGCGTGGAAGCAGTCATCGCTGCCGGCCTTGATGACGGTTCTGCGCAACGAGGAGAGGTGGGACAGCAGCAATGCCATCCTCCGCGAGGGACGCGTGGTCTTGTACGACAAAGCTCGGCCCAAGAGCCGTCTCGACGATATGAAATGGATCGACTACGGCCTCTCCGTCATCGACCGCAAGGTCATCTCCGCCCGGGTGCCATCCGGTGTGGTCTTCGACATCGCCGACCTGATGCGCGATCTGAGCATCGACGGCCAGCTCGCTGGTCTCGAGGTGACGCAGCGTTTTTACGAGATCGGCTCGCCCGCCGGGTTGAACGACCTAGAGCAGTACCTGGCCGCGCGCTAGCGCTTATTCATCCGGCGACTGTTCTGCCGTTCGACGACCAAGCCATGCCTCCCCAATCGGAGCGCTGTCATTGAGCTGAGAACTGCCAGCTGGTGGTACTTGTCGGTCCCAGCCCGGTTGGCGTGTGCTCGATCCAGCCCGTGTAATTGGTGGAGCCACCCAGGATGTGAACCTCGGTCTGGCCGCTGCTGGTGCCGTTCATCTTGACGGCGTACAGATCCGGGACTCCGTCATTGTCATGATCGCCCAAGGTAAATGCGTACCGGCTGTCGGTCGTGTATCCGAGAGGGGTGGCGATGTGCAACGCGAAGACCTGGTAGCCGCTTGCCCGCGTAAGGATGTGGACCTCGGTCATTCCCGAGCCGGTGGAGGTGTGTGGGATCGCGATGAGGTCTCCGCTGCCGGCTTTATCGCCGATCCTGAACTGCCAGGTGCTGGGATCGGCGATCGGGAGGAGCGGGGTTGCTGCGTGAACGGCCCAGGCGCCGTAGTTGCTGGTCTCGCTCAACGCGTGAACCTCCACTCTTCCGCTGCCGGTGTTGTTGAGGGCGATCGCGTAGAGGTTTGAACGGTGGTCCCCGGCAAGCGGACCAAGCGCGAACTCGAACTTGGTGTCGTTTGCCGGCAGCGCTGCCAGGGGCGTGGCGGCGTGGAGCATGAAGGTCTGGTAACCCGACCGCTGAGGGAAAGCCGGTCGTCGTCTCCAGGAAGAACTGCGTGTAGTTGCTGGATTGCGACAGAGCGTGGACCTCGACCTGGCCACTGGAGCTGGTGTTGAGGAGGAGGGAGTACAGGTTTGTCCCGCTCGTCGGCGGTGGGCTGGGAGCCGGACTGAAGGTGCTGCCGTGAGCCAGGGCGGCGAGTGAGCCGTAGTCGCAGCAGTACTGCGATAGGTCGACAGCGGCTGGGATTCCCGGCACGCTGCCGGCGTTGGAGTACTGCCAGAAAGTCCAAGAAGGCCATCCGCCCGCCAGTGGAAAGGTCGGGGCTGACGCCCACTGGGCGAGCCACAGCGGATAGCCGGTGAAAGCCGTTGAGTTGCCCATGGAATTGACCCAGAAGTTCGGGTTCGAATAGATGACGGGTACACGCCCGGTATCAGATTGAAGTCTCGACAGAAACTGCTGTGTCCAGCTGACCAGGGCCGCTGGGGCGAGGCCGCCGTTGACTTCGAGGTCCAGGGCGGGCGGCAGGTCTCCCGGTGACTGGAGACTGCCGACCGCCGAGCTGAAGTAGTCGGCCTGAGCTGTGGCCGAGGCGGCGGGACGCGCGAAGTGGTACGCGCCGCGGTTGATGCCGGCGGCCTCCATGCCCTGCCAGTCAGCGGCAAAGTAGGGGTTGGTGAAGGTCGTGTTTTCGGTGGCCTTGACGAACGCAAACGAGTGCCCGGATGCTTTGACCAACGTCCAGTTGATGCTGGTGCCATTTGGGTGCTGGTAATTGGAAACGTCCGGACCGACCATCGCGGCCAGGGCGGGCACTGACACCAGCGTCGTCAGAAGCAGGGCAAGGGGTGCGACGAGTTGGCGAGACGCGATTCGAGTCATCTGCAATGGAGCGCTCCTAGTCTGACGTTGGGAAAGCCAAAAGGCTCAATGAGTAGAGAATTGCCAGCCGGCCGGGCTCGTCGGTCCCAGCCCACTGGGCGCGTGTTCAATCCAGGCGGTGTAGTGGCTTGCTCCAGACAGGACATGGACCTCGGTCTGGCCACTGCTGGTGCCGTTCATCTTGACGGCATACAGGTCAGGGATGCCGTCGTTGTCGTGATCTCCGAGGACCAGGGCGAACTGGCTGTCGGTGGTGTACCCCAGAGGAGTTGACATGTGTAGGGCGAAGCCCTGGTAGCCGCTTGCCCTGGTGAGGATGTGGACCTCGGTCATTCCGGAGCCGGTGGAGGCGTGTGGGATCGCGATCAAGTCGCCGCTGCCGGCCTGGTCGCCGATCTTGAACTGCCAGGTGGCGGGATCGGCGACTGGGAGGAGAGGGGTTGCGGCGTGAACGACCCAGGTACCGTAGTTGCTCGTCTCGCTCAACGCGTGCACCTCCACACTTCCGCTGCCGGTGTTGTTCAGGGCGATGGCGTAGAGGTTTGACCGGTGGTCGCCGGCGAGGCTTCCGAGCGCGAATTCGAACCGGCCCGCCGGGACGGCGGCAAGCGGTGTCGCCGCGTGGAGCATGAAGCTCTGATACGAAGAGTTCGCTGACAGGACGTGCACCTCGACCTGCCCGGACTGGGTGTTGCGCAGGTGGATGGCGAAGAGGTCGGCCTGGCCGTCCCCCCCCAGGGGCGCCACCAGGAACTGCCAGTCACCCGGTGTCGATACTGACCCCAGCGCAGTTGCGGCATGGACGATGAACTGGCTGTAGTTGCTCGATTGGGCCAGGGCGTGGACCTCGACCTGGCCACTTGCGCCGCCGTTGACCAGGGCGCCGTACAAGTTGGTGCCCCCAGGCGGAGGCGGGGGAGGGACAGACGAGCCAGCATAGGCAACCACGGTGGCGGACCGTAGACCCTGCCCGAGCCGTGAACCCACACCCGACCGCCGGCGACGATAGGGGGCCCGGTGGCGTCCGAGGGTCCCTGCCAGGCGCGTGTGAAGCTTGGCGTCGAGGTGTTGACGGCCAGCGCCCTCAAGCCCTCCCGACAGGGCACGTACAGGTAGGGCGCACTGTACGCGTTGGCGCCGAAAGCTCCCTGGTCGCAAGCAGTGGCGCTGAAGAGTTCACCGCCGATGTGGTTGCTGCTGGTACTCAGCGCGGCGCTATCGAGCAGGTAGCCGATGTTCTGCTTCCCGGTTGCGAATACCAACGAGCTCCCGGCGCGGGGAACCAGCACCGGCCCGTTCGACCCGAGATCCTTGTCGGCGCCGTCGTCGCTGAGCCAGGATGTCGGCCCGAAGAAGTCCTGCAGCGCCATGCTCGAAGTCAGCTTCACCACCCCGTCGGTGTACTGGTAAGCGCTGGAGTTGTCTCCGAAGCCATTGCCGGTGGTTACGTACACGCTGCCTGAGGCATCAACAGCCGCTCCTCCCGCCGCCCAGATGCCGCCGCCAGTGTGGCTGGCGTTTACCTCGAAGGTGCCGGCAGTGCCTGACAGGTCCTCCGGCAAGCTGACCACAAAGCCGTGGTAGGACCCGCAGTCGCCCGCGAGCCCTCCGTACGGAACGATCACTCTGCCCCCGGCGAGCGCTACAGCCCCTCGTTCCTGTTCCAGGGCTCGAGTTGACCCGGTGTCGAACCCGACGCCGTGGGGGTCGACGTTCACGTGGGCTATGCCGTGAGTGGCCAGATCAACCGCGACCAGCTGGTGCTCAATCGATGCGTCGGTGGCGCCATCCCATGTCTCCGCGACCGCGAACAGGGTGCCGGCCGCGCCGCGGGCGGGGTCGATCACCGGCGTTCCGGTGACGCCCAGCGGGTCGATGTTGCCGCAGCTGTTACCGATCCCGGGGTTGGCCGAACGAACACCAGAGTTGGCCACGGTGCTGCTGCCGAGGGGCACGGGAAGGAGCCCAAGGGAGATGCTCCAGAGGGTCGCCCCACTGCCGGCGTTGATTGCATAGACGGTGTTCATCTGCGTCACCGCATAGACGGTTGAGTTCAGCAGCAGGGGCTCGCCATAAATGCGTCCATCAAACGTGCTCGACGCCCAGGAGGGCCTGACAGTACCTCCCAGGCTCGGGTCGCTGGTGTCGTTGCCGGTGTGGCCGAGGTCCAGGTGGTACGAGGGCCAGGAGTTCCCGGCGGCGTAGGCGCTAACCAGGGGCACGCCGGCGGCGGTAACCAGGATCGAGCCGAGTGCCAGCCAGCGGGCGGCGGTACGGAGCGTGTTCAATGCGTCGAGAACTGCCAGCTGGACGGGCTTGTCGGTCCCAGCGCAGCGGGCGCGTGTTCGATCCAGCCGGTGTACTGACTCGCTCCAGACAGGATATGGACCTCGGTCTGGCCGCTTCCGGTGCCGTTCATCTTGACGGCATACAGGTCAGGGATGCCGTCGTTGTCGTGGTCGCCCAGGATCAATGCGTACTGGCTGTCGGCGGTGTAGCCCAGAGGTGTGGCGACGTGTAGGGCGAAGCCCTGGTAGCCGCTTGCCCTGGTGAGGATGTGGACCTCGGTCATTCCCGAGCCGGTGGAGGCGTGTGGGATCGCGATCAGGTCTCCGCTGCCGGCCTTGTCGCCGATCTTGAACTGCCAGGTGCTGGGATCGGCCACGGCGAGCAACGGAGTTGCTGCGTGAACGGCCCAGCCACCGTAGTTGCTCGTCTCGCTCAGGGCATGGACCTCCACCATGCCGCTGCTGGTGCCGTTGAGGGCGATGGCGTAGAGGTTTGAACGATGGTCGCCGGCCAGGCTGCCAAGGGCGAATTCGAACCGGCCCGCCGGGACGGCGGCAAGCGGTGTCGCCGCGTGGAGCATGAAGCTCTGGTAAGACGAGGTCGCGGCCAGGACGTGTACCTCAACCTGCCCTGACTGGGTGTTGCGCAGGTGGATGGCGAAGAGGTCGGCCTGGCCGTCACCACCGAGGGGCGCCACCAGGAACTGCCAGTCTGCCGGTGTCGAAACTGACCCCAGGGCCGTCGCGGCATGGACGATGAACTGGCTGTAGTTGCTCGATTGGGCCAGGGCGTGGACCTCGACCTCACCGCTGGAGCCGCCGTTGACAAGGGCCGCGTAGAGGTTGGTCCCGCCCGCCGGCGGAGGTGGCGCGGGCGGCTGGCTGTACGTGAAGGCGTTGGCCAGGGTCGAGGTACCTCCTCCCGCGCCCGCCGGGTTGGTGACGGTGACGGAGACGGTTCCGTTGAAGTTGAACGGCGCCGTGGCCGAGAGGTTGTTGGAGTCGAGATACGTCACGCTCTGCGACGAATGAGAGCCGAAGACGACGGAAGGCACCTGGCCGGCCGAGGTCGCGAACCCACAGCCGGTCACGTGGACCGTGCTGCCGCTGCCCCCCACGGCTGGGCTGACGAAGCTGACCTGGACCGCGGATGTCGCCGACCCCGCCAGGTCCCTGGCCAGGTCCGAGGCTCGCAACGTGCCCAGGCCGGTCACCATGTCGTATCCCGGCCCGGCCGAATAGCCTGTCGTTTGACCCGCGAAGTTGTCCCCCGTGGTGACGTCGTTGGACGGCGTGAGGGTTGGTGGCGTCACCCCTAAGGGATAGAGCCTTGTGTTGGCAAAGCCGAGCTTGGGCTGTCCCTGGCACGCGGCGTACTCGTTGTAAATACTGGAATACGCGGCCCAGGCGGGAGCCCCGGCGGATGTCCCGCCTATGCTGGTCAGTCCGGCCCCCGAGGTGGTGCACGGCGCGGCGACGCTCGAGCATGTGTAGATCGAATAGCCCGTCACCGGGTCGGCGTCCAGCGCGACATCGGGCACCTGCCGCGGCGCGCCCACCGAGGTGATAACTCCAGGGCCGCTTTGCCAGGACGGCCGCGCGTAGACGATCGACTTCCCACCGCCGCTGCCCCAATTGGGATGTTTGGGAGGACTGGCGGGCCAGGCGGTCTCATTGTTGTAGGTGTTGTCTGGGTTGAGCAGCAGCCGGGTGCCGCCGACTCCGGTGACGTGCGGATCGCTGGCCGGGTTGTCCACCGCCAGGGCGGTGCTTCCCGAGCTGATCAGGCAGTCGGCCGCGCCAGAGTCGCCTGAGGCGGCGAAGAAGCTCTGACCCTGGCTGGCCGCCTGGCTGAAGATGTTGGACAGGGTGATCGTCGTGGCTGGTGCCTGGTCTGGCTCGCATAGGCCCCAGCTCGTCGAGTTGGACGACGAAATCTGACCGCTGGCGTGGTTCGGGCACCCGGCGTTGGCGCCGGGATTCACCATGCACCCGTAGACATCGATCAGCTGGGCATCCGTGTTGTTGGGCGCCTCGAAGACCTGGATCGAGGCGGACGGGGCGATCTCGTGCATGACCTCGATGTCGAGCTCCACCTCAACCTGCCCCGAACCCAGGGCGGGTCCGCCGTCGACGATCTGCCGCGAGGGCGTGATCGCGGGCAAGCCATACGCTGACGTGAATCCGTCGAGGTGACCCTGCCAGAAGTCGTCCAGCTCCAACAGTCCGAGGCTCTGGCCGGCCCCGGTCAGGGTAGTCAGAGGCGCAGCGCTCAGCTGGTATGCCTGGCGCAGTTGCGCTGGCGAGTAGGGTGTCGATGCGCAAGTGGGAGGGCAGGTCCGCGGGAGCACGGCGGCGTGATGCCGCTGGTAGCGGTTGTTCAATCCCTGGACACCTGCCACGAAAGAGGCCAGGCCAGCAGGCAGCGCCGGATCGGAGTCGTTGGCGAAGAAGGTCCGACCGGTGCTGTCCCGGTAGCTTCCCAGCGATGTGCTGAAGGCTTCCTCGACAGCGCCGACCGATCCTCGCGCATCGACGGTGGTCCCGCCGGGCGCCGAGGCGGTGACAGCCAGGCCGTGCGCCGCCAGGAAACCCGTGGCCTGGCTGACCTGGGCCGCGGTGGGACCGAACCGGGCGTCGAACTCCGCTGGAGTCAGGAAGTGTCCGTATTCCGCCGAGCCGGGGCTCGAGACGCTGGCGATCAGCTGGTCAAGCGCAGGACGGTCGCGCAGCTGAAGCGCCAACTGGATGTCGATTGTCGCGGACGGATCCAGACT
>WNFI01582301.1_pt2 | contig 36473 bp, 27 predicted proteins | sample 5400471 | NCBI WGS metagenome assembly WNFI01 (sample SAMN13153348, study PRJNA577476) | soil metagenome | isolation source: 100 cm saprolite on Douglas fir-dominated hillslope | place: USA:California | collected 2013-09-17 | reverse complement strand
CCAGAGCCGGGCGTATCGCCTTTGAAGTATTCGGGAAACGAGTAAAACCCGTCCGCGTTCCTGGTGACCAGGTTGATCAGGCAGTCCGCCGTAAGGGAAGCGTGCTCGAAATTTCCCCACAGCGTCAGTTCGCGCATGAAAGTGCCGCCGTCCCGGGTCCAGAATGTTTCCGCCCAACCCTGGCCCGGAGGGGAGGCACGCACAAACCCGGCGGGATAACCGCCGGCCGATTCAGCGAAGTAATTTTTCCGCAGGACGCCGCGGTAAGATGCATCGACTTCTTTGGTGAAAAGGTCGGCGGCCTCTGAACCAAAGAACCTTAATGAACCGGGCTTATCGGCTTTGAGATCCACCGCGGAAGGACCCGCCGGCATGGCATGCAATGCCGTACCACACGAGAACAGGACCATGCTGGCGTACAATTTGGTCTTCACGCTATTCCGTTAATTGAAATGGGTTTCTCGAAAATCTCTTCGGAGCACGCCCGCGGCTTCCTGGGCTGGGGACCGGCGTGATGGCGGAGAGTAAAATAGATTAAGTGGCTCGGATGTCCGCCGCGCAGGAGCAAGGGAATTGCGGCAGAATGGACGCTTTTTGTATGTTAAAGATCATTCTTGCAATTCCAACGACCAAGCCGGTGGGGTATGTTACCCGAGGTTATCCCCCGTATGGTTCGGGAATTTCCCTGCCCCCTTGTGACAACTGCCGAGAGATCTGCCTTGTTCATTTCCTTCGTGTTGACGAACACCCTGCTCGCACTCACTGGTTCCTTCGCAGCTGAGCCAGTGCTTCCTCTGGACTCCGTGGTGGCGAAAATCAACGGACTGGAACTGAAACTGAAAGCCTACCATTATTTCCTCAAGGACGCCCGCAGCGAGGTCATTGCGGAAATCAGCAATAAATCCAGCGAAAGCCTGGGCGACGCCGATCTCTGGCAGAAAGAGATCAATGGGGTAAAAGCCAGTGAACTGGTGAAACGAAAAGCTCTGGCCAAGGCCACCGAGTATTACGCCCTGATCGCCAAAGCCACGGAACTGGGGCTGGCGACGTACAAGGACGAACCCTTCTACCAGGCCAATCTGCCGGAAACGCGGAAGAACAAGACCATGTACGGCCCCCGGCTCCTGTCCGAAGACATGGTGGTCTCAGCCTATGTGGGCAATCTTCACACCAGGATTAAGGAAAAGACGGTGCCGGAAAGCCTTTTTCCCGAGGAAGTCCGCAAGGCCTATTACGACCAGCATCCCGAAATACATAACCGGCGGGAAATGGTCGTCATCCGAAAAATTTACTTGAGCTACCAACCCGGGAACAAGGCCGGGAAAAAGCAGGTGATGGAAACCCTCCTGCAAAGACTGAAAGCCGGGGAAAGTTTTCCCCGGCTGGCCGCCGAGTATTCCGAGAAGATCACCGAGAACGAGTGGGTCAATTACGACGAGGAAGGCCGGCAGATGATAATGCTGACCCGCCCGCCGGAAGACTGGTTCCTGCGGGAGACCTTCCGAGACATGACCGAGGGGGAGCTGCGTGGCGTGGCCGACAACGGACAAGGGTTCTATATCGTAAAATGCGAGAAGGTGACGGATCGGGCAATCGGTTTTTATGAGGTGGCAGACAAGATCCTCAGAATACTGATAGAGACCAAGTATGCCGGGATCGCCAAGGCTTTCACGGCCGCGGCCAACGTTGAGCTTAATCAGGAGGTCTATGCTAGTATAATAATAAACTAACCGGACGCTAATAAAATATTTCCCCGTCTTTGTGAAGATAAAGATTTATGCACCCCAATAACAATCAGGAGAAAGCATTATGAAAACGAACTACCTCGCGATCGGAAGATCGGCATTTTTAGGACTGACGGCGGCATTGTTTGCAATGCTGGCCAGCGTGGCCAGCGCGACCACTTATTATGTGGATTCAACCGGCGGCAATGACGGCAATGCGGGAACCACGACAGTATCGCCGTGGAAGACCCTATCCAAAGTCAGCTCGATCACCTATGCGGCGGGCGACAACATCCTGTTCCTGAAAGACCGCCAGTTTACCGGGACATTGACGCTGAACGGTAATGGATCTTCAGGCAGCAAAATCACGATCGATTCCTATGGCACCGGCGCCAATAAGCCGGTGATTATAGGCGATGAAACCCTGAGTCGCCGTGATCTCAATGGCGCGATCAAGCTAATCAACCGGTCATGGTGGGTCATCCAGAATATTGAGGTGCAAGCGCCCAGCACGAACGGCTTGTGCATGGCGCAGGCCAGCAATGTGACGGTGCAGAATGTCGATTTTACCAATATCAAATACCAACTTCAAGGTACGGCGGGGACTTTTGGCGAGAATGGCATGGGCATCACGATGGTCGACGGCACCTTGGGCACATACACCCCTTGCGTAAATGTGACCGTCAATTCTTGCACGTTTAAAAAAGTGCACAATGGCGTTTGGGAGGACTCGGTGGACAATTGTATCGTGCAGAATTGCTACTTCTCCGATATCCATGATTACTCCTTCATCTGGGGCGGCAATACCGTCGGCAATGGTCATTCTCATCCCTGCACCAACAGCAGGTTTACCTCCAATGTTCTCACCAACCCAAGCACCAACACCAATGGCTGGAACATAATGATGTTCGGCGGAACGGACAATTGCTACGCGGAATTAAATGAAATCAGATATGGTCGGCCTGCTACTGCCTCAGGCGGCGTTGATCATCAGGTCTGGGATTTCGATACCAGGTGCCTGAACAGCTATATCCAGTACAACTACACCCACGATAATTATGACGCGCTGTTTTTTAATTATTTTCTGGGCGGTGCAACCGAAAATGGTGGGTGCGTTTACCGCTACAACCTGTCTGTCGGTGATGCTGAGTTCAGGAATCATCCGTCCTACACCGACACTTACGGACTTCAGGTGTATAACAATACGTTCTTTAAATTCAAAGGCACCGCGGGAAGGAATCCCATTGCGGCCGATCTCCCCAATGCGACCGCAAAGAACAATATATATTATATGAACAGTGTTCTGTCGGGTACCTGGAGCAATCCGACCGGATCGAGCAATAATCTGTATTTTCATGCGACCGCGCCCGCCGGCGAAAGCGGTTCGATCAACGCGGATCCGCAGCTGGTGTGGGGCCCCAATCCTCCTGACGGGCTGCAGATCACCTCGGGGTCGCCGGCGAGAAATGCCGGAACGGCGATCACCAACAACGGCGGCCGGGATTGGTGGGGCAATACTTGGACTGGAACGTCCTATCCGGGAGGAGCCGCCGATATTGGTGCTAATGAATACACCGGAATCGCGGGACCACCCAAGATCAATATGGCGCTCCACGCTGCAGTTTCCACCACCACCTCGGTGGAGAATTGGGGCTGGTTTAGAACTTGCCTGGTGGATGGGGAAAGCAACTCGATCGGTATATTTCCCAGCGTGTCCATGCCGGGAGCAATGGGCTGGAGCAGTACCAATTATACCACGGCGACCCCGGGTACTCCCGAAACGATCCAGCTCGATCTGGCGGTCCAACAGACTTTTAACAAGGTCATCTTGTTTCCCAGAAACGACGATACTTATCAAGGAGACTACTTCCCGGTTGATTTCACCATCCAAACCTCGACCAACAATAGCACTTGGACTACGCAAGTGACGCAGACTAATTATACGAAACCGGGCAATCAAGGGCAAGTCTTCACCTTTGGCCCGGTGACCGCCCAATGGGTGAAGGTGGTGGTTACAAAATTGAGAGGTTCAGGGACGAATTACGGCGTGGCCCTCGCAGAATTCGAGGTGCGCAACGACGCGAACCCCGTGCCACCCGCGCTGGCTCCCATCGGCAACAAGGCCTTGGCCAAGGTTGTTACCGCTTCAAGCTCGGTGGAGGATTGGGGCTGGTCCCGGGCCGATCTGACGGACGGACAGAGGAACTCCGTTACCAGCGTTACTTACAGTGCCGGCCCTCCGGAAGTACCCGGATCCCATGGGACCATGGGCTTGAGTACAGTGGCCACGGGCTCAAACCACACTGAGTGGGTTTGGGTGGATTTGGGCGCAGTGGCTAGCATCAGCGAGGTCGATCTTTACCCAAGAAACGACTCGCCGTATGTGGGGGAAGGCTTCCCGATCGACTTCACTATCCAGACATCGACCGACAACATCACCTGGACCACCCAGGTGACTAAAACCGGATACGGCAAACCCAGCACCGGACAGAGTTTTCCATTCTTGGCCATCAACGCCAGGTATGTGAAAGTGAATGCCACCAATCTAAGGCCTCTTGGTGGATCGTATGGCTTGGCCTTGGCCGAGATGGAAGTTTACTGATTAAATTACAGGCAACCTTCTCACAAGGTTGCCTGTTTAAGCCACCCCCAACCCTGCGTTTGAAAATCAGGGGAGAAGTCCGTCAGGATAAACCCCGATCTGGTGGTTGCGCACCTTCGGCTGCACTTTCTTGCCGTTCATGCTGAGAATGATCTGGCTGGTTTCCTGCAGCGGCATGTGGCAATCCACGCATTTGCGGTCAATTGCATGGCCCAGCGCAGGGAACTTGCGACAGCTCTCGATCTGGTGGCAGGTCAGGCACTGGGCGGCAAATGCACCTGGATCCCGCTGCGGCACATGGACATCATGACAGGTGGTACACGTCATCGTCTTGCTGGACTGGTAACAGCGGCTTCTTTTTAGCAGCTCAATCTGGTTGCCGTGAACGTCGACCTGGGCATCCGCAGGCAGTTTCGGCAGGCTGATAGAGTGGCTCAACACATCGCCCGCAACATAGGATAAAGCAGGGGCCAGCGATTTTCCGAGCCCGCCATGACATAGAGCGCAAACATCCATCTGCCTGTCGCGGGAAAGCCGGGCCGGGTTGATGATGGCCGTCCCGGCCCCTGACCGGGGCGGCGACGCGGAGCGATACCGGGAGACATGCTCGCGGCCCGGACCGTGGCACCGCTCACACGAGATACCGAGCACCACGCTGGTCTTGTTGTAACGGTTGAAGGGCGGAACGGGCGGAACGAGCGGCTCAAAAAGGCTGGCGTGACACTCGAAGCACCGCGGTCCAATGGATCTCTCGAAATTTGCCGTTCCATCGATGTATCCCGGGCTGTTCATCCACTCACCAAGTTCGGTCCAATAAGTCACGGGAAGTTGAAAGAGCTTGTCCTCGTCCCAATACAAATAGGTCTGTCCCTTCCGCCCGGAACCGATGACGATGTCGAAACGTGCCTTGCGAGTGTTGACCACTGAGGGAGAGCTCTTCACCAGGGCGGTCTGGAAAAATCCCTCCGGGGAAGACTCCATCAGGAAAGAGAGATTGGGATTGGTCGTCTCGAGGGTGTTGGAACCCGGGCTGAAACTGCCATGAATCGAGTCCTTGGATGGCAGGCTTGAGGTGTGAGCGTGCGCGGTTTGGTGATAGGTGCCCGCCTTGTCCTGATGGCAGGAGTTGCACGCTTCGTCTCCGACGTAGTCGTGCGTGGTCACCGGTCTCTTATCATGCTGGGAACCCTTGTCCGGGGCGGGTTGGGCCGAAAACGGATAAGTGCCCCTGAGTACGGCCACCAGCATCCAGAGCAGCAGAAAAACAAGCCCGGCACCGATCCAACGAGCGGTCCGCCTGGTCCCCGAGTTTGCAGGCATGTCGGCTTGGGGCATTGAGCGTTTCTGCATCTGAGGTTTAATCTTTCAACTCTAAATTCCCAACCGGGACGGAGAGTCCCTTCAGCTCTGCATCATATGTTTGGCTGCTTTCCTCCTCTGGAGGAGCTGCCCGCAGCACAGTACAGTCTGTTAATCGCACCTCCAACAAGGATGGCGCTTATAGCACAGATGGCTGAGTTGGAACAGCTCCTGCAATCCATGGCCTCAAGTTTGAAATTAATAATGAGCGGCGCTTGCCTGGGCGGAGGCCGCGTTGATCCCGCCACGCCGCCTCATTCTCCCTGTGCGGGACGTTTAAAATCATCCTCCTAGCGCGTGATGTCAGCTTGCTGTCAGTTGCCGAAGGCGATTTCAAGCACGCACACCGGACGCACCCCATCACAGGCCAGCCGGTGTTTGGTATTAAGGCGTGTTTTCAAAATCAATCCATGCTCGAAACCTGTCATTCTGAGCGAAGCGAAGAATCCATGGCTGCGGGGGTGGCGGCTGATTCGGACACGTGGATCCTTCGCTACGCTCAGGATGACAATCCTTTTGAAGACACGCCCTTCTTGGGGAAAATGAGCCGAGATTCTTCAATGCATCCGTCAGGTTCGCTTGTTTGCCAGCAGCAATGTTGAGATCGAGGCCAAGGCTTTTGAGCATGTGGGGCATGATTACCACCTCGGATCCCCTGTCATTCGGATGGATGCCGTCAGGAACGAGCTCTCGCCAGACAACTTCTCCTTGTCGCAGCACAGTTTGCCAATCGGCCGAAAAATCAATCAGCCGCAGACTGTGTCCGAGAGCCGTTTCCCGGTACATTTGCTCATAATCGGCAATCCTGGGCCGTTCTTCGAGATGTACGCCGGTTGGCCGATTCATCACCATCAGGATGATTTCGCACTTCGGATAGGCCTCGCGGATCAGCGAAATCATCTTCTCCAAATTATCGCGTGCGGCTGCAACGGAAGTTTGATAGTCGAGAAAGGCGTCGTTCATCGCGAACTCGATGAACACGACGTCAGGATGACGACTGATTACGCGGCTGTTAAGGTTCTCAATCCCCCACTTGGACCACATGGCGGCTTGGCCTGCATTCACAACCTCGGCCAAATGGGGAAATTTCGCATTCAGCACGTCCTGCAGCCGGGCCACCCATGTGCCGTTTGCCGTCAAGCTCGTGCCATAGGCTACGATTTTCTGAGGGCGTCCGGCCTCCAGCGAGGCCACAAAAGCTGCTCTGGTGGCAAACTGTGCTTGGGGAAGATGATTTTGCGCCTTGTGCTCGGGAAGATGATGGCATCCCTCCATCATGGCTGCGATGACGCCTAGAAAAACAGTGGTTAAATTCATAAGAGAAAACCGAGGGGTTTCGACACGCTTTAAGGCAAGGGACATCCTTTGGCCCATGATTCGTTGGGCTCGGACCCCATTTCAAATACCAGACTGCCGCCTGCTATAATGTCCTTTTGGCGAATCCACCATTGATTCAAGGGCTTTCCGTTCAAGGTTGCGGACTGAATGTAACGGTTCGTTCGCGAAGTGTTCCGGGCTTCGATGACGAATGTCTTGCCGCCGTAGTGCTCGGGCGAAAGGTGCAAAGTGATTTTAGGGTAAAGCGGGCTGCCCAGTTCGTAGATTGGATCCACACGGCAGCCGCCATCGGTCTGAAAAAGGCCGAGCGAAGCCATGACGAACCATCCGCTCATTTGCCCCTGATCTTCATCTCCCAAATAAGCGTCGGCCGGATTGTGACCGTAGAAAGCGTCTAAAATCGAACGGACCCAATTCTGGGTCAACCAAGGCCGGTCGGCCCAATTGAAAAGCCAGGCCGTATGCATGCTGGGCTGATTGCCGTGGTTGATGGGCGTCGATACCATGTCGCCTGCGCTGAAATGGGCGGGGGCCGACAGCTCGAAGGCTTTGTTGAGTCGGCTGATAAACCGTTTCTGGCCTAAAGTGGCAACCAAGCCGGGCACGTCTTGTGGCACAAACCATGTATACTGCCAGGCGTTGCCCTCCACGAAGCCCGGTGTGTGGTAGGGGTCGAAAGGAGTGAGCCATTCTCCACTGACTTTCCGGGGGCGGGCGAAACCGGTCTCCATATCCAATGCATTCCGCCAGCTTTGGGACCGTTTTAGAAAAGGCTCTGCGACCTCTTTGCTGCCAAGCGCCAGCGCCAGCTGGGCGACACACCAGTCGTCATAGGCATATTCAAAGGTATTTGAAACGTTCTGGTAGGCATTGTCATGGATGTCAGTGGTGTTTTGGCCGGGTGGGCCTCCATCCGACGCAACGTAGCCATGACTGAGATAATTCTCCAGGTTGTCGTTGCCGACGGCGCCTCCGCCTGGATGTTTTTGGGGCGGCGTTGTCTGCATTTTGATCGCGGCTTCCAAAACCTTCTTTGCATCCACTCCTTTCACCCCGTGTTGATGGGCGGCAACCAACAACGCGATCTCGTGCTCCGCCATCATGACGCTGATGTATTCGAGTCCAGTTGGTCCCTTGGAGAGCCAGCCGCCCTTGTCGTAAAGGGCGAGTTCCGATTTGACCCAGCGCGCGGACCACTCCGGCGTCAGTAGGTTCATGACTTGATTCAGATTCCAAAATGTATTCCAAAAAGCGTCACAACTTAGCATCACCGCGTTCGGATCGCTCAGTTTTTGTGTTCGTTCTTCCGGATCGGTCCATTCGCCGTTGATATCGCTGGCGGTATTCCGACCGGACAAAGTGCGGTAAAGGTTCGAGTAGAAGCGGGATTTTTCCCGTTGATCGGATGTCTCGATTTGCACGCGATTGAAAAGCTCATTCCACACCTGGCGTTGATTCCGAACGACGGCATCGAAGTCCCAGCCAAAAGGCTGGGCGAGTTCTTTTTCCAAGTTCAGCCGTGCGTTGGCCACGCTGACCAACGAGATGCCGGCGCGAACTTGTATTTGTTCGCCTGCGGCGGTCTTGAAATCAACAAACGCGCCGCAATCGCCGGAAAAGTCCAGTGTCTGAACGTTGGAAAAACCTTCGTAATCATGCCAGCCGCCCAAATCGTCGAACGGGCGGTCGAATTGGGCGACGAAGTGCAAGTCATACCGCTGCTCACCCGGATAATTCCATAAATGCGACGAAAGGGTTTGAATCGTACCTTCGATCTCGGTCGGGCTTACCCGTCGTACTTTTGCACCCAGCACATGGGTGCCGCATTCCTGCGGCAAAAGAAAATCGAATATTACCCGGGCCTCGTCGCTTGCCGGGAAAGTATAACGCTGCAAGCTGGCGCGTGTGGTGGCGGTTAGCTCAACCTTGATGCCCGTATCTTCCAGCATCACTTCGTAGAAGCCAATGCCGCCGTGCTCGGTCTTTTTGTCGATGCGAGAACTGTAACCGGTACCATTCAAACCCGGCCTCGTGCGCAGCGGACCTTTGGTCGGCATCATGCCCAAGCCGGCCATGGTCCATTCGTGGAGATGGCTGAAGCAGTCGATGGATTCCACCCCATAATCATATCCCGAAGCCCAGCCTTGCTCTTGGTTATCCGGAGAAATTTTCACCATGCCAAACGGCATCCACGGGCCGGGTGCAATCATCCAGCGGGAATGAGCCGTGCCTTGGAATACATTCACATAATCGGCCGGCGTGACGGGCGGGGAAGCTACCAGATTCAGGCGCGTTTCGTAGAGCACCTGTGTCCCGGTGCTCAGCCGCACAGCTGTGCCATTTTCGGAGGTGGAAACGTGGACGGGAATTTCCAATACTTGCAGGCCGGGTTCGGTGGCCAACTCTTCGCTGCCGCCATGTTCCACCTCAATCTTAAGTTTGCCGGGCCCGTTGGCTTGAAATACTTCCACCAGGATTGTAGCTGGCTTCGGGGTATCCGCGGATACGGCATAGGGCGCTATGGTCACCGCACGGATCACGGTGTTTACGACGGGAGCCAGTTTGGCGCCTACCGGCGTTTCTAACGCGAGAGCGTCGAACACCAGCCAACTGCCTTGCGTACTGCGCAAAGAAATTTCGTTGTAACCAGACTTTAGGAGCGAGGCCGGAAATTCCACCCGAACCAGTTGCTCCTTCCCGGATTTGAAATTGCCGTCCAGCGACGCGAGGCTGGCGCCTTTCATTAGCTCGCGATCAAAGTTGGTCCCGTTGACTGTCACGCGCAATGTGGGAGGCTGCCGTGGCGAAGTATCGCAGAGATCCAGAATGAACGTGCACTGGCCCGTTGTGGGCGTCGCTTCCAAGACGAAACCGATGGGCAAAATGATCAGCGGATCCAGCCTGGCCCGGCTGTTGAAATAGCCGCCTATCCATTCGTCCATGCCACCGGCCCATCCGTCCACCGGCCCCGGAAGAATATACGGCCAATCGGCAGCTGGTTTGGAAAGTCCGACGTAATAGGTCCCCTCCGGTTTGCCAAATCGTTGGGTAAATTTTTGATAATCGCCCGGGACCAGGGCAAATTCAGCCCCGCTGTCATTCCGGTCGCCGATCTGCCAGAGAAGGGAAGCAGCTTCAGCCCGTCCCTGCAAACACATGGCGCCAAATGAAGCCAAAGAAATCAGGACAAGTGGCCGGCACTTCGGGACAAGCCAGTTCCGGCATGCGTGTAATCGTTTGCCATCAGCTGTCAGGCGGGCTGAAGAATTAATTTCCAACGGTCGCAGCTTTGAAGGGCAGAGTGACATGCTGGAGACGTTTGATAACGGAGAGGATCGAACCTGCATGGGGCAAGTTAAATGTATAAACATACATATCGTCCCTGGCCCCTTGGAGCGACAAAGTCCGTTTTTGAAACGGCTGTAGTTGGCAACGACCACGTCGCTGAACTACACGACAATCTACGCCTGAAGTGGAAACATTGATTTCGTCCAAGCCCAGTGTTCGAACCTGCGGGCCGATTACTCCTCGACGATCACCTGGAATCGTTTGCCTTCGAGCTTCAGTTTGCCGCCTGAATTCACCAGCCGGGGCTCGGCATACGGGGCATAAAGCCTGGCTGATTTCACCTCACGATCGGTAAACCGCCACTGATAAGACACGGGGGCATCGCCGGAATTCACCACCACAATCGCACGTTTATCCGTCTTCCGGTGGCCATGCACCCGATAATGCAAAGTGGCGGAAGGCCCGTTCGGGACGGTCACCCCCGTGAGCGTGATGATTTCCGCTCCCAAGTTGTCGTAGTAATTGCCGAGAAAGATCGTCTCGAGCAATTTCTGGCGGATTGCGTCGGTCGCCTTCAGGTAATTGCTCATTCCGGCAAACAGAGGATCGGCCAGCGAAGCCTGGTAGTTCTTCGGTTCCACGCAGATCACCGCGCCGGACATGACGGCGGCATTGATGGCATCGTAGTCGTAAGGACTGCCCACATGATGACACGACGTCCACTCAGGGAACACATAGCGCAGCGGCGCGATGTTGAAAATCCGGTGATCACCCGCTGACCGGTAATAGACGTCGCCGTAAGGCATCAGCCGGTCCTGCTGGGCCTCCATGGCAAAACGGAAGTTGGGGTTTATCTCCCGGCACTTTTTGTGCAGTTGGGCAATCCCTTGGACGAGACCTTCGTAGAGGGCCACGTCAGGCTTGTCGACGTTGAGCGGGTTGAAATCCATCAACGAGCCGATCACCAGCTTGTCGATCTGGAAGGCCTCGGCGCCATCCCGCACCCGCTCCAGCAGAATACCTTCAAGCAGGTCCTTGAATCCGGGTGTCACCGACGCGATAACGTGACGCCGCACGCTGTGTCCCTGCCGCGCCAGCAGGGTGCTTTCGCCCCACGCACGGCTCGGCTCTCCGCGACCGAAGGCATCTTGCTGGGCATATTGATGGAGTTCGCGGGCGAACCAGTCGGAACTGCTGTCGAGAATATTATAGTTGATGAAAACGAGACAGTGATCGCCGCGACCTTTGATCTGCTGCAAAAGCCGGCGAAAACCATCGTGCCCGCCCAGTTTTTCCTCAGGGATGTATTCCGGATAGTCCCGCTCCAAACCGCCCTTGTCCCATCCGATCAGCTCGTGACAGTGAATGCCGGCCGCATGCGCATCCTGCGTCCAGCGATCGTAGGTCGCGTAATCGGCGATCACTTTGTCCTCTGGCTGATAAAGAATGCTGGTGAACCACATCGTTTGCCGGCGCAGCCAGCTGTCGCGAGAATCGAAGGGGAAATGCGCCATGAACCACTCGCGATACGTCCGGCTGCCGGTGTGCCAGTCTCCGTGATGCACCCGGATGATGAATTCGCCGCTGTCCAGGGTTTCGCCCTGATTGAGAAAAGGAAAGCGCACATGCGAAAACACTATCCCTATCGGGCGCCCCTCGGTCTGCTCCGGCGTCAACCAAGTGCCGTCCGGCTTTGCTACGACGGGATACAGATAGGTATGCCACGAACTTAGACGGAAGATGGGATCGTGGTATCCCAGATAGAGGCCGGTATCACTCTTCGCATCGAAAAGATCCCACCACGGCATCCCCTGCTCGTACCGGCCATAGATGCGGCTCCACTCCGCTGCCTCCGCACCGAAACTACCGGGTGAGGGAAAGCGCGCAAACGGAGTTACCTCGTCACATGCCGTAACGGCAGGTATGGAAAGGCGAGCTTCCCGGTCGCTGCCGAATTTTTGCATGCCCCCAATGCGGGGATACCAAAACTCGACCACGGGATACGCGCTTCCATTGGTCACACGAGAGGAAAAACGCAGGGTGTCCTTTTCGAGGGAAATTTTGGTGGTGATCTTTATCGGAAAAGAACCCTTGGCTGAAGTAATGCTGTTGTAGGTCACCTGAATGGTGTCGCCAATGCGCTCAGCCGAGGCTGCTTTTTGCTCTCGCCCCTCGATGTAATGTGAAAGATCGCCCGGCAAAGGCATGCTGATCCGGAAACTGTCCGCTAGTCGGGGCTCAGCCACAAGTTCAGTGGCGTTGGCCTTGACGTACAGGGATGTCAGCACGCCATTCGAGGGATTCACCGCGACACGGAAATGTTCGTTCTCCAGCGTCAGAGTCGGTGCGCCGATGACCGCACTCGCAGTCATGACGAGCAACGCTGCGCCAAAACGATATCCGAGGCTGCCGGGTGTCCTGTTGGGGTTTGATAATATCGGCATATGAATGGATTTAGGGAATTCACCGCACTGGTTGTTTTATCAGGAAAGGAGAACCCGGTTAAACCGACGCTGGCACTGCGACCCGTTTCTCGCAAAAATCTCTTTCGATTTGCTCCAGCGTCTTGCCTTTGGTCTCCCGGACATACTTGAGAACAAACATGAGGCAAAGCACGCACATCGAGCCGTAGATGACAAAGGAATAGCCTTTCAGGTTGCTTAACAAGTAGGGGAAGGAAAGTGAGACGACAAAATTTGCTCCCCAGAGTGTAAAAGTGGCGATGGCCACCGCATAACTTCGCAGGCGATTGGGAAACATTTCGGCCAGCAGAACCCAAACAACCGGACCGAGGGAAAAGCCAAAGGCTGCCAGATAGCCCATGATGCAAAACAGCACCAGATACCCTTGGGCGTGTCCGGTGATGAAGGTAAGAGAGAGCAGGGCCATGGCGATCGTCATTCCGATTGAACCGATGATCATCAACGGCCTCCTTCCCATCTTATCGACGAAGAACATCGAGATCACGGCGAAAGTGAGATTAACCATGCCCATCAACGCCGTTTGCAAGAGGGCCGATTCCGCGCCGAAGCCGGCCGACTTGAAGATCGAAGGCGCGTAATACATGATCACGTTGATACCCGTCACTTGCTGAAATACGGCCAGCATGATTCCGACGACCAAAAGCCTGAACATACTGCCTTTGAAGAGTTCGGAGAGCAGCCCCTTTTCCTCGTTTCTGACCGACTCTTGAATCTCGTCCAACACCTGGCCGGCGACGGCCGGCCCGTTGACGCGGGTCAATATTTCCAGCGCCTTCTCCGCCCGCCGCTTTTCCACCAGCCAGCGCGGGCTTTCAGGAACGAAAAACAAGCAGATAAAAAGCAGGAAGGCCGGGATGGCCATAACTCCGACCATCCAACGCCAGTTGTCGTCGCCTCCGACGTCCCGGAGAAAATAATTGGAATAGAAAGCCGTGGATTGCCCCAGAAAAATCGCAAATAAATTCAGGGAGACCAATTTTCCCCGATGCTTTGCCGGAGATATCTCCGCAATGTAAATGGGCGCCAGCATGGAGGCCGCGCCCACGGCAATGCCGGCAATGATCCGGGAGAAGATGAACACATCGTATTGCCCGGCAAATGCGCAGCCGAGCGAAGAAGCGAAAAAAACGAAGGCCGTAAAGATCAGCGCGCCCTTGCGCCCACATCGGTCGCTGAGGGGACCGGCGATCACGCAACCGATCATGCATCCGATGATGATGCAACTGACCGTCCAGCCTTTGCTGATTTCAGACAGGTTGTAAACTTGGGGCGCGGAGATGTATTCGATCACTCCGGAGATGACGGAAGTATCGAAGCCGAAAAGAAAACCGCCCGCGGCGGCGAGAAGACAAATGCGGATCAAATATAACTTCATTTGCTGAATTTGGTTTTTTGGGGGTGGGTGCGGCGAAATTATAAACGTTTTCCGTCCACGATCCGGGCTATGCCCATGGGGTTGGATTCTTTCAGCTCATCCGGCAGCGTGAGCTCGGGCGCGTTTTGATAGCAGACAGGTCGCGCCCAGCGGTAAATCGCGGCTGTCCCAACCGCGGTGAACCGACTGTCTGTCGTCGCGGGCCAGGGGCCGCTGTGCACCATCGATGGGCATACTTCCACCCCTGTCGGAAAACCATTGAATACGACGCGTCCCACTTTGGTTTCCAGCAGCGCGATCAAATCGGAATGCTGTTGGAAATCTTCAGGTGTGCCGTGAACCGAGGCGGTCAGATGCCCGTCCAGCGAGGCTGCTAGCGCGAGCAAGTCGGCCTTGCCGTCGTGTTCCAGCAGCAACGCGGCTGGGCCAAACATCTCCTCGCGCAAGACCGGATCAGCCAAGTAGCGGTGAATATCGGAGCGGAGCAGCGTTGCGCGGGCCTGGGCCGGTCCCGCACCGGGCGAGGGCTCGGTCAGAGCGAGCACTTTCACCCCGGCTTGCCCACGAATTTGTGCGACGGCGCTCGCATACGCCTTGTGCGTCGAAACGGTGAGCATCGTCCCCTCGGGCGTCGCTCCCATCAAGCGACTGAGCGTCTCCACAAACTGCTGCGACGGGATGCCGCGATTTACCAGCACAATGCCCGGACAGGTGCAGAATTGTCCGACCCCAAGCGTGATCGAAGCGTGTAGTCCATTGGCCACCGCTTCGCCGGCTTCACGCAGCTTGCCCGGCAGAATAAAGACGGGGTTGAGGCTGGAAAGCTCGCCGAAAAAAGGGATGGGATCGGGCCGCCGGCAACAAAGGTCGAATAATTCACGGCCGGCACGGCGCGATCCCGTGAATCCCACCGCCTTGACCACCGGATGCTGCACAAGCGAGGCGCCAATATCGCGACCGCCTCCGAATAAAAGCGAAAAGACTCCAGCGTGCAATCCGCACGCCACCACGGCGCGTTGCAAAGCTTGTCCGACATATTCCGAACTGCCGCGAGCGCGCTGGCGGTGTCGCCCCCCGCCACGGAAAACGCCAGGGGAAAGTTGGCTGGCCCGAAGACCACGACCGGCCCCATTGCTTTCAGCATCGACCTGGAGTCAGGTTTGGGCAGCGGTTTACGATCGGGCTGCGCGTGGTCGATCCGGGCGTCGGTCCATGAACCTTCTTCAATGAGATCGGCGAACATCCGCAACTGCCCGCACGTCCGGCCACGCTCACTTTGGGCTCGCGCAAGCGGCAGCGCAGTTTCCTCGACATAGCGCTGAAGCAGGACGTCGCCCAATGCCTCGATTTCGTCGGCGATGCGCCGCAAAAAAACTGCTCGGCCACGCGCGGGAACCTGCCGATAGACTAGAAAGGCTTCCGCAGCTCGCTGCGCCGCAACATCCACGTCCGCGGCCCAAGCCGCATGGTAAGCGGGCGCCAGTGTTGCGCCACTGGCGGGATTCACGCCGTGAAACGTGCGAGCAGAAGGAGACCCAAGTTGACCGGCGATGAGGGAGAGGCCTTGGAGGGGCATAAAAGATTTCGCGATAGCTGCGCGACAGCAGCAAGCTGGAGTGTTAGAGTTCAGGAACGCCCAATGCAGCGCAGCGTTCGCCGACGGGAGACATTTTAGCTTCGGGATACTCCCTTTGGATCAGATCATAGACGAGTTTGCTCCGCCGGACCCGCTCGCGTCCCAGCGCCACCGCCGTGGCTTCCAGGTGCAAGCCGCAGGGATAAATATCGGGGGAATTGCGCAACCCGAGCTTCACATAAATGGGCGCGGCGCAAAGGATCATGGCCGGGGCCTCGTGGTGTCGGACAAACCCGCCCAGGCCGTCTGGGGACTCGACATAGATATCGAGCGGCGCGACGATGCGCTGCCGGATGGCGCTGAGCTGGGCCACCGAGAGGTCGGTGGCGACGTTGATGGTCGTGGCGCCAATTTCCTCGAGCAATGCGCACGAAGCGGGATTGGCCGGTGCCATGACCGCGGAGGATTTGATGACGAGATTGGCGGGCAGGCTGCCTTTCTTCTTCAGCGCATTGACAATTTGAATCAGCCCGAAATCAGCCAACAGCACGCTGCGAATGCCGAGATCGGTGGCGCGAAAAATTTCGTGGCCCGTGGAGTCACAAAGAGGCAGACTTCGATGTGCCGATCCCGGCCAACGCGGGCCATCTCGCGGATATCCGCATCACTGAGCATCTGGATGCAACTGCCTTGGCTGATGCGATGCACCGGGCAGGCGATGGCATCGGCCGCATCGAGCACGGCCGTCATCACCTTCGGGCCTTCGACACTCGGAACTTCCACGCGGAACTCGCCGCCATCTTTAAAGCGGCGCGCGGAGGGCAGCGCCTGATCAGTCGCAGGCAGGCCCAGGGCGAGGAGCGCATCTTGAGATTTTTTCATTTTAGTAGGTGATGGTTTCAACACGCTGCGTTTTGAGCGACAGCTCGGCCGCTTCGATGATGCGCAGGGTGTCGCGAGCGTGGGACAACATTGAGAGAGGTGGCTCACCGTGGGCGATGCAGCGGTTGAGGAAATGCGCCGTTTCACCGATGAAACCATCTTCGTAGCAAGGGAGGCCCCACGCCGGGCCGCCCTGGTCGTCGAATTGGGCTTCATCCCAATCGTAATTGAAACCGCCTTTTGTCCCGAGAACCTTGTAGGCGACACTCCACGGGTGGCTGGTCGGGTCGCTGGCGGCGAAGCTGGCCCATAGGTGGGCGAGAGCGCCGCCGGGCATCCGGCAGGTGACCATGACCTGATCCTCGCACTTGAGCTCCTTGTAGTGAAGGTGACTCGTCGTAGCCACCACGGAAACGGGACGGCCAACCAAGTAGAGCAGCGAGTAGATGTGATGAACGCATACCTCGCGCAATACGCCGCCATACCGGCGGGCAATCTCCTCAGGGTGAAAAATATTATAGAGCACCCAAAGACTTGCGATATCGCCGAGTTTGCCGGCTTCGATCAGCCGTTTACCGCGAGCGAGGGAGGGCACATAAATGTAATTATGCCCCGGCATGCAGACCCGGTTGCGCTCTTTGGCGAGGCGCTCCAGTTCGTCGATCTCCGTGGTGGCCATGGCCACCGGTTTCTCGATCAAAACATGCTTGCCCGCGGCGAGTACAGCGGCGGCTTGGCTGACATGCAGTTCCACCGGCGTCAGCACATAGACTGCGTCGATCGAAGGATCATTGAGCAGTTCCGCTTCGCTGGCGTAGATTTTGCCACCAAAACGGTTGGCGATATTTTTGGCGTTGGCGAGATTGGGATCGAAAATGCCAGCCATGGCGGCATCGCCATGCAGAACGATGGCCCGCCCATGCATTTCAGCCGCCGTTCCCGCACCGAGAAAAGCCACCGAGAATCGTTTTTTTGTCATGCAGGGAGTTTATAGAATGTGATTGCATTGCCTCCGAAAAGAGCAGCAGAGGCGGCGGTATCAAGTTTAGGGCCGAGAATTTCCTCGACGAGGCCGATAACCTGATCGTACGTGCCGGCGAGGGTGCATACCGGCCAATCACTGCCAAACATCACCCGCTTGGCGCCGAAGACCGCCCACGCATGTTCGATATAAGGGCGCAAATCATCGGCTTTCCAACTGGCAAGGTCCGCCTCCGTGATGAATCCAGAGATCTTGCACTTCACGGAGGGGTGCTCGCGAGCGATGCGGCCCAGCAAATCTTTCCACGGCTGGAGCTCGCCTGATTTGATGGGCGGCTTTGAGAGGTGATCGATCGCCGCCCGGAGTCGCGGGTGACGTTCCAACGTGGTGAGGACATACGGCAAGTGCCGGGTGAAGGTGAGGAACTCAAAGGGGAAATCCGCCTCCGCCACCAAGCCGAGGTGGGCCTGAATATGTTCGCGCAAGATCCAACGATCGTCCGGCAGGTCCTGAAGCATGGGCCGCAGTCCGATGAATTTCGGGTGACGGCGATACCGTTCGAACTGCGCGGGAAAATCGTCGCGGCCAAGGTCGAGCCACCCGACCACGCCGGCCGTGGCCGGATCATTTTCGACCAGCGCGAGCAGGTAATCCGTTTCAGCGACGGTCTGCGCCGCCTGCACGACAATGGTTTGATCAATGCGATGTTTTCGCAGATGGGGCGCCAGGTCGGCGGGCAGAAAATCACGGCATAATGGCTGCACCGCCGGCGACATCCAATGGTAATCGCCGCGGTCCGCGCGCCAATAATGCTGGTGGCTGTCGATGCGACGCTTCATGCGGGGAGGCGATAGCGCTCGAGTTTTTCCCAGTCCCAGGCAATGCCGAGACCAGGCGTTTCACTGGGCCGAAAACATCCATCCTCAAGTTTCAATGGCTGCTCCAGCACACAGTCGAGCGACGGAATGTATTCGACAAAAAGACCGTTCGGAATGGCGGCGACGAGCGGGAGGTGCAGCTCCATCACGAAATGCGGACTTACCTGCATGTTGTAGCAGGAAGCCATGGCGGCGATTTTCAGCCATTCTGTGATCCCGCCGCAACGGCAGCAGTCCGCCTGCACGATTGAAACGCCATCCGTGGCAATGTAATCCTTGAACTGGTGGCGGGTGTAGAGCGACTCGCCCAGTGCAATCGGAATGCTCGTATGGGCCTTCACTTTGGCATGCCCGGAAATATCCTCGGCCGGCAGCGGTTCCTCGAACCAGAATAGGTTGAATTCCTCCCACATGCGGGCGCGCTTGATCGCCTCCGCGTGGGTGAATCGCTCATTGGCATCAACCATCAGCGTGCGGCTTGGTCCCAGCGTGGCGCGAACGGCTTTTATGCGTTCGTAATCCTCCGCCGGGTCGGCCGTGCCGACTTTGATTTTTGTGCCGCGATAGCCGGCACGTACGATGATTTCCGTCTCCGCGACGAGTTGGTCGATCGTATGATTCAACCAACCGCCGTCGGTGTTATAAACGGGCACCCGGTCGCGAAACCCGCCCAGCAGCCGGTAAAGCGGCTGGCCGACCGCGATGCTCTTGAGCTCCCAAAGCGCGATATCCACTGCGGCCACGGCGAGCACGGCGATGCCGCCACGGCCGACCCAGTCAAGGCGACGCCACATGCGATACCATACTTCCTCGAGATTGCGCGCATCCATGCCCTTGATCAGCACGCTAATGCTGTTATTGATCAGTGAACAAATCTCGGCGGCTCCGTGAGGGATGATACTATAGGTGAAACCGTGTCCGATTCTTCCGTCACCAGTTTCCACCGTCGCAAAGATGAGATCCATCTTATTGAAGTGCCGGATGGCATCATGCATCTCACGATGCACTGGAACTTGATAAATACGTGCTGAAACGTTGGTGATTTTCATGCTGGAACTGGAGCCTGCCGCGCGAGATTTTCGCGAAAAATATTAGCTGGGGTTTATGCGGCCGGACGAGGAGCGCGTGCCACTGCGAGCTTAAAGCCCTGCTTTCGTTTTTGGAAACATCACGTTCCCGCAGATTTTTGCGGCGCTAAGGATGTGATCAGTCATCCCCTTGGCTGCTTCTTCTGGAAGCTGGCGGCAAAGCGCCTCAATGATTGCAAGGTGTTCAAGCAGGGCCTGCCTGAATGGATAATGGTGGTCTGCCACCGTTCGGCGGATGCAATTTAGGAGAGAACGGTAGCGAAATATCTCCTCCTTGAGCCGTTGATTGCCGCATCCGTCAGCGATCAATCGGTGGAGATTGTCATCGCAGGCCACCACCTTGGCCTCCCAATTGCCCGGGTCGCGGTCGCCAGCCAGCAAGTCGTTGGTCTGTTTTTTTATTTCCTTCAGTGCACCGCCATCGAGACGGCTGCAGGCCAGGCGGGTGGCATCGGCTTCCAAAAGCGCCCGAACATAAAAGAGTTCGTAAAGTTGTGCCGGACCAAATGGCCGCACCATCGCCCCACAATTGTGCTGAATATCAACAATTCCGTAGCTGAAGAGATCATGGAGTGCCTCGCGCAAAGGCGTGGCGCTCACCTCCAAGCTTTCGGCGAGCTGCTGATGCTTCAGCCAGTCACCGACGCGTAACTCTCCCCGCACAATCGCCGAAAGGAGCATCTCAAATACCGATTCGCGAAGTGCCCGCTGGCGAACAGAGCCTATGCCCAAAGCTGGCTTGATCTGGGGGGAACGGAGAGCAGTGGACATGGGGTAGCCGAGAGTAACCGTGATCGTGAAATCCAATGTCAATTTGTCAAATATTATGGATAATATTTTATATTTACCGTCATGACCTCATCCCTATTCTCTTATCCGGCCATGAGGATCAGATGGATCATACACGCAAAGGCGTAAGTCGCTCGTTCAGCGATTACCATTTACCAATGAACGTCTTCCTCGCGGTCTTTCTTACGTGCTCGCCGAGCCAGCAGGGGCAAAAAGGCCATAGCAATATGCTCAGCCGCGTTTCTGCCGGAGCTGTGAAACATTCCCTTTACTTCTTCGGCGAGTCCATTTTTGCACAGCACGTCCCCTACGACGCTTGTTTCCCGTGACGCAGATGATCGATGAACACAGCGATGATAATGACCAGGCCGATGATGATTTCCTGGAAATAGGTCGGCCAGCCCATCTGCTGTGAACCATTGCGCAGCACCGCCATAATAAGCGCCCCGATCATTGAACCGAGCACCGTACCCACCCCCCCGCTCAGGCTTGCCCCGCCGATGATCACCGCGGCAATGACATCAAGCTCAAGACCGACGGCAACCGTTGGATCGCCCTGCCGCAAGCGCGAGAGCTGGAAAAGGCCCGCGAGGCCAAAGAAGCAGCCAGCGAGCACGTAGACCAATATCTTCAGGCGCACGGTCGGAATGCCGCAAAGACGTACCGTGGCTTCGTTGGAACCGAGCGCCAACACATGGCGACCGAAAACGGTGTTGCGCAGCAAGAGTGCGGTCAGTGCTGCCAGTGCAATTGTCACCCAAACACCGGCCGGCAACGCATAACCAAAAGGATCGGTGGTCGTCATCCAGCTGTTGATCGGTGAACTGTCGTAATTGACCGTCTGGTTGTCCGCGAGCCACTTGGCGCTGCCCCGCACCACGCCCAGCGTGCCCAGTGTGATGATAAAGGGCGTCATACGCAGCCCGGCAATGGCTGCTCCGTTCAGTAGCCCGACCCCCCCCCCGGAAACAATCATCGCGATCGCTGTCGCCGCGGGGCCGTATCCGCGCTGAATCAGCATTGCGCCAACGACACTCGAGAACGCGATCGACGAACCACCCGAAAGGTCGATGCCGCCACTGGCAATGATCAGCGTCATGCCCAGTGCGCTGAGCGCGACGATGACCGTTTGCGTGAAGATGATCTTGAAATTGTGGTATGTCAGGAAGAATTCGCGCGATTCCGTTGGAATTGCAAAGAGCACGATCACGACGATCAGCCCGAGAAAGGGGCCGGCCTTGGCGATATACTTCCTGATTGCTTCCTTCATCGGGAGGAGGGGATCGCGAATGGAGACGCGCATCCACGAACATGGCGGGCGATGCTGTAAGCCGTTTGTATCATTGTGTATCCATTCAGTTGAAATTGTTCAGGCGCCACCCGTAGCGGCGCGCATGATTCCGGCCTCGTTCCACTGCGCGCGCGGACGCACGGCGCAGAGCTCTCCGCGACACATGACGCCAATCACATCGCAAAGGCCGAGCAGCTCGGGCAGGTAAGAGCTGACGACGATCACCGCCTTGCCGGCGGCAGCAAGCTGACCGATGATCTCGTAGATCTGCGCCTTGCTGCCGACATCGATACCGCGCGTCGGCTCGTCCAGGAGCAGGATGCGGGCGGGATGTTCGAGCAAACGAACCAGCGCAACCTTCTGTTGGTTGCCGCCGGAAAGCTCGCCGATGGGTTGCGCGGAATCGCGACACCTTATACGAAGTTCCTCGATCCAGCGGAGGGCAACAGCCCGCTGACGCGACCCATTGATCCAACCCAGCCGGCCAAAGGCATTCATTTTCGCGAGCGTAAGATTGTCGGCAACCGACTGGCTCAACATAAGCCCCTCCTCCTTGCGATTCTCACTCAGGAAACCCAGCCCTTGCGACCAGCGGTGGCGCGGAGTCGCGGCAGCGCCAGATGGTGCGCCCACGATGCACACTTCACCTGCGTCCAGTCGGTCGAGCGCGAAGATGGTGCGGAGCAGGTCGGTGCGGCCCGCGCCGATAAGGCCGGCCAAGCCGAAGATCTCGCCGGCCCGCACCTGCAGGTTGGCGCATTTGAGGCGCGGAGTGCTTGCCGCGGCCTTCACTTCCAACACGATGTCGCCCTGCCCGTGCGCAGTGCGCGGGTACAGATCCTTCACCTCCCGGCCGGTCATCAACCTGATGATGCCGTCGAGGCCCGCTGATTTCATCTCACCGGCACCTGCCGTCTCGCCGTCCTTTAACACGGTGAACCGATCCGCAATCCGACGGCACTCTTCAAGGAAATGGCTGATGTAAATGATCGAAACCCCTTGCGCCCTAAGCCGGTCGATCGCCTCAAAAAGTTTTTCCGTGTCAACCCGCGTCAGACTGCTGGTGGGCTCATCCATAATAAGCAGCTGCGGTGCGTTGAGCAAAGCGCGGGCGATTTCAATGACCTGCTGTTCAGCGATGGGAAAAGTGCCGGCCGGGCGCTCGAGATCGAGCGAGGCGTGGCCCAACTGCGCCAGGACGGTCCGGGCACGCTGGCGCGCCACCCTCCGGTTTATCCAACCAAGACGCGTCAATTCAGAGCCAAGCAGGATGTTTTCCCGCGCGCTGAGATGGGGCGCGAGATTGAGTTCCTGGTAAATCATTGCGACACCCTGCATTCGTGCCGCTTGAGGATTGGCTGGTGCGTAAGGTGCGCCGCAGAGTTCCATGGTACCACGATCAGCCGTATGCGTGCCGCTGAGGATTTTCATCAGCGTGCTCTTGCCCGCACCGTTCTCGCCGATGAGCGCGTGTACTTCGCCCGGTGCAATCTCAAGCGACACGTTTTTCAGCGCGCAGGTTGCTCCGAAGTTTTTTTGAATACCATCGAGGCGCAAACGAAACATATGAATGAAAAGCGACCGCGGCTCGCTCGGGCGTGGTTGCTAATGATGACGCGGGCCGGTCGTACGCGCCCACACACACGGGTGCCGGCTCATTTCAGATACTCGTCGAGCGGTGGGTTGAGCAGGGCCGCGATCCGCGGGTCGTTCATGTTCTCCTTCGTCACAAAGTTCACCCCGGTATCGATCACTGGATCCACTTTTTCGCCACGAATCACCGCCACAACCGTTTTCACGCCGAGATAACCGATGCGCATGGGATCCTGCACCACGAAGCCCTGCAAATCGCCGGCCTTCAACGCGGCGTTGATCATCTCACCGGCATCAAACCCCACCAGCTTAACCTTGCCGGCGGCAAGGTCGGCCTCGCGCAACGCGAGCAGCATGCCCGCGGCGCACGATTCTGTGGGAACAAAGATGCCGTTAACCTGTTTGCCAAAGCGACTGATCAAGTTCTCCGCAACGCGCTTGGCGGTGTCGCGCGTCGCCCCGGCGTGCTGGTCGGTCGAGATGAGCCTGACGTCGGGAAAATCCTTTCTCATCACCTCAAGAAAACCTTCCTCGCGGTCTTCCGTGCTCGCCGAGCCGACCATATAGCGAAGGAGGATGACATTGCCTTTTCCCCCAAGCATCCGGCCCAGGTGATGCGCCGCGATGCGACCGCCTTCGCGGTTGTCGGTGGCAACATAGCTGGCGGGCGCCTTGGAATCGAGCCCCGAGTCTATGATAACAACCGGGATTTTGCCACTAATCGCGGTTTCGACCGGTGCGATCAACGCCTTGCGATCGAGCGGCGCGAGCACGATGCCACTGACGCGCTGACCAATGAAATTTTCCACCACCTGGATTTGCTGCTCGCGATCGTCCTCCTTCAGCGGTCCTTTCCAAACAATACTGACCTTGATCCCCGCGGCCTGGAGGTCGCGCTGAGCCTTCACCGCGCCGGCATTGACGGCCTTCCAGAACGGATGCGTTGTCCCTTTCGGAATGACCGCAATCTTATAGGTCTCAGTTGCAGTGGCGGAGAGAACGGCACCGGTCGCAAAGGCGACGGCGATGAGGAGAAGTGTTTTCATGAGGTAAGAAGCAAATCGTAACACAGGACACAGGGGCAAGCGGGGCGCGGCATCGTCAGGGATCATCAAACCGGGGCGGGAGGCATAGTGGGGTGATGGGGACCGAAGTGCATCAAGATCACCAACGGTTCTGTAAGGCCGGCATTGACAAATTCAACGCCACGTTGCGCCGCTTCATATCCGACAAAAAACTCATCGCAACTGGGCTGGCCGAAGCGAAGGAGCGTCGGCGCCTCGGCCGGGTAATGACCCAGTTTCCCGCGACCCTGCACCACGATGCAGCCGAACGCCAGCGGCTCCCGCAGCGTCCACGTCTGCATCGGCGCGACGGTTATTTCTTTGGCACTCATGTAGGGATTGCCGTAGGTGATCCATTTTGCCGTGCCCGCCACCGTATTTTCATACGTGACCGGCGGGCGGAAGTAATGCTTCCGGTAGTCGGGATCGATGTTCTTCTCCCAGTCCATCAATCCCATGACGTAATCGAGATCCTCCGCCTTATCCGGCGGACAATTTTCCACCAGAAAATCGTGGGAGTAAACCTCACCTGAAGCAACGTTCTCGTAAACCGAGTTAACATCGCTGTTCCACTGCGGCTCGTAAGTAAGCATGGAGCCGGGCGCATGAACCACGCCGGGGGGCGTATACCAACCCGTGCCCAATTCGATGCGGAATCCGCGTGATAATTCGGTAATGCGGTTGTCGCGGGTAGTAGTAACACTCCGGCTTGCCCACCCGCCCCACCCGAGCCGCGCTCGCGTCGTCCAGATGCAGGTGATGGAAGAGCGGGTGCTGGTAATCGAAAAACTTCGAATAAATCGGAAACGTGCCATAGCGCTTATGATAATCCGGACCGATCAGGGCCTCAGGAAATTCGGCGATCATGTCGCGCAAGCTGAGGGTGCGGTCAGGGGCATTGCCCGGCTGCCAGACATAGCTCATGCCTTCATCAACTGGCGCCAGCGGGCCGTTCATTGCCGGAATGACAGAGGAAAGCCACCGCTCCTTGATCGCCCCGCGGCCGGTCCCGAGGGCGTAATAATCATCCGGATGCAGTTTGAGGCGCCGGCCGGGCAGACTGAACCGGCGCGGAACGAACACCGGCAGCAAACGGAGGATACCGTGGCCGGCCTCGAGGGTAGCGGAGGCAAGGTGCAGGAGGTTAGCTTTCACTGATTGCAGCTTATTGCCTCCACTGGAGCGTACAACGCTTCAGGATTGCTATTTTTTGTCCATTCTTGCGGCATAGCCTTTGCCATGACCTACCAGCTTTCGCTCGTTTCGATCGGACAAGTCAGGCCCAACCCGCACTGGTGCATGCCGCCCCATCAGCATGATTTTCACGAGTTGATCGCAGTCGTCGGCGGTCGCATGACCGTTCACATGCCCGCGCGTCGGATCGATGCAAAGGCGGGCACCGTGCTGTTTTATCCGGCGGGTATCTGGCACGAGGAAAAATCGGATTCGCGGCGGCCGGTACACACCTACTTCATCAGTTTTCACAGTCCAGGCCTTGCCCCCAAGGTGGCGTGGACTGCGCAGGATTCCTCGCGGAAGATCGGCGCTCTGTTTGAATGGCTTTTCCAGGAACGGCACGGCACCTGGCCGCAGATTGACGACTGGCGCACGGCCATCGCGGAGACGGCGTTTTTGCACTATCTGCGGCTCGTTTCATATCGGGAGGCTGACTTGATCGAGCGCTCGCGCACGTTTATGCGCAGTCGGCTGGGCAAGCCAGTGAGCCTGGACGACGTGGCCAAGGCCGCCGGGTTGACCCGCTTCCATTTTTCCAGAGAATATAAAAAACTGGCCGGCCGCCCGCCTATGGATGATTTTCGCCGCATCAAGGCCGAAGCCGCCCGCGACTTGTTGCTCGACTCGAACCTTCACCCGAAGCAAATCGCCGCCGAGGTCGGCTTTGCCAATCACCCGCATCTATCCCGCGCAATGAGACATTACCTTGGCACCACCCCATCCGATTTCAAGCGGCGCGTGCGGCACCCGCACCGCCCGATCAAAATCGAGGATCACGTCTAGACCGCCAATATTCCCTTTGCGCCATTGGAAGAAACTTCCCTTCCCCATGCAACCCCCGCCGTTTTTTCACCGGTTCCCCAGCTACTGGTTGGCAATGGCGCTGGGGCTGGGCGGAGGTGCAGCGATTGGGGGAGCGGAAAATAATCCTCCCGGCCTGACCTCGGTGCCGCTGGCGGCCAAGTCCGGGCCGCGGGAGTCGACCCTCTTCGCCACCTTGCCGAAAGAGCAGACCGGTCTGCTGGCGAATAACGCTTATGACGACCCCGCCATGTGGGGGGGGCGCGTCCTCGAATTTCTGCTTGGCAGCATCGGCACCGGCATCGCGATCGGTGATTACGACGGCGACGGCCGTCCCGATATTTTTGTCGTGGCCAAGACCGGACCAAGCCACCTTTTTCGCAATCTTGGCAACTTCAAGTTCGAAGACGTGACCGAACGAGCCGGCGTCGCCGATTCGCTCCACGCGTGGAAACAAGGCGCGGCGTTTGCCGACGTCAACAACGACGGCCGGCTCGATCTCTATGTCTGCCGCTCCGGCGCGCCGAACCTCCTCTACATCAACCAGGGCGACGGAACGTTCAAGGAGATGGCCCACGCCTACGGGCTCGACGTCAAAGACGGCAGTGTCATGGCAGCTTTCTGCGACTACGACCGGGACGGCTGGCTCGATGTTTATATTGTGACCAATATTTTTGACACCACTAATCATCCCGACGGCCAGAGCGGCTATCTCTTCCACAACAACCGTGACGGGACTTTCACCAACGTCACCAAAGCCGCCGGGATCAAGGGCGAAACGCGCGGACATTCCGCGACGTGGTGGGACTACGATGAGGACGGCTGGCCTGACCTCTACGTGGCCAACGATTTCAAGCTGCCCGACAATCTCTACCATAACAACCGCGACGGCACGTACACGGACGTCCTTTCCTCGATCGTCCCGCACACGCCCTATTCGTCGATGGGCGCCGATCTGGGCGATGTGAATAATGACGGCCACTGCGATCTGCTCGTCGCCGACATGGCGGCCACCACACGCCACAAGGACCACCGCGGCATGGCCCGGGAGCGAATTCGCACGTCCGACGAGCAGGAGACCAAGGAGGCTGCGCAATACCCCCGCAATGCCCTCTTTGTGAACACCGGCGCCGGGCTCATGCTTGAGGCCGCCTTTCTCAGCGGACTCGACGCCACCGACTGGACCTGGACGGTCCGGCTCGAGGATCTGGACAACGACGGACGCCTCGACGCCTATTTTACCAACGGCATGGTGCGCGAACTGCACAGCGTCGACATCTTCAAACACGCCCTGATGGCCACCGAGAGCCTGGCCGAGCGCAACCGCATGACGAAAGCCAGCCCGCTGTTCAACGAGCGGCATCTGGCCTTCCGCAACCTCGGCGATCTCCGCTTCGAGGAGGTCGGCGCGCAATGGGGACTCGATCACGTCGGCATCGGGTTCGGCGCGGCGTTCGGCGATCTCGACGGGGACGGCGATCTCGACCTCGTTTTCGCCAGCATGGATGGCAACGTCACCCTCTGTCGCAATGATGCCAATGCAGGCCACGCCCTCATCGTTGACCTGCGCGGCACAAGGTCCAACCGCTTCGGTGTCGGTGCCACGGTGCGCCTTGAGACCGCCGCTGGCGCGCAGGTGCGTACCCTCACCCTGGCGCGCGGTTACCTGTCGACCAGCGAACCCATCCTGCATTTCGGTCTCGGCGCCATCACGACAGTCAACCGCCTGACGGTCGAGTGGCCGAGCGGTGCGGTGCAAATTTTCACCGATCTCGCCGCCGACCGTCGCTATACTATCACCGAACCGACAGGAGACCCGGTGCCCGCCGCCCGCCCGCCGCTCCCCGTTCCGCAGTTCTCCGAAGTGAGCGAGACGCTCCATCTCAACGCAACCAACCACGAGCGCCCGCTCTACAAGCTGGGGGCGCAGCCTCTGCTGCCTTTCCGCTTCAACCGGCCGGGCCCGGCCGCGACCTTCGCCGATTTTGATGGAGACGGTCAGGACGATCTCGCGCTGGGCGGCATTGCCGGCGAGCCGGGCCATCTGTCGGGCAATCTTGGCGGGGGAGAATTTCTCACCTATGGGGACAACCTGTTCAGTGAGACCATGGAGGTCGCCGACGGCCCGATTGTCGCTCTCGATGTCGATGGCGATGGTGACCTCGACCTGCTGGTGACCAAAGCCGGAGTCGCTGCGCCTGCCGGCGCTCCGATCTACCAGCCGCGATTGTTGCTCAACGATGGCCAGGGCCGATTTGCTCCCGCTCCGGCCGAGTTTCTCCCCGCGTTGCCACTGAGTGTCGGGGCGGTGGCCGCGGCGGATTTCGAGCACACGGGCCGCCTTGGCGTATTTCTCGGCGGCCGGGTGGTACCCGGCCAATATCCCCAACCGCCACGCAGCGCGCTGCTCGCGTGGCGCGAGGGACGTTTTGTCGATGTGACCGCTGTGCTCGCCCCCGCGCTCGCCGCGCGCGGAATGGTGACGGCCGCAATTTGGACCGACGTCGATGGCGATGGCTGGCCCGATCTGCTGGTCGCGTATGATTGGGGTCCGATCGCCTGCTACCGGAATATCGGCGGAAAAAAATTCGAGGACGTGAGTGAAAAACTGGGCTTTGCCGCCGCCGGCACGGGCTGGTGGCACTCGCTCGCCGCCGCGGACTTCAACGGCGACGGCCGGCCCGACTACGCCGTCGGCAACGTCGGCCTGAACACGCTTTATCACGCTTCGCCGACGGCACCGGCGGTGCTCTACTCCGGCGTGGTGCTCGATGGCTCGACGCCACAGCTCGTTGAAGCCAAAGCCGAGGGCGAGCGCTGGTATCCGCTGCGCGCCCGCGAAACTCTGCTGCAGGTGTTTCCGTCACTCGCCCGACGTTTCCCCACCGCCGACTCCTACGCCCGGGCCACACTCGAGGAGGTGTTTCCAGCGGGAACGCTCGCTGCCGCAACCAAATTCACCGCGACCGAATTTCGCAGCGGGGTTTTTCTTTCCCAGCCCGACGGCACCTATCGCTTTACTCCGCTTCCCCGCCTGGCCCAGATCGCGCCGATCTATGGGCTCGCGGCCGGCGATTTCGACGGCGATGGCCGCGCCGACCTCGTGGTGGTGGGCAATTCCTACGCCCCCATTCCCGAGACCACCCGCTTCGACGGCGGGGTTGGCTGGCTCCTGCGCGGCGACGGTCATGGCGGCTTCACGCCGGCCCCGGTGTCCGAAAGCGGGTTGATCATCCGGCATGACGCGAAGGCCCTGGCGGTCGTCGATTTCGACCAGGACGGCTGGCCCGATATATTCGTGACACGCAATAACGACAGCGCGCTCGCCTTCCGCAATCGCGGTATTGCCACTCGGCATAGCTTCGGTGTCGCGCTTCGCGGCGCCCCGGGCAACCCAGTGGCGGTGGGTGCGCGACTCACGCTTACGCTGGCCGACGGCTCGTCGCAAACCGCCGAAGTGGCGGCCGGTTCAGGTTATTTTTCCCAATCAAGCGCCACTGTTTTCTTCGGTTACCCCGACTCCGTCCTGCCAGTGCGGCTCAAGGTCCGCTGGCCCGATGGCCGCGAAACAGAACAGGCTTTTACGACGGCGCCACCGAAACTGCTGCGGCTCTCCGCCCCCTGAAAAATCCGTCGCGCTCGTATTTCGGCCCTGCGCCCCTCCCTAGCCGCTTGGCCTTCAGCTCAAGTTCGAGGGTTTGGATATAGGCATCGATACGGTTTTTCCCGCTGCGGGTGCCCTTGAATTCAAACCTGGCCCGCGGTTCGCGCGGCCCTGCTCCGACTGGCGCGCCTTAACGAACGCGAGGAAATCACGATTGTTCCAGATGCTCTGCTTTTTGGCCCGCCTTGCATCTTGGCTGTCATGTCGCCCGCCTTGGCGGTGGTGATCTCGAGACCTTCGGCCCACAGGAAATCGCAGGCCGATTCCAGGTTCTGCAACGCCTGTTTCGTGCGGCTGCTTGCGCTTGCCGCGATCCGCTGGTAGAATCTCCTCCGATAATCTTTCCGGAGTCGCGCTCATGGCCGGAGCTTGCCTGAACCGCGGCCTTCGCGGTCGTCAGGCGACTGCAGTAACGCCCTCGGGGATTTCTCAAATCCGTCATGGCGCGTCGTGTTTTCGAGGTTGGCGGCGATGATGGCGGCACTGGGTTTGACCGGCTCCAAAACTGCTTCGATGGCTCGAACTGTTTGAAGATATCGATGACCTTCTGCACCTTCACGTGCTATCCGCTTCACGCGTAGGCGTGTAGCTCAGCTCGCAGATGCCCGCATGACCGGTGCCGGCGTTGTTCCCACCGTGCGAGCTTTCCGGCGCGAGCTCGTCCGTGACTTCGTAAACTTGAATTGTGAGCTTCGGCTCCAGTCGCTTGAGCATTGCACCCAAGTTGGCGGACCTCACGCCGCTACCGATCAGGATGGCGTCAGGATTTTCGACTTGCTTGGAATGCTTCATTGTACTCAACACCGCTTGCTCAGGACAGCTTTCTCATAGTGGCCGACATCGGCCAGCCACTTGGCGGCCGGCGGCACGCCGTCGCGCTCACACAGCTCGTCCCACACGGCGCCCCACGGCAGCGCGCGCGCCTGTTCCATGAGCGCCAGTCGTTCGTGACCGCGGCCGGCCGCCTCGGCGGCCTTTACTTTTTCAGACGGATCGAGCAGGCCGCACAGGATGGCCTGGCGCGTGGCCCGGGCACCAATGACGTAGGCCGCGATGCGGTTGATTGAGGCATCGAAGAAGTCGAGCGCTACGAACACGCGGTCCCAAACGTCGCCGCGGGCGACCTCGAGGAACAGGTTGCGCACTGCATCGTCGAGGATGACCACGTGGTCGCTGTCCCAGCGGATCGGCCGGCTGGTGTGAAGCAGCACGCGCTGATGGAACTGCATCAGCGCCGAGACCTTGTCGGCGACCGACTCCGTCGGGTGGTAATGCCCCAGGTCGAGGCAGAGCACAAGGTCACGGCTCTGGGCGTAGCTGGAATAGAATTCCTGCGAGCCGACAACGTATTCCTCGCTGCCGAGGCCGAAGAGTTTACCCTCGACGGCATCGACGCAAAGTCTCCGGTTTACTGACTTGTCGGCGAAGATGGCATCGTAGGACTCGGCGAGGCGTGCCCGCGGCGCCCAGCGGTCGGCTGGCGCATCCTTGGCGCCGTCTGGCACCCAATGGTTGTGGACGCTGGGCGAACTAAGATTTTTCGCGAAACTTTCTGCAATGTGGCGGCAGGCCTTGCCGTGGTTGATCCAAAACCGGCGGACCGTCTTGTCGGGACTCGACAGAGTGAACCCTGATGTGGCCATCGGGTGGGCGAAATAGGTCGGGTTGAAATCGAGGCCGATGCGACGGGACTTTGCCCAGCTGAGCCAGCGGGCGAAGTGCTCCGGCTGCAGCTCATCGCGGTCCACGACCTTGGCGCCGGTCTCGGCGTAGAAGGCATGGAGGTTGAGACGCTGCTTGCCGGGAAGTAGCTTTAGCACGAGGTCGAGGTCAGCGCGCATTTCGTCGCCGTTGCGGGCACGGCCGGGATAACCCCCGGTCGCCATGATGCCGCCGCCGGTGATGCCCTCCTTGGGGGTCTCGAGGCCGCGGACATCATCCGCCAGCCAGCAGTGGAGTGACACGGGAATGGAGAGCGCTTTGCGGATGGCGGCATCAGTGTCGACACCGTAGGCGGCGTAGGCCTGACGGGCGAGGCGATAGGCGGTGGAATGAGATTTCATGGGGCGCGGGGTTTATAAATGGTGGCGGAAGTTGCCGGGCAAAATGCTGCCGGAAAACGGCCAGGCTTTTCACCGCCCCCAGCGCGACAAGTTGAGAGGCGATGTTGCGAACGGCTGTGCCTTCGAGCGGTAAAGCATGGACCGGCAAGCCACTGGCATCGGCGGTGGCCTGGCACAGCAGCGGTTCTTAGAGCCGCCGCCAACCATGAGGATACGTCTGAAGGTGCGTGCTGAGAGTTGCCCAAAGGTGCTGACACGTCGGCGTGGCCGCGACCAAGGGAGGCACAGATAAGATGCGTATAGCCGGTGAGGTCGTGGGGGGCTTGCCACCGCGCTTTTTCAGCTGCGCGTCGATGGCTGCCTTCATGGGAAGGCGGGGTGGCAAAGACAGGATCAGTCACGTCGAGCAGACGGGCCGGTGCAGGCAGTTTCTCCGCGGCTTTAACGAGTGCAGCCCACTGCGTGTCTGACGTTGGAGCAGTGGCAAAGGCCTTGAGCGTGCCCTCCAACAACCACAGACCGATAGCATTGATTAACGAACGATAACCACCACGACCAGTGCGGTCGTTGGCTACGCGCGCGCCGAGCGCGGCGGATCCGAGCACAGACGCCGTGCTCTTGAAGCCAACGAGTGACCAAGTGCCAGAGCTCAACAAAATGTCGGTGCCATCGGGAGCGGCTGGCATGGCGTCGCAGGCGCAGGTGGCGTCATGTCCGAGGACGGCGATCGACGAGGTGCTGCGGTACGCGCATGGGCCAGTGTCGACAATTTATATGTTTGAGGTCAATCATATAACGGCCAATCCCTCCTCGATCAGTTGTCGCCAGTTCCCGCGCTTCCATGCGCCTTGAGTCGCTCTTTAAAGCCCCCGCTTAATAGGGCGTCCGCGCTCCGGCCCAAGTCGATTTTAGAACACCCCGTTGTCAATGATCACTGTCCAGGCAATAGATTTTGACCGTGAAAGATCAAATTACATATTCTGCTGCGGTGCGGGAAAGCGTATAGTTACAGTTCAATCATATTATGAAACCCGCCTCATTTCATCCAGTCGAATGCGGTCGCCATTGGTGAGACGAGGAACTTCACCGTGGGCACCTATCGCCTCGGACTGGCGCTGCTTGCCAAGCCCAACGTTATGGCGCACGGTTGCATCCTGCATTTCAAGTCCTGCTTCAAAACGCGCTACGCCGGGTAAACGCAAAAGATGGGTCCATGAAACGTGCGCAGCCTTCCTGAAGTTTACTGAAACAAACGCCTACCAATGCCAGCTAACCTGAGCGAAATTCGATCGACGGAATTAGGAAAAATTCATTTCGCGTCGCCCGTCCGTGTTTATTTCGCGGCTTGATTGTGAGGATTACTTGATATGCGAAATGCCAATCTTAGCGTTTCTTCGATTACAAGGGCTCTGCGAACTGAAATACCCGGTGGTATTGAGATCGACGTCTATGCGTTGCGCAACCGTAGCGGCATGGAGGCGCACATCGCGACCTACGGTGGGATAGTAGCTTCTCTCACTGCGCCTGACCGTAATGGTAACTATTCTGATGTCGTGCTCGGTTTAGACACTCTCGAGGACTACTTGAAAGACACGCATTATTTCGGTGCCTTGATCGGCCGCTACGGCAACCGCATTGCCAAGGGGAAGTTCTCGCTCAATGGCGCCAGTTACAAGCTCGCCCCCAATGATGGTTCGCATGCCTTGCATGGTGGGCTCAGGGGCTTTGGCAAGGTTGTTTGGAAAGTAGCGAAGACGGAGGTCACCCCTGCCGGGCCGCAGTTAACGTTGACCTACCTGAGTCGGGACGGCGAAGAAGGCTTTCCCGGCAACCTTTTTGTCGCGGCGACTTATACGCTAACGGAGGGCAACGCGCTGCGGTTGGACTACACCGCCACGACTGATCGGGATACAGTGATTAATCTCACCCATCACTCGTATTTCAACCTGCGAGGAAGGGGTGACGTGATGGGACATGTAATGCAAATCAATGCTGACCGGTTCACGCCCGTGGATGGCACGTTGATCCCGATCGGCGAGCTACGTCCGGTCGATGGCACACCATTCGATTTCCGGCAACCCAGGGCTATCGGGGAGCGTATTGGGGCCGGGGACGACCAGCTCAATTTCAGCAAGGGCTACGACCACAACTGGGTGATCAATCAGAACGGCGACCCCCTCGCACTCCAGGCAATCGTTTATGAGCCTGTGACTGGCCGAATGCTTGAAGTCTTATCGACCGAACCGGGCCTGCAGTTCTACAGTGGCAATTTTCTAGACGGTTCCATAATTGGCAAAGGCGGCCGCGCTTACCGTTGCCGCGACGGCTTTTGCCTCGAGCCGCAGCACTTTCCTGATTCTCCCAATCACCCCGAGTTCCCCTCGGTTGTCCTCAAGCCCAATGAAACTTATCGGAACGCGATCATCTATCGGTTCTCGGCGGGTGAATGCATCGATGTTTGCTTACGAAACGGACCGTGGTCGCGGTAAATTTAGAGCACGACCCGCTTATGGCACGGTTCGTATTCCGCCCTTATCCGGTGTCCGCTCGCAAGGATCTGGCGCGGAACTCCCGATCCAGCCGTCTCAAGACGGCGGAGCGGAAAGTGTGAGCAGGCTGGATTGAGCCGGAACGTCATGCATCGTGGTGATTCCCGACGGCCAGCGCACCCGGATATGCTTGGGCGGATTGGACTCCGGATAGCCAAAGAAACATGCCGCGGTGGACTGGCTATAGTAACCGGATCCCGCGTAAACCTCGCTCGTCTGGGTTGTGCCATCGGCAAGTTCCGCGGTGATGCGGGCCCCCACCGCAGTTGGATTGCCGGCGGGGCCGCGCAAGACGATCCGCAGGAAATGACGGCCCGCCACACCGTGGTTGCGATAAGCAAGCGTGGTGCTGTTATTTCGTGTAATGAGGAAGTCGGGCCAGCCGTCCCGATCGAGATCGAGCACTGCCAGGGCCTTGGCATCGCCCGGCACCACGAGACCGCTTTCGGCCGGAGGCACCGGGCTGAAGTGCCCGTGCCCGTCGCCCCGCAGTAATTGGCTGAGCCCGCCGTCAAAGCGACCGACCGAGGGGATGGCGGCGTGAGAATTCTGCACGGCGTAAATGTCAGCGCAACCATCGCCGTCGAAATCGCCCGCCACGACGCCCTGGATCGGAGAAATCTGCGCGATGCGCGGCAGCGCTTCGAAACGATAGGTGCCATCCGGCTGGCTGAGGAACACGCCGCTGCGAAACTCCGTCGCCGCGTACCGCTGCGCCCCCGCCAGCTGGTCTTCGCCCAAAATCTCGTCCAGCGTGGCGTGCGCGTAAGGATCGTTCCGGGGAAACCGCTTCAGGATCGCGGGAATTTTCGCCCCGAGCTCCTTGCGGGTTCGCCAAGGGTACAGGCGGTCGCCCTCGTAATAGCCCTCAATGATTTGCGGCCCATTGCCGCCTGGGAAATCACCGTAGAACAACAGAGCCGGCCGGTCCGGACTGGCGCGGTATTGGGTGTTCAGGCCGAGATTGCCGGCAACGTAGTCGAGGCGGCCATCACCGTTGAAATCCGCCGCCGCGAGCGAATTCCACCAACCCGTGCCGGCGGATGCAAACCCCGCCTTCTCGGTCCAGTCCTCGAAGCTTTTCCCCTGGTTATTGTGAAAATATCTCACGCGACCCCACTCCAACGCGAGCAGCAGATCGGGCCAGCCGTCCCCATCGACGTCGCTCCACAAGGCGGAGGTCACCATGCCGACTTCGCGCAGGCCCGGCGCCAGCGTATCGGTCACGTCGTCGAACTTGCCGCCACGATTTACCAGCAGGGCACTCCGCGGTGGAGCGGGATACTCGCCGGGAACCAGCCGTCCCCCGATGAAAACATCGAGCCGGCCGTCGCGATCGAAATCCGCCGCCGCCACCGCGCCGGCGTTTATGGGCAGTGGCGGCAGCGTGCCGGCTGGCGCCGGTCGCAAGACGCCACGGCCGGCATTGAGAAAAAGCCGGGGCTGATACTCCAGCGCATCCGCCGGGGTGGTCGCACCGCCCTTGGTTACCAGCAGATCATTCTTCCCATCGCCGTCGGCGTCGAACACCAGCAGCGGGCCATCATTGACCGTCTGAGCGGTTTCCAGCGCGGCCGCATCCGCGTTGGCGAAAGCCCCCACCCTATTTGCCAGCAGGATGCGCGCCGGGTCGTGGGTCGTGCCGCCCAAGACAATATCATCCCGACCCTCGCCCGTGAGATCGCCGACGGCGAGGCCCGGGCCCCGCCGGTTGAAACGCATGGGCTGCAGCGATCGCTGGCCTATTTCCTCCACCACATCCTCCCACGAGAGCAATGAGAGATTAACCTCGCGGCTCACCTCGGAGAACTGGCCGGCGGGCATGGGTTTCGGTCTGGTCATGGCGGG
>WNFI01053268.1_pt1 | contig 36476 bp, 35 predicted proteins | sample 5400471 | NCBI WGS metagenome assembly WNFI01 (sample SAMN13153348, study PRJNA577476) | soil metagenome | isolation source: 100 cm saprolite on Douglas fir-dominated hillslope | place: USA:California | collected 2013-09-17 | reverse complement strand
GGCGATGCTGTCGTCTACCCGTGCTACAGCCTGCATCGGGTAGAACGCGTCACCCGTGGCGAGCGGCTGGCCGCGGTCGGGTGGATTCAAAGCCAGATACGCTTCCCGCATCAGCGGCAGACGCTGATCGATCTCGCACACGTCCTGAGCTGGATGTTGACGTCGATTCCCGACGGCCGCGCTCATGAGCATCCCGAGTTTCGTCGCCTCGAGAAGGTCCGCGCCAACCTGACCCGGATGTGGTCCGAGCTCTGAGAGCACGGTAGCGAATCAGAGGTGTCATGATCCCGACAAGACAGTGGGTCGTCCGCTGATCATACCAGCGCCGTGTCCTGCCAATACGGCATCTCAGGCATCAAGGCCCTGGTGAACTCGCCGGGGTTGCCGCCGGGACTTCAGTGATCTTCCGAACCAGGTTCGTCGCGCTCGAGAAGATCGCCGCAGCGGCATTTGCCCATAGGGTCATCGACACCTCAAACCAGATTACGGAGGCATGCTAGCCAGGAATTGCGCCGGAGTTTGATGGGGCCGCTGGAACACATCGCCCAGAATATTCTGCATGGCCTGATCGCGAGTAATAATCACTACGTCTCCATCAGCCAAGTGTCCGGCAACAAAACCATCAAATACATCGTTCTTTCTCTGATTTGCCCCCACAGAAATAACTTTTTCGAGTCGCTGAAGGAGGTATTCCACGAGAAAGTGATGCTTAGAGCCGGCCCGAAGTATATCGGCGCGCAGGTCAATTCGAAATTGATCAAGATGACCGCGGTTTATTGCGCGAGCCAGATGTAGTCGAAAGTTGCTGATCTCTAACGTCTGATCAATGTCCGCCTTGCTGAGGGCATTGCCTCTGAGTTGTTCAAGAAAAACCCGACCGACAGTTACTAGGCTCGTCCGAACTGCATCAATTGCGTCCGATAAAGTACGATCATGTTTGCCCGACGCATAGCCGGTTTTGAGGCCATCCATTACAGATTGATCTATTAGGCTGAGATTCGCATCGAGGATCGCAGGAATTAAATGGAGCACCTGTGGCCATTCGGGCGAGCCCTGAAAATAGATCGTCTGCGCAATGCCTGTCAGGTATGCGCCTGCGGCGGCGGCGACCAGGAAACGCAGCCACTCATGTTCGATTGTCATTCGACGACCGACGATGCCGGCGTGAAGGGCCGCCACCTCCGGTAGCGCTTTCGCGTTGGCGAAGGCAGAGATTTCGTTCGCATCGATCTGGACGTATGGCGACGCAAGCCGACGAATCTGTGCACGGTCAATCAGAGACAATCCTGCCTGCAGCTTGCTGAGGTTTCCATTTTGGGGATGGCCCTGGCGAACAATCCACTCGAGAATAGAAACGTCAGAAAAAAATGCCGAAGGCACGCCTGACAGCCGAGCAAGATCCGCTGCTTCGGGATCGCTCGGATCGAGCATGTAATAAAGATAATTCGTATCGAGTAGAGCTTTCATCGCCGCCCTGTCTCCATCCGCCGTCCACAGGTTCGTCCTGACAATCCGGCGGCCCATTTTGGGCGCCCTATTTGATTGAAAAGTATTATTCAGCACGCGCCGCCAGTCGATGCGATCTAAGGTGGCTATAGCGCTTCAGCATCTCCGGGGATAGATGTCCTGTAATTCGTGATCGCGGAGATCAGTATTCTCGAAGAGGCGGCTGATCCCCTCGTGGCGCAAATTGCGCCAGCGCAGATCGGGAAACTGATCGTCTTTCACGGCCCTCGAAGCTTGGAATTGGCAGAGCTTCACCAGGCGAGATGGGCAAGCACAAATTGCCCCACAGCTGCCCCATGAGCTCGATTTGTTCGGGCGGCTGGAGGAGGCACGCCCGTAAGGCGCTGAAAAAAAACGCCGGCCCTCGAGGGGCCGGCGAGTTGAACAGGGAGGCTTCACGTCTGGGAGACGTAGGATCCGAAGACCCTGCGCATCGGCCTCAGCCGAGGCGGCGTCGACCGGGCAGGGAGGCTCGGCGGACGCTGCGATGCTGCGACGCAGCACCACACGCTCCAATAAGTAAGCAAATGCCTGAAGAATGGTATCGCAGATTAATCAACTTAGGTATGCGGGCCCCGCATACCGTATATCAGAACTCGGTCTCCGTGACTTTGCGCACGAGAAAATCGCGAAACACGGCGATCCGTTTGGAATTTCTCATTTCTTCCGGATAGACGAAATACGATTCGTAGGTCGGGCCGTCGAGGTTGGGGAGGATCTGGACGACCTTCGTGCTCTCCTGAGCCATGTAATCCGGGAAGGCCGCGATCCCGACTCCGCTTTCCACGGCACGCAGGATTGCCGAAACGTTGTTCACCTCGAGAATCGGCGTGCGCTTCTCGCCCGGCGGCCGGCCGGTTTCCAGGAGCCAGTTGACCGCCGGGAACGGCGGGCGCGGGTCTTCGCCATAGACGACGATGCGGTGCCGGTCGAGGTCGGCGGCGGTCTGCGGCGTACCGAAGCGCTTCAGATACGCCGGTGCCGCGAAGACGTGGATGTGCACCGCCATCAGGTGGCGCTGGATCAGGTCGGGCTGGCGCGGCGGCTGCATCCGGATCGCGCAGTCGGCCTCGCGCATGCCTAGATCGAGCTCCGAGTCCTCGACCAGCAGATGGACGTTGATGTCGGGATAGAGCTCGAGGAATTCGCGCAGCCGCGGCACCAGCCACACCGAGCCGAAGGCGACCGTGGTGGTCACCCGCAAGAGTCCCGACGGCCGCTCGCGCGTCTCGGTGATCTGGCCCTCGACGGCGGCCAGCTTGCCGAACACCTCGCGCACGGTGCTGTGCAGCATCTCGCCCGCCTCGGTCTTGATCAGCCCGCGCGCGTGGCGGTGGAACAGCGGCGTCTTCAGCGACTCCTCGAGCGCGCTGATCTGGCGGCTTACCGCCGACTGGCTGAGGTTCAGTGATTCGCCGGCAGGCCCGCCGCTATTGCGCGGCGGCGGAGGTCGCGGCCTCTTGGTGGGCGAGGAAGCGCTCGGCTTCCAGCGCCGCCATGCAGCCCATGCCCGCGGCGGTGACCGCCTGCCGGAACACCTTGTCCTTCACGTCGCCCGCCGCGAAGACGCCGGGGATGTTGGTCGCGGTCGAATCCGGCTTGGTGACGATGTAGCCGTCCCGATCGAGATCGAGGATGCCCTTGAACAGCTCGGTCGCCGGCGTGTGACCGATGGCGACGAACAGGCCCTCGATGTCGACCTCGCTTCGGGCTCCGCTCGTCGCATCCTTGACCTTGAGGCCGGTCACCGCCGGCGGATTGCCGCCGCCGACCACGTCCTCGACCACCGAATTCCAGATCACGTCGATCTTCGCGTTCTTGAACAGGCGGCCCTGATTCGTCTTGTCGGCGCGCAGGTGGTCGCGGCGATGGATCAAGGTGACCTTGGTGGCGTGATTGGTGAGGAACAGCGCCTCCTCGACCGCGGTGTTGCCGCCGCCGACCACGGCCACGCGCTTGCCGCGGAAGAAGAAGCCGTCGCAGGTCGCGCAGGCCGAGACTCCGAAGCCGCGAAACTTCTCTTCATTGGGAATGCCGAGCCAGCGTGCCTGGGCTCCGGTCGCGACGACGACGGCGTCGCCCAAATAGGTGTCGCCGCTGTCGCCGAACAGCTTGAACGGGCGGCTGCCGAATTCGACCTTGGTGATTGTGTCGGCGATCATCTGCGTGCCGACATGCTGGGCCTGCTGGTCCATCTGCTCCATCAGCCACGGGCCCTGGATGACGTCGGCAAAGCCGGGATAGTTCTCGACATCGGTCGTGATCGACATCTGGCCGCCGGGCTGTATGCCGCGGATGAGGAGCGGCTGGAGATTGGCCCGGGCGGCATAAATCGCCGCGGTGTAACCGGCGGGACCCGAGCCGAGGATGATGACCTTGCTGTGATGCGTCTGGGACATATGGGGGAGCCGGGAGCTTGGGGGAATCGTCCGGGACTCCGGACACCCCGTTAACGTAAGGGTCGGCTTGCGGCGAGGCAAGCCCGCGGGACCGCGCAAAAACCACGTCCCGAGTGGGTTTTTTCGGGAAGCACCGGGCGCCCTATTCGGGCTGGATTCCGGCCTTCTCGACCACGGCCTTCCAGCGCGCCAGCTCGCTTAGGGTCAACCGGCCGAACTCCTCCGAGGGCGCATAGAACGGCACCAGCCCCTGCTTGAGCCAGGTGTCCTTCACCTCGGGCAGCTCGAGGATCGGCGGCAGCAACTCCGCCCATTTCTGGACGACGTCGGGCGGCAGCTTGGCCGGGCCATAGATCCCGAACCACAGCTCCATTTCCAGGTTGGCGTAGCCGAGTTCCTTGAAGCTCGGCGCGTCGGGGGCGAGCAGCGAGCGCCGGTCGCTCGCCACCGCCAGCACGCGCAGCTGCCCGGTCTGCGTGAACGGCATCGCCGTATGAACCGGCAGATAGGCGAAGTGCACCTGGCCCGCGATCAGGTCCGTGACCTGGCCGGCGGCCCCTCTGTAGGGCACATGAACGATGTCGATCCCGAGGCCCTGCTTCAGCAGCTCGGGCCCAAGATGCTGCGGCGTGCCGCTGCCGGGCGATCCGTAGTTGAGCGTACCGGGATGCTTGCGCGCCTCGTCGATCAACTCCTTAAGCGACGCGACGGGCAGCACCTTCGGATTGACCACCAGCGCCATGCTGCCGGTGGCGACCTCGGCGATCGGCGTGAAATCCTTGGCCACGTCGAACGGCATGTTCTTGGTCATCGCCGGTGCGACGGTGAAGGTGACGACCGTCACCATCAGGGTGGTGCCGGTCGGCGCCGATTTCGCGACCAGGTCGGCGCCGAGATTGCCGCTGGCGCCGGGCTTGTTGTCGACAATGACCGGCTGTCCCCAGCGCTCGGTGATGCGCGGCGCCAGCGTGCGCGCGATGATGTCGATGCCAGTCCCCGGTGTATAGGGAACCACCAACGTGATCGGACGCGACGGATAGGTCTGGGCGCTGGCGGATGCGTCCGCCGAGATGATGGCCAGTGCGACGGCAATGAAGCGAACTGGTGTCATGCTGGTCGGATCCTCCCGAGGAGCTTATTGACCTCTCCCACCGGGAGAGGTCGCGAGCGGCAGCGAGCGGGTGAGGGGCGCCGCTTCAGCGCCGCGCTGCGTTGTCGTCAGCGCGACACGGTGAAATTTCCCCTCACCCGACCGCTGTCGCGGTCGACCTCTCCCCACGGGAGAGGTGAATAACGCCAACGAACGATGCGGCCTTAGGCGGACGCGCTTACTTCTCCGGCATCCGCATGAGGCGCAAGCCGTTGCGGTAATAGATCTTCGCCCGGTCCTCGTCGCTGAGGTCCATGGCGTCCAACACCTTGATCGTCTCGCGGATGAACATCGGGCCGGCCTCCGGATCGAACGGGCAGTCGCTGGCGAACAGCACCCGGTCCGGGCCGAAGAACTTCAGGCCGCACTCGATCGCGGCGCGCGAGCCGCCGATCGCCGTGTCGCCGTAGAACATCCGGAAATACTCGAGCGGACGCTTCTTCATGCTCTTGAGCAGCTCGCCGTAGTCCTCATCCGAGGTCCGCGTGCCGAGCTGGTCCCACAGCGGCCCGACGCGACCTTCGAAATAGGGGACCATGGCACCCAGATGGTGCGTGATGATCGCCATCTCGGGCAGCTTGTCGAGCATGCCGGAGAACACGATGCGCGCCATGGCCACGCTCGTCTCGTACGGCCAGCCGAGCACCTGCCAGATCTCGTATTTCGACTTGGTCTCGCCGGCATAGTCGGGGACGTTGGCGGGCCGCGCCGGATGCATCCAGATCGGCACTTTGTGATGCGTCACGGCGCGCTCGAAGATCGGGAAGAACTCCGGATCGTCCAGCGGCCGGCGGTTGACGTTGGTGAAGATCTGGATGCCCCTGGCGCCCTGCTTGATCGCCCGGTCCATCTCCTCGAGGGCGCCCTGCACGTTGTTCATCGGCATCGACGCCGACCATGCCGGGAACTTGTCGGGCCGGGTGTCGCAGATCTTCTTCAGCTCGTCATTGGCGAGCCGCGCCAGGCCCGGCGCATCCCCCGGCGAGGCGATCGCCTCGACCGGCGGGCCCGACAGCGTCAGCACCTGCTGGTACCCCGCCCACTGGTTCATCATCGTCACGCGCGCGTTCATGTCGTTCAGCATCGGGATGCTGGTGACGCGCTTGATCAGGTCGCCCATCTTCGGCGCCATCTCGCGCGCGCGGTCGGCGACGGCCTTCGGAAACACGTGGTTGTAGATGTCGAGCTTGCGTGACGTCATCGTTTCCCCGCCTTTGTCGTGTTGCCTCGATTATTGCGCACCCCGGCCGGTTTCGCCACACGCCGTGCGCCCTTTCGGCTATTCGGGGGCGCCGAACTCGATTAGACTTTCCGCCACAAAAAGGCTTCGGGGGGAACGGTCCATGCGTGCGTACGAACACGGTCTCAGCAGCCGGCGCGTGTTTTTGCACGGCGCCGCGGCGGCGGCCTCAGCCGCCGTGGTCGGGTGTGCTGCCGCGGACACCGAGGGCGATCTCTATCCGCGGGCGCGGAGCGAGGGCCAGCTCGACCTCTACGGCGGCGGACCGACGGCGGCCTTCACCAACTGGGCGCGTCAATACGAGGCGGCGTTTCCCGGCCTCAAGGTGAATATCGTGAGCGCCTTCAGCAACGAGCTGTCGCCGCGCATCGATGCGCAGATCGCCGCCGGCAAGGTGGAGGCCGACGTCGCGATTCTTCAGACGCTGCAGGACTTCGATCGCTGGACCCGCCAGGGCGAGCTGCTGGGGTTCGAGCCGGACGGCTTGCGCGAGATCCCGCCGCTGTTCCGCGACCCGGCGGGGACCAGCTTTCCGCTCGGCGTCGTCGCGGTCGCCTACGCCTATAACCCGGACCGGCTGGCGCGAGATGCGGTGCCGCGGGTCGCGACCGATTTCCTGAAGCCCGAGTTCCGCGACCAGATCATCAGCACCTATCCGCATGACGACGACCTGACGCTGTTCCTCTATGACGCGATCGTCCGCAAATACGGCTGGAGCTTCGTCGACGGCCTGATGGCGAACAAGCCGCGCTTCATTCGCGGGCATCTGGGCGTGGTCCGCGAGATCGCCGCCGGGCGGTCCGCCGTCACCTTCGATGCGACGTTCAGCCAGTCCGCGGCGGCGGCGGCCCAAGGGGCGAAGATCGCGCTGGCGATTCCGGACGACCCGATGCCGATTTTCGCCCAGTCGGCTGGCGTGTTCCGCCGCGCCCCGCATCCGAACGCAGCCAAGCTTTTCGTCACCTGGCTGCTCGGCAAGGACCAGCAGTCGCGGCTCGGCCCCGGCCGCTGGTCGCCGCGGCGCGACGTGCCGCCGCCCGCGGGGCTGCGGCCGATCACCGATTACCCGATCCTCACCGGCTTTCGCGAGTTCGTGCTCGACGAGCCGCGGCTGCGCGATCTGCGCCGGCAGTTCGAGGCGAAGATCGGCCCCATCCAGGGCGACCCGGTGCTTTAGCGCTCGCGGTTCTCGCTGATCGCGACCGGGATGAGCACGAGCAGCGGCAGCAGGAGCTTCATCGGCCCCAGCTCCTTGGCCCCGAGGCTCAGTCCCGCCCCCACCGCGTAGGCGATCCAGCTGAACGCGAACACCGGGAGTGCCAGGCGGGGTGGGGCCGGCCGGCGGTCGCCGCGGCCCGGGACCAGCCGAAACATCGTCGCTTCGGCCAGTCTGAGGATGGTGCCGGTGATCACCACCGTCTGCACGTTGACGTCGGCGAACCGCGACACGCTGCCGCCCTGCAGGCCCATGCCGAAGGCGAGCAGGACCAGGGCGGAGTTTCCCCGCACGTCCGCCATCACGAGGATCACCAGCGGCACGCCCGAGGCGAGCAGCGGGATGGCCGGCCGCAAGCCGTGCCGCTTCACGGCCTCGGCCATCAGGGCCCCCGCCAGGAACGAGGCCAAGGTCAGGCCATACGGGGCGATGCGCCACCACTCCTGCTCGGCGAGCGAGATCGCCAGCAGGACGGTGTTGCCGGTCATGTTGGCCGCGAACACGTGCTCGTAATCGAGATAGCCGATCGCGTCGACATAGCCGGCGATCAGGCAAAGCAGGACGGCGCACGCCGGCGCGGGAAGCGCCCGCACGCCGGTCAAACGAGGGCCTTGCCGGTGAGCCGTTCGAGCACGCGCAGCGGCGAGCGGTCCGGCTCCGTCATCGCGTCGACGTCGACATGGAACGTCTGCTCGAGGGCGTGTTGGCCCGCCAGGGCGGCGTGCGACACCTGATCGGTGAAGCACATCCAGGTGCTGCCGGCGGGGAACGAGATTTTCTCGCGGATGCCGGTCGCCTGATAGCGCTGATCGCGCTTGCCGGTGTCGTGGAGACCCAGCATCAGCTGATCATAGGCGCTGCGGCGGCCCTTGGTGATGCCGACGGCGCCGAGGAGCCAAGCCGATATCCGATCCGGGCGCTTGAGGCTCGGCGCCAGGTGCCTCGAGATCTCGTCGAACGGACCGCCGACATGCCACACCCGCGGCTGCCCGGACGGGTCGACGTTCGAGAACAGGCGCAGGATCCGCCGTCCGCGCATCGGCTGCGAGGGGAACGCGTCGATGTGCAGCAGCCGGTCGTCCTTGAGCGGCGAGTAATGGCGGCCGACGATCTCCACCGGACGATAGCTGGTGCGCGCGCGTTCCAGCACCGGCCCGTAGTTGGGCAGGAGGTCGCAGACCAGCCGCGTCGCCGATTGCGCGAACCGCTCCATCATCTTCTGCAGACGGTGCCGCTCGTCGCTCTCGGCGGCCGTTCCCTTGACCGTGTTGGTCAGCGGGTCGAGGCTGATGTTCTTGGCCTTGCCGTCGGAGATCTTCGGGGAGAGCAGCGACTGCTCATCCGCGCCGAACGCAAAGCCGAGCTGCGGGAAAAAAACCACCCGCCCGGTTTCGAGCGCCTCGACCGCGCGGTCCTGCACCGAGTCCGCGAACGGTCCGGACCATGCCGCGATCTCGAAGGATTCCACGATGCTCATAGCGGATCCGCGGTCAGAACCCGAACATGTGGTCCAGGCTGAACGCGCGCTCGCCGTCGAGGAGCCCGTGATAGCCGAACAGACGGCAGGTGGCGTCGCGGATCAGCACATAGCCGCCGCGGCCGGCCTTAGTCAGGGTGTCGCGCCCGAAGATCTCCGAGGCGCGCCACAGGAACGAGCCGCTGCAGGGAATCCGGACATCGGCATTGGCCACCTCGGTGCCGTCGTGGCGGTGCAGATGCAGCCGCGTGGTCGACGTCGGGTGCCAGGGCGTCGAGGCGGGATAGATCAGGTGGCACAGCGTGTCGAGCCCATCCACGCCGAGGCGCAGGAACAGCCGCGTCGACAGCCCCGGCGGCCGGCCGACATAGGATTGCGGCTCGTTCTTGTAGACCAGAGCGGTGTTGAAGATATGCGCGCCGAAGCTGGTTTCGGCCGCGTGGCCGCTCGTGCGGTCCTCGTAGCGGAACAGCGCGTGCAGCCATCCATCGGCTTCGCCGCCATCGCGGAAATCGTAAACCAGCTCCATGTGGCCGTAGCCGGACGGCAGCGCCGTCATGGCCGTGCCGTTGAGCATGTCGGCGACCTCGACCGCGGTCGCGTGGTCGCGGGGCAGCTTGCCCAGGAACGTCGTCGCCGCCTCGCGTCCCGAGGCGTCGTAGATTTTCACCGACACCGGCAGGCTCGCCTGCGTCGTCGCCATCGGCGTCGGCAGCAGGATGCTGCGATAGCGCTCGGGCGGCAGGACGGGGGCCGGCAGGATAAAGCCCTTGCCCATCAGGTTCCCCAGCTCGGGGATTTGCGGATCGGGCTTGAGGTCGATGCGCTCGACATTCGGGTGCGCGATCCGGCGCTGTCCCGATGCGGCGGTGATCTCGTAGCGCGGGCGGACGAAATGCCGGCCGGCGCGGATCTCGATCTGCTGCGGCCAACGCGCCGCCGGCAGGAGTTCGGCCACGTCCAGCGCCGTGCTGCCGAACGGCGGCACCGCGCGGCCCAGCCACGCCGTCTCGCTCCGCCCCATCAGGTTGAGGCCGATCGCCTTCGGCGGGATCGCGCAAGGATGGCTATTCTGCACCCACAGCACGACCTTTTCGCCAGGCTTCGGCGCCGGCAGGCCGGCGTAATAGTCGGATGGCCACGCATTCGCGTCGTGCGTGCAGGACAGCTCCTCCGGCCGATCGCCGAACACGTCGAGCGCGTATTTGACGACGTCGTGGCCGACGGCCCCGATCGCGTGGACGAACAGCTGGCCGGTGAGGTCGGGCAGCGCGAATTTCCGCCGCACCTCGCGGCTGTCGATCACGATCGCCGCCATTCCGGGCGGCACCGTCTCGCGCCATTGCGCCAGCACCTTGCCGTCGGTGCCGAACAGGCACAGCCAGAAGCTCACCTCCTTGGCGCCGTAGCCGGCCCAGTAATTCGCGGTGGTGAGGCGCGTGTGGCGGCCGTCGGCGTCGCGGAAGAAGGCGAAGTTCGTCGCGAAGTTCAGCGGGTCGAGATAGGTGCGCCGGTTCGTCAGCATGTCCGCGGGCAGGCGCATCGCGTCGAGTGTCGCGATCTCGGCACCGGCGGGTGCCAGGTGACGGATGTGATCGACGAAGCGTGTCGCGTCGAAGGCGAGCACCAGCACGGCCTTCGCCTTCGCGGCCGGCAGGTCGGTGATCGGCTGCGACGGCCGACCCAGCGCGGTCTTGCCGATCGCATCCACGTCCTGGACGAACAGACCGGCGAGAGTCAGGGCACTCAGGTCATGCAGTGACGCAAACGCATCGGCAAGTCCGAGCGGATCGTAGACGGCGACGGGGCCGAGCCCGCCAAGGCGGGCGATCAAAGCCGCCGCGGGCTGGACGGCGAGCGGATGGCCGACCGCCTTGAAAAAGGCGTCGCCGCCTTTGACGTTGCTGAAAGTCTCGATGCGAAGTGGCATGCGAACCCGCGTGCGCCGTTCAAGCCGGACTTATAGCCCGAACGCGCCGGTCACGACCAGCCAAAGCGGCGGCGGCATTCGGCCGCCGCCTGGGCCGTGTCGTCCGGCGGCGAATACGTCCAGCTCGCAAGCTCGCCGTTGAACTGGCGCGTGTAGCCGGCCCGTCTCAGCCCTTCGTGGAACCGCTCCTGGCGGCGCGACCGTCCCGGCAGCTGCGCCACATAGACGGGCTTGCCCGTCGCGATGGCCTCCGACGTCATCGACACCGAATCCTCCGTCACCACGAGCGAGTCGGCGAGGGCAAGAATCCCGAGATAGGGGTTGTCGCCCCGACCGTCCCAGATGACGGCGGGGACGCCGGCGAGCCGCCTGCGCAGCAGCGCTTCGTTGGCGGCACCCGTGCGCCGCGACGGGGTGACCGCGATGCCGGCGCCGTGCCGTTCGGCCAGGCGGGCCAGTCCGTCGGCAATGCGCCCGGTGGCCGTTTCATCGAGTCTGTAGCGGCCGTTGTTGCCGCCGATCAGGACGCCGAGCAGCGGTCGCGGCAGCCCGGCGAAGGTGGCTTGCCAGCGCTCGGCCGCCGTGGCGAGCTTGTCGCGCGTGACCGGATGAATGGCGCCCGTCGTCGTGAGGACGTTCTCGCCGACGATTCCGTCATGCCGTGGAGCGACGATCAGGTCGAAGCCGCCGAGCCGCATGCGCGGATCCTGGATATGCGCGACGCGGGTGCGGCCGCCGCTGGCGCGCTTGATGGCGAGGGCCACCGGTGCGGCGACGCGGCCGCAGCTGATCACGAGGTCGGGCCAGGGCGGCGCCAGCTTATCGCTGTCCGCGGCCAAGGCCGCGAACGGCTGCGGCCACAACCCGCCGGGGAGCCATGTCCACGGCAGTTTCGCCCGCACGCGTTTGAAGATCGGGGTGACCCCCAGGGCTTCGGCAAGGCCGCGGCCTTGCGATTCGAAGCCTGCTTCTCCGGGTGTGATGATCCAGCTGGTCCTTGCCATCGGCGGCGGCACTATGGGCAGCCGGTGCCAGGGGCGCAAGTCGGGTAATAAAATTCCACGAATCAGTTGCGGCGCCTCTGGGCTGTGCAATATTATTTCAACACCAGCACGTCAGGAGAAATGGAACTATGCGGGGGGTTAAGCTCGACCGGATCGACCGGCGGATTCTGCGGGATCTCCAGGACAGCGGCCGGATGACCAATGTCGAGCTGGCTCAGCGCGCCGAGATCTCGGCCCCGCCGTGTTTGCGCCGGGTGCGGGCCCTCGAAGAGGCGGGGGTGATCCGGGGCTACCACGCGGAGCTGAACCCCGCCTCCCTCGGCTTCAATGTGACCGTTTTCGCCCAGGTCGGCCTGTCCAGCCAGGCCGAGCATGACCTGAAGGCCTTCGAGGAGTTGGTCAATTCGTGGCCGCAGGTCCGCGAATGCCACATGCTGGCGGGCGAGACGGACTTCCTCCTGAAGATCGTCGCCGAAGACTGGGATGCCTATCAGAAGTTCCTCACCACCAAGCTGACGACCGCGCCGAACGTCAGCCATGTGAAGTCCGCCCTCGCCATCCGCACCGCCAAGCTGCTGCCCGGAGTTCCGGTCGAGGCGGAGTGAGACCGCCCTTAATCGGGCTCGTGTTTAAGGAACTGTCAGAGTCCTTTATTTCGCCGCAACCTCTCTTTACCGAGCCTTTACCGTCAAACCTTAAAACCGTGAACGGTATTTCCGTAAAACGGGGAGGGTCCGGTGCTCAACAGGCTGTCGGCGAACGCGCTGCTGAAATCAGTCATCGCCGGCATGGCATGCGCGGTGGTGATCGTCCTGGCCCTGGGCGCCTGGAGCTCGTGGCAGCGCTATGCCGCGGCCAGCCGGATCGCCGGTGTCGCCGCCGCGTCGGGCTACGCTTTCCAGACCATGCATCGGCTGCGCACGGACCGCTCGTCGACCGTGCGTAGCTTGAACCTGCCTGACCCGATTGCCGCGGACCTGCAATCCTATCTGAAGGACATCCGCGATGCTCAGATGTCGGCGCTGCGCGCAGCGGCCGACACGCTGGAGAGCGTCGACTTCGCCGAGAAGTCGAGCCTGCAGCCCGAGCTGCAGCGCGCGGTGAAGACGATGACCGCCCTGCAGAGTGAAACCTGGGACGCGATGGCCAAGCCGAAGTCGGCCCGCCGCGAGGGCTTGGCGAAGGAGTTCGACACCGAGGAAACGAAGCTGCTCGAGCTTCTGGAGAAGATTTCGGCGCGGCTGGTTGCGGCGGTGAAAAACGTCGATCCATTCGTCGATCAGATGCTGGAGTTGAAGCAGATCGCCTGGATCCTGCGCAACGCGGCCGGCGAGGCGTCGCTGGTCGTGTCGCAAAGCCTGGCGGCTGGAAAAGCGTCGCCGGAAGCGTTCCAAAGGTACTTGGGCTTCGTGGGCGGCAGCGAGACCGCGTGGACGGCGCTGGAGAACGCGGCGTTCGGCACGCGTCTGCCGCGTCCGCTCGAGGACGCCATTGCCAACGCGAAGCGAATCTATTTCGCGCCCGATTACATTGCGACGCGTGACCGAGTCCTGAAGGCGCTGATGTCCGGCGAGACGCCGGAAATGACCACCAACCAGTGGTCGCCCTACACGGTGTCGCGCCTCGCCAGCGTGCTCGCGGTCGCGGAGGGCGCGCTCGAGGCCGCCAAGGAGCATGCGGCGAGCCAGCGCGGTGCCGCGCTCAGTCAGCTCACCGGAGAGCTCGCGTTGCTGGCGCTGGCCCTTGTTCTGGCTGTTGGGAGCATGATGGCGGTGTCGCGGCGGGGCGCGGATCGAGGGCGAGCAGCAGAAGCGCAACGAGCAGCGGGCGGCGCGCCAGCAGGCGATCGAGGAGCACATCAAGGGGTTCGAGGGGCAGATGCGCCAGGCGCTGGAGGCGCTGGGCGGCGCGTCCGGGGAGATGCTGAGCACGTCGGACGGGATCTCGAAGACGGCGGCGCGGAGTACGGAGCAGGTGAAGGCCGTGGCATCGGCGTCGGAGGAGGCGTCCGGCAACGTCCAGACCGTCGCGGCCTCGGCGGAGGAGCTCAGCGCCTCGATCGCCGAGATCAGCCAGCAGGTGACGCGCGCGGCGACTATCGCCAACCGCGCCGTCGAGGAGACCAGTCAGACCGATGGCACCGTCCAGGGGCTTGCCCAGGCCGCGGTCAAGATCGGCGAGGTGGTGAAGCTGATCAACGATATCGCGGGACAGACCAATCTCCTGGCGCTGAACGCAACGATCGAGGCGGCGCGCGCCGGCGAAGCCGGAAAAGGCTTCGCGGTGGTGGCCTCGGAGGTGAAGAGCCTGGCCAACCAGACGGCGAAGGCGACGGAAGATATCTCGGCCCAGATTGCCGCCGTCCAGGCGGTCACGAAGGATACGGTCGACGCCATCAAGCGGATCGCGGGCACGATCGGCGAGGTGAGCGCGGTGGCGACCTCGATCGCGTCGGCGGTGGAGGAGCAGGGGGCGGCGACGCAGGAGATCAGCCGCAACACGCAGCAGGCTGCCAAGCGCACCAAAGAGGTGAGCGAGCACATCGCCGGGGTCAGCGAGGGGGCGCATGCGACCGGCAGCGCCGCCCAGGGGGTGCGCAGCTCGGCCGAGGCTCTGGGCGACCAGACCAACCGCCTTCGCGCCCAGGTCAACGACTTCCTCGCCAAGATCAGGACGGCGTAAGCGCGTTTCCAAACGCCGTGGCGTCCAGGGGCTCCGCTAGAGCGCTCTGCCTAAAATCCGAGCGATTCTTTACGGGACGTTCACTTCGCGTCGCTAAGACATTGGGTTTGCACACTGCAGGCCTGTGGAGTTGGCGATGCTCAATCGTTGGTCCGTAAATTCTCTGTTGAAGACGGTCATTGGACTGCTGGCAGCAACCGTCGTCGTCCTGTTGTCCATCGGCTCCTGGAACACCTACCAGCGATTTGCAACGGCGAGCCGCATCGCCACGATCGTCGAGGCCTCGGGCTTCTTGTTCGAGGCGATGCACAACCTCCGGCTTGACCGCTCTTTCACCGTGCGCTGGCTCAATGCGCCCGCGCCGGCGGCATCCGCGGTTAAGGACCAAATTCGGCATCCGCGCGAGATGGAGCTTCCGGCGCTGAAATCCGCGGCCGAGATCCTTCCGAGGATCGAATTCGCCGACCGCGCGGCCCTGGTGGGCGACCTGCAGCGCTCGCTCTCGACCCTGTCGACCCTTCACACGGAGACGTGGCCCGCGCTGGACAAGCCGAAGACCGAGCGCCGGGCCGGAGTCGCCGACGAATTTTATTCGCAGGCCACGGCCTTGCTCGACACTTTGGACAAGCTCACCACAGCCCTCACGATGGTCACGAAACGCATCGATCCGTTCGTCGACCAGATGATGCAGATCAAGCAGCTCGCGTGGACGACGCGCAACGGCGCTGCCGATCTTTCGGTCCTGGTCTCGAACGGTCTCGCCTCGGGGCAGATTGCTCCGGATGCCCTCCTGAAATATGCCGGGCTCTTCTCCCAATCCGAAACTGCGTGGGCAGCACTGCAGGACGTGGCGTTCGGCGCCGACTTGCCCGCCAGCGTCACGGGGGCTATTGCGGCCGGCAAGAACCAGATGTTCGAGCCTGAGTTCCTGAAGCTCCGCGAGCGCCTCATGAAGCAGCAGCTCGCCGGGGAAAAGCCTGAAATGACCTCAGTCGAATGGTCGACTCAGTCGGTCATCCACCTGGATTCGATGGTCGACCTCGCGCGCGCCGCCCTGGGGGCCGCTCGCGACCATGCCTGGGCCGAGCGTTCGGCCGCGGCCCGGGAGCTTTCGGTTCAGCTGGTGCTCGTCCTGGTGGCGCTCGGCGTTGCCATCGCCAGCATGTTGGCTGTATCGCGGCGGGTCATCGGGCCGTTGCAGCGCATCCAGGACGCGATGTTGAAGGTGGCCGCCGGCGACCTGACCGCCGATGCCTCCTTCGCCGGCCGGACGGACGAGATCGGGGCGCTGGCGGGAGCGTTGGGGACGTTCAAGCACAACGCGGCCGAGAAAGCGCGGATCGAGAGCGAGCAGAAGGCCCGCCACGAACAGGCCGCTTCACGGCAGACGGCGATCGAAAGCCACATCAAGGCCTTCGAGGCGCAGATGCGCGAGGCGCTGGAGGCGTTGGGCGGGGCGTCGGGACAGATGCTCAGCACGTCGGATGGGATCTCGCGGACGGTCGACCACAGCACCGAACAGGTGAAGGCGGTGGCCTCAGCCTCGGAGGAGGCGTCCGGCAACGTCCAGACCGTCGCCGCCTCGGCCGAGGAGCTCAGCGCCTCGATTGCCGAGATCAGCCAGCAGGTGGCGCGCGCGGCGACTATCGCCAACCGCGCCGTCGACGAGACCGGCCAGACCGATGCCACCGTCCAGGGCCTTGCCGAGGCCGCCGCCAAGATCGGCGAGGTGGTGAAGCTGATCAACGACATCGCGGGCCAGACGAACCTGCTGGCGCTGAACGCGACGATCGAGGCGGCGCGCGCCGGCGAGGCCGGCAAGGGCTTCGCGGTCGTCGCCTCCGAGGTCAAGAGCCTCGCCACTCAGACGGCGAAGGCGACGGAGGACATCTCGGCCCAGATTGCCGCCGTCCAGGCAGTCACGAAGGATACTGTCGACGCCATCAAGCGGATCGCGGGCACCATCGGCGAGGTGAGCTCGGTGGCGACCTCGATCGCGTCTGCGGTCGAAGAGCAGGGTGCCGCGACGCAGGAGATCAGCCGCAATACGCAGGCGGCCGCGAAGCGCACCCAGGACGTGTCGGAACACATCTCCGGCGTCAGCGACGGGGCGATGGCGACGGGCGAAGCGGCCAAGGGCGTCAAATCGGCGGCCGAAGCCCTGGGCGAGCAGGCCAACCGCCTCCGCTCTCAGGTCAACGACTTCCTCGCCAAGATCAGAGCCGCCTGAGCCTGCCGCCGTTCGGCGGCTTGACAGGAGTCACCGCCTCGGAAAGCCTGGGCCCCTGACATGAGCTGCGCGGGCGCCTGCCGTCCGCGCGTTGGTGGGGCATTCGTGCAAGACGTTCTAAAGTCCGAGGTGATCTTCGGCCTCGATCCCATATGGACGTCGACGATCCTGTTGATCGTCGTCTACGCGCTGGTGGTCACCGAATGGATCAACCGCGCGATCATTGCCCTGCTCGGCGCCGGGTTGATGATCCAGTTCGGCGTCCTCGACCAGGCCGAAGCGGTGAAGGCGATCGACTTCGACACGATCGCGCTGCTGGCCGGCACCATGATCATCGTCTCGATCGCGGCGAAGTCCGGGCTGTTCGAGTACCTCGCCATCCGCTCCGCGCAGCGGGCCAACGCCGAGCCGTGGCGAATGATGCTGCTGTTGTCGATCACCACGGCGGTGCTGTCGGCGTTTCTCAATAACGTCACCGTGGTGCTCCTGGTCGCGCCGGTGACGCTCACGATGACCCGCCGGCTTGAGGTCCCCGCGTTTCCGTTTCTGTTCGCCGAGGTCTTCGCCTCGAACATCGGCGGCACCGCGACCTTGATCGGCGATCCGCCGAACATCCTCATCGGCACCCAGGCCCATCTGAGCTTCAACGACTTCATCGTTCACCTGACGCCGGTCGTCGTCGTCGTCATGGCCGTACAGGCGCTGATCACGCACCTGGTGTGGGGACGGACGATGCGGGCGACGGCGGAGGCCGAGGCGCGCGTGCTGTCGATGAAAGCTCGCGAGGCGATCCAGGATCGCACGCTCCTCCTACAGTCGCTGCTCGTGCTGGCGGCGGTGATCCTGGCTTTCGTGTTTGCCCAGCCGCTGCACCTCGAGAACGGTACAATCGCCATGTTCGGCGCCGCGGTCCTGATGCTCCTCGACGTCCATGGCCACCATGCCCAGGTTCAGTCCGAGCGGGTCACCCGGGCGTTCAGCGAGATCGAGTGGATCACGATCTTCTTCTTCATCGGGCTGTTCATCGTCGTCCACGGCGTCGAGGTGAGCGGCGTTCTGCGGCGGCTCGCCGAGTTCCTGGTGCGCGCGACCGGGGACGATCTGGAGTTCGCGGCCTATGCGCTGCTGTGGGTGTCGGCGGCCCTGTCCGCCCTGATCGACAACATTCCGTTCGTCGTCACCATGATCCCGATCGTGAAGAGTGCCGCCCCGGCCTTCGGCGGCGCCGACCATATCCAGCCGCTGTGGTGGTCGCTGGCCCTGGGCGCCTGTCTCGGCGGCAACGCGAGCCTGATCGGTGCCGCGGCGAACCTCACCATGGCCGGCCTCGCGGAGCGCAACGGCATCGCGTTCGGCATGTGGAGCTATGCGCGCTATGCCATCCCGATGACGGTGGTCAGCCTCGCGATCTGCCACGTCTACATCTGGCTGCGCTATTTCTAGGCGAGCGCTCCGGTCGCGAGCCGGAATGCGAGGCCCGCCGCGGCCCCGCCGCCGACCAGCCAATGGATATCGAGCTTCCAGCGCTGCATCGCGGCAAAGGCGACGAGTGCCAGGATGATCGCGAAGGCGTCGGGCCGGCCCGCCGGCAGGACCACGCCCTGGGCCAGGAAGACGGCGAGATTCAGGATCACGCCGACGATCGCGGCGGTGATGGCTCCCAGCGCCGAGCCGATATTCTTGTTCTCGTGCAGGCTCTCGACATACGGTGCGGCGGCGAAGATGAACAGGAAGCACGGCAGGAACGTGCAATAGGTGGTGAGGGCCGCGCCCACCACCGCGGCCAAGGTCGGGTCGAGCCCGGCGCTGTTGTGCCAGCCGGCGAAGAACCCGACATATTGCAGGACGAGGATGAGCGGCCCCGGCGTCGTCTCGGCGAGCGCCATGCCGTTCAGCATTTCATCGGGGGTCAGCCATCCATAATAGTTCACGGCATGGTCGGCGACGTAGGGCAGCACGGCATATGCGCCGCCGAACGTCACGAACGCCGCCTTGGTGAACAGGTTGGCGATGTCGGCGAACGGCTTGGTGCCCAGCCACAGGATGACCGCGGCTACGGGCACCGCCCACAGCACGATGAAGATCGCGAGGATGCCGAGCAGGCGCGCCATCGGCCGTCGGATCGGCGCGATGGTCGTCCGGCCGACCGCCGTGTCGTGCGCTGCGGCCGGACCGTGGCCGCCCGAGATGAACGGCGATGGGCCAGACCGGCCGACGATCCAGCCGATCAGGGCGGCGCCGAGCACGATCCACGGGAAGTCGATGCCGAAGAAAAAAATGGCCACGAAGGCGGCGGCGGCGAGCGCCACCGCCTGCCACGTCTTGAGCGCGCGCCGGCCGATCCGCCACACCGCGCCGGCGACCACCGCGATCACTACCGGCTTCAGGCCGTAGAAGATCGCGCTGACCACCGACGTGTCGCCCTTCGCGGCGGCAATCCACGACAGCGCGAGCAGCACGACGGCGCCGGGCAGCACGAACAGGCCGCCCGCCGCGAGGGCGCCGCGCACCCCGTGCAGGCGCCAGCCGATATAGGTCGCCAGCTGCTGGGCCTCGGGCCCCGGCAGCAGCGTGCAGAAGTTCAGCCCGTTCAGGAACGAGCGCTGGTCGATCCAGCGCAGGCGATCGACCAGCTCGGTCTGCATGATGGCGATCTGGCCGGCGGGGCCGCCGAAGCTGATCAATCCGAGCCTGAACCAGAACCGCAGCGCGTCGCGAAACGTGATGCCGTGCGGCGGTTCGCCGGTGCTATCGGGCATGAGCCGGGGTCTCCTTCACGCTTTCGGGGGCCAGCCATGGGCTTCGCCCTGCAGGCGGCGGCACCATGCGTACAGCGCATCGTAGACCACGAGGCCGTGCTTCAGCATCTCATGATCGTCTTTGAAATTCTCGGACAGGCCGAGCGAGATGGCAAGCAGGCCGGCCGATTGCGGCGTCATCTCCGGATGGCCGGTGTCGGCGCCGCGCACGATCACCGCCAGCTGTGCGAGCGCCGGATCCTTGAGCTCGTATTTGTTCAGGAACGCGTCGAAGCTGCACAGCGGCCCGACATGCGACAGTTCGACGTCGGGCACGTCGTAGGGGATGGCGTCGAGCCGCTTGGCTTCGCTCAGCACCTTGTCCGACGGCACGAACAGGAATTGCGGGTCTTTGTCGACGAACCGCTGCACCAGCCACGGGCAGGCGACGCGGTCGATCTTCGGGCGTTCGCGGGTGATCCATTTCATGGCACTCATCCTTTGGGTTGGGTGGCGCCGCCGTCTTTCGTCCAGGCGGCGATGCCGCCGGCGAGGGACTGCACGTCATAGCCGCGGGCGCGCAGCGTGCCGGCGACGAACAGGCTGACCTCGTGGCCGTATTTGCAATAGACGACGACCGCCCGGTCGCCCGGCACGTCCGCCATCCAGCCCAGCACGGCCTCCGGATCGCGCCAGACTGCGCCGGCGATCACCTCGCGCGCCTCATCGAACGCGCCGCGCCGGCGGCAATCGATCAGCATCACGTCACCGAGCCGGTCGCGCAGCGCCGCCGCGGTGACGACCAGAGTGGGTGCCGTGGGCGGGAAGGGCGGCTCGGGGGGCAGGACGTCGCGGGTCATTGCCGTCCTCCGTCCCGCCACAGCCACCACAGCGGCTCCCGGTACTCGCGGTACACATCGTCTTGTGTGAGTCCGATGTCGCGCAGCATGTGCGGCGACAGTCCGGCCAACTGCCCGCGTTCGCGCCGCCGCGCCAGCCACAGCGCAATCCCACGCTCGGGCCGCGGTGTCGGCGATCTCCGGGCCCATTGATACAGGGCTTCGTACAGCACCAGGCCGTGCGTCACCCGCTCCTGATCGTCGCGGATGCTGCTGGCGAGCCCGAACGAGATCGCGCGCAAGCCGGCCGCTTCGGGGATGCGCGCATTGTCGTTCTCGGCGGTGCGCACGATGGCGGCGATGCGCGTCAGCGCCGGGTCGGCGAGCCGGTATTTGGCCAGGAACGCGTCGAAGCTGCAGCCGCCGCGCGGGGCTGCGAGGTCGACGCCGGGCACGTCGAACGGGATGGCGCCGGTCGTGTTGGCGATGCGCCGCACGTCGTCCGGTGCCACGAACAGAAACTCGGCGTCACGATCGATGAAACGCCGGATCAGCCACGGACAGGCAAGTCGGTCGATTTTCGGTCGCTGTCGGGTTACCCACTGCATGACACTCTCCTCCGTTTTGCGGGGCGGAGAGAGATGTCGGCGCACCAAACGCCAAGCTCCTCTCCCCGCGGGTCCGCGGGAAAAGGCAGTGCTTGGACGAAGCTCGTCTTGTTCGGAAGTGGGACCGGGCGTCTGCCGAGGCCCGATGGCTTATTTATACCAAAGCCGGGCGATCCCGGCAATCCGCCCGCGTCAGCGGTAGCGGACGCGGGTGATCTCGTACGCCTTGGAGCCGCCCGGCGTCGTGACCTCGACGGAATCGCCGGTCTGCTTGCCGATCAGCGCCCGGGCGAGTGGCGACGTCACCGACAGGCGGCCCTGGTCGATGTCCGCCTCTTCGGCGCCGACGATCTGATAGGTGTTCTCGTCGCCGGTGTCTTCGTCGGCGAGCGTCACCCTGGCGCCGAACTTGATGACCTTGCCGGACAGCTTGCTGACGTCGATGACTTCGGCGCGCGCGATCTTGTCCTCGAGCTCGGCGACCCGGCCCTCGAGGAAGCTCTGGCGTTCGCGTGCCGCGTGATACTCCGCGTTCTCCGACAGGTCGCCGTGGTCGCGCGCTTCGGCGATGGCCCGAACGATGGCCGGCCGTTCGATGCTCTTGAGCTGCCTCAGCTCCGTCTCGAGCCGCTGCCGGCCCTCCAGCGTCATCGGAATCTTGTCCATCGCAACGACCTCTACGCTCGGATTCGCGCCTTTACGACGGTATCCGACTACTTATCCCGGTTTCAGCGGTAACTAGAAAGAGTGCTTAAAATACGACTGGAGCGGGGCAACTTCAAGACTGCCCGCGCGGAGGGCGGCGATGGCTTCGACCGCCGCCCGGGCGCCCGCCACGGTGGTATAATAGGGCATATTTCCTAAAAGGGCCGTCTGACGCAGGCTGAAACTGTCCGCCATCGCCTGGGCGCCCTCGGTCGTGTTGAACACCAGCTGGACTTCGCCGTTCTTCATGGCGTCCACGATATGCGGCCGGCCTTCCAGGACCTTGTTGATCCGGCTGACCTCGAGGCCGCGCGCCCTGAGGTAGTCGGCGGTGCCCGATGTCGCGAGCAGCTTGAACCCCATCGCCGCCAGCTTCCGCCCGGCCTCGACCATCGACGTCTTGTCGCGGTCCTTCACCGAGATGAACACGGTGCCGCTCAGCGGCAAAGCGCCAGCCCCCAATTGCGATTTGGCGAAGGCCTCGGCGAAGTTCGACGCCAGCCCCATCACCTCGCCGGTCGATTTCATCTCCGGTCCGAGCAATACGTCGGTACCGGGAAACCGGGCGAACGGGAAGACCGATTCCTTGACCGCCACATGGCCGTTGGCCGTGGGCAGCAGCCGGAAATCCTTGAGCTTCTCGCCGGCCATGACGCGGGCGGCGATCTTCGCGATCGGATTGCCGGTGGCCTTGGCGACGAACGGCACCGTCCGCGATGCTCGCGGGTTGACCTCCAGGACATAGACCTCCCCGTCCTTCACCGCGAACTGGACGTTCATCAGGCCGACGACCTTGAGCGCCTTGGCGAGCGCCTTTGTCTGGCGCTCGATCTCCTCGATCACCGGCTTCGGCAGCGAGTACGGCGGCAGCGAGCACGCGGAATCGCCGGAATGGATCCCGGCTTCTTCGATGTGCTCCATGATGCCGGCGACGAACACCGTCTCGCCGTCGGCGATCGCGTCGGCGTCGACCTCGGTCGCGTCTTGAAGATAGGAATCGATGAGCACCGGGTTTTTGCCCGATACGCGCACGGCTTCGGAGATGTAGGCGCGCAGCGCATCCGGTGAATGGACGATCTTCATGCCGCGGCCGCCCAGCACGTAAGACGGGCGCAGCAGCACCGGGTAGCCGATCGCGGCCGCCGCTTTCTCCGCCTCGGCCAGCGACGTCGCGGTGCCGCTGGCCGGCTGGCGCAGATTCAGCGTCTTGAGCAGCTTCTGGAACCGCTCGCGGTCCTCGGCGACGTCGATCGCATCCGGCGAGGTGCCGAGGATGGGAATGCCGGCGTCGTGCAGGGCGCCGGCGAGCTTCAAGGGCGTCTGTCCGCCGAACTGCACGATCACGCCCACCACCCGACCGTTCGACTGCTCGCACCGGATGATCTCGATCACGTCCTCGGCCGTCAGCGGCTCGAAATAGAGGCGGTCGGAGGTGTCGTAATCGGTCGACACCGTCTCCGGGTTGCAGTTGACCATGATGGTCTCGTAGCCGGCCTCGCGCAGCGCGTAGACCGCGTGGACGCAGCAATAGTCGAACTCGATGCCCTGGCCGATGCGGTTCGGGCCGCCGCCGAGGATCACCACCTTGTCGCGGTCGGACGCCTCGTCCTCGGATTCGGCGGGGGACAAGCCGTCGCCCTCGTAGGTCGAGTACATGTACGGCGTGCGCGACGCGAACTCGGCGGCGCAGGTGTCGATGCGCTTGAACACCGGGGTCACCTTGGCGCGGCGGCGGGTGGCCGAGACGTGCGCCTCGCTCTTGCCGGTGAGTTGGCCGAGGCGCGCGTCGCTGAAGCCCATTTTCTTCAGCGCGATCCAGTCGGGGCCGGTCTTCGGCAGGCCGGCTTGGCGCACCACCTGCTCCACGGCGACGATCTCGCGGATCCGCTCGAGGAACCATCTCTCGTAGCGGCACGCGGCGTGGATCTCGTCGGTGGTGAGACCGTAGCGGTACGCCTGCGCGATCGCCAGGATGCGGTCCGGCGTCGGCTTCGACAGGGCGGCGCGGATCGCCTCGCGGTTCGCACCGCCCTCGGCGCCGGCGATGTCCTTCTCGTCGAGGCCGCTCAGGCCCGTCTCCAGCGAGCGCAGCGCCTTCTGCAGCGATTCGCCGAAGGTGCGGCCGATCGCCATCGCCTCGCCGACCGACTTCATGGAGGTGCCGAGCAGCGGCTCGGAGCCGGGGAATTTCTCGAAGGTGAAGCGCGGGATCTTGGTGACGACGTAGTCGATGGTCGGCTCGAACGACGCCGGGGTCACGCCGGTGATGTCGTTGTCGAGCTCGTCGAGCGTGTAGCCGACCGCCAGCCGCGCCGCCACCTTGGCGATCGGGAAGCCGGTCGCCTTGGACGCCAGCGCGGAGGAGCGCGAGACGCGCGGGTTCATCTCGATCACGACCAGCCGCCCCGTGTCCGGGTTCACCGCGAACTGGACGTTGGAGCCGCCGGTGTCGACGCCGATCTCGCGCAGGCACGCGATCGAGGCATCGCGCATGATCTGGTATTCCTTGTCGGTCAGGGTCAGCGCCGGCGCGACGGTGACGCTGTCGCCGGTGTGGACGCCCATCGGATCGACGTTCTCGATCGAGCACACGATGATGCAGTTGTCGGCGCGGTCGCGCACGACCTCCATCTCGTATTCCTTCCAGCCGGCGACCGATTCCTCGACCAGCACCGAGCCGACCGGCGAGGCGCGCAAGCCCCCGACCACGATCTGCTCGTATTCGTCGACGTTGTAGGCGATGCCGCCGCCGGTGCCGCCCAGGGTGAAGGACGGCCGGACGATCGCCGGCAGGCCGACCAGGTCGAGCGCCTGCTTGGCGTCGGCGAGCGAGGTCACCAGCATCGATTTCGGGCATTCGAGGCCGATCTTCGTCATCGCGTCGCGGAAGAGCAGGCGGTCCTCGGCCTTGGCGATCGCGTCGCGCGAGGCGCCGATCAGCTCGACGCCGTGCTCGGCGAGCACCCCCAGGTCGGCGAGCTTCATCGCCGCGTTCAGCGCCGTCTGCCCGCCCATGGTCGGCAGCAGGGCGCTCGGCTTTTCCTTGGCGATGATCTTGGTGAGGATCTCGGGCGTGATCGGCTCGACATAGGTGGCGTCGGCCAGCCCCGGGTCGGTCATGATCGTCGCCGGATTGGAATTGACCAGGATGATCCGGTAGCCCTCGGCGCGCAGCGCCTTGCACGCCTGCGTGCCCGAATAGTCGAACTCGCACGCCTGCCCGATGATGATCGGCCCGGCGCCGATGATCAGGATCGATTCCAGATCGGTGCGCTTAGGCATGGGACAGCATCGATTGAATCTCCCTCCCCCCTTGCGGGGGAGGGTCGGGGAGGGGGGCGGTTGGGGAGGGGGGATAGAGCCGGCTGAGATCATGGCACGTAGTGTCGCTCGCCAACTCCGCGGCAATCCAACCGACGCTGAAACGAAGCTCTGGTCTCGACTGCGCCGAAAGCAGCTCAATGGACATCGATTTCGCAGCCAAGTCCCGATCGACAAGTACGTCGCCGACTTCGTTTGTTTGGAATCGCGCCTTGTCATCGAAGTCGACGGCGGGCAGCACGCGGAAAGCACAACCGACGTGATCGGAACAGCCTTTTTGGAGCGGGAGGGCTTCCGCGTCCTCCGCTTCTGGAACAACGAGGTCCTGCAGAATACGGATGGCGTTATCGACGTCATCCGCGCCGCACTCTGTGGCGACCCCCCACCCTAACCCTCCCCCGCAAGGGGGGAGGGAAGATGAAGCGGAGGCGCTCACGCTTTCTCCATCAGCGCCACGAACCGCTCGAAGAGGTAGTGGCTGTCCTGTGGGCCCGGCGAGGCTTCGGGGTGGTACTGCACCGAGAAGACCGGCTTGTCCTTGAGCCGCAGGCCCTCGTTGGTCTTGTCGAACAGCGACACGTGCGTGACCTCGACCTCGGGCGGCAATGACTCAGGCACCACGACGAAGCCGTGGTTCTGCGAGGTGATCTCGACCTTGCCGGTCGCGAGGTCCTTCACCGGATGATTGGCGCCGCGGTGGCCGCGGGGGAGCTTCTCGGTGCGGCCGCCCAGCGCCAGCGCCAGCATCTGGTGGCCGAGGCAGATGCCGAACACCGGCAGGCCGGTTCCGACCAGCTCGCGGATGACCGGTACGGCGTATTCGCCGGTCGCCGCCGGATCGCCGGGGCCGTTCGAAAGAAACACGCCGTCCGGATTGTGGCGCAGCACGTCTTTGGCGCTGGCCGTTGCCGGTACGACGGTGACACGGCAGCCGGCCGACGCCAGGCAGCGCAGGATGTTCCGTTTCGCCCCATAGTCGATCGCGACGACATGATGCTTCGGATGCGCGAGCTTCCCGTATCCGTGTCCGAGCGCCCACCGCGTCTCGTCCCAGCTGTAGGTCTGGCGGCACGATACGTCGAGCGCCAGGTCCATGCCTTCGAGCCCCGGCCACGAAGCGGCCTGCTCCTGCAACGCCGCGATGTCCAGCTCGCCGTCCGGGGCGTGGCCGAGCGCGCCGTTGGGCGCGCCGAGATCGCGGATGCGCCGGGTGAGGGCGCGGGTGTCGAGGCCGCTGATGCCGACCAGGCCGTGCGAGCGCAGCCAGGCGTCGAGATGCTGGGTGGCGCGGAAATTCTGCGGCTCGCTGATCTCGGCGCGCAGCACCAGGCCGCGCGCGGCCGGGGTGACGGTCTCGATGTCCTCGGGGTTGGCGCCGACATTGCCGATATGCGGAAACGTGAAGGTGATGATCTGGCCGGCATAGGACGGATCGGTCAGGATCTCCTGGTATCCGCTCATCGCCGTGTTGAAGCAAACCTCGCCGACCCGCGTGCCAGGTGCTCCGATGCCGCGGCCCCAGAACACCGTCCCGTCCGCCAGCACCAGGGCGGCCGTCATGCCGGGCGGACGGCGTCGGTCGGCGCCCACCCGCTTGGCGCCCATCTCTTTAGCGAGGGCGCGCGGCGAATCTGCCCGGCCCGATCTCGCGGGGCCAGGCTGCGAAGCGTCCGGCTTCATGGGTGGCAGCGTCCTTTCGGAAAGCCGGTGCGGGGCATTCGGAGGAGCCGCGCCGCACCGTCGTCCATTGGGCGCGCTGTTTACGCCGCTGGGCCGCGATGGTCAAGCGATTCCAGGTGCGGAAATACCAATAAAATCAGCAGATTGTGGCGTTTTTCGGGATTGCCAGCGCGGACATTTTCGGATAGGTTGCGAACTTCCCGCAAAACCCGGTCAGAGTCGCCCGCCATGCTGCGCCAGGAGCTCAATGACGCGTTGAAGACCGCCATGAAGGCCAAGGACGAGCGCGCGGTCTCGACCTTGCGCATGGTGCTCGCCGGTCTCAAGGACAAGGACATCGCGGCGCGGCCCAAGGGCAATACCGCCGGGATCTCCGACGACGAAGCGCGCCAGGTGATGCAGAACATGATCCGCCAGCGCCGCGACAGCATCGTCATGTACGAGAAGGGCGGCCGCGCCGAGCTCGTGAAGCAGGAGAGCGAGGAGATCGCGATCATCGAGCGCTTCCTGCCCAAGCAGATGAGTGCGGCCGAGGTCGAAGCCGCGGCAAAAGGTGTCATCGCCGAGCTCGGCGCCAAGGACGTCAAGGACATGGGCAAGGTGATGGCCGCCATGAAGCAGCGCTTCGCCGGCCAGATGGACCTGAGCCAGGTCGGTCCGATCGTCAAGAAGCTGCTGGGCGGCTGATCTATTCACCTCTCCCGAGGTGGGAGGGGTTAGAGACCGTCTTAGCCCATCAATACCGCAGCGCGGCCGTTGCCGGCACGGGATGCTCGAGGAAGCGGCCGGCCTGGATCTCCAGCTTGTCGCGCCGCTTGAGGCGTCTCGCCTGGGCCCGGGTGATCAGCGGGAAATGCGGGCTGAGGTCGAGCGCCTCGGCGACGTCCCAGCAGGGCTCGGTGTTGGTCACCCATTCCTTCGGGTCGAGGCGCCTGAGGTCGAACGGGCGCGAGCACTTCCACAGCGTCTTCGACGCCCCCCGCACATATTCGTGGAAGTAGGACATCGCGAGCTCGCGCGGGTTGCGATAGATCGGATCGCGCCAGCGCAGCCAGATGTGATTGCTTTTCGAGATGGCGCCCCAGTGCCGGCCGCGACGGAAGACGGTGATGACATGGTCGTCGTCGGCCATCGCCTGGAAGTCCATCAGCAGCGGTGGGCGGCCGTTCATCGAGAGGGCACAGGCGGCGACGAACGCGCCTTCGATGCAGTGCGCCCGGCGCTGGCGCAGCACTTCGGTGACCGACAGGCAGGTGTCGCCCTCGGGCTCGAAATTGATCGGGATCGAGGAGACGAAATCCTGGATCTGCTCGGGCGTCTGCAGGCGGGCCAGGAGACGCGCGTGGGCCGGGGACAGACCGAGCTTCAGGCCACGCGCAACGCGGATATTGGTGGACGACAGCGCCAAAATCCTCGACTTAAACCGCGACTCGGGCTCCCGAGTCGCTGTCCCGAGTGTATCAGGGGTCCAGCCTACCCGGCCACCCGCCCCAGTTATCCCCGGGATTGGCGTGATTCGGCCCTGTGGACGAACGCAAACGCCGCGCCGCCCGGCGTGACCTGTAAGATGAAGCCCCTTCCGCGACTCGGGACGATCCGGCTCCGCCGATGGCGTTCACCCCGCAATTCCTGGACGAGATCCGCACCCGCCTGCCGTGCTCGGAGGTGGTCGGCCGCCGCGTGAAACTGGCGCGCAAAGGCCGCGAGCATTCCGGCCTCTGCCCGTTCCACAACGAGAAGACCCCGTCCTTCACCGTCAACGACGACAAGGGGTTCTTCCACTGCTTCGGCTGCGGCGCGCATGGCGACGTCATCGGCTTCGCCATGCGGATCGACAACCTGCAATTCCCGGAGGCGGTCGAGAAGCTGGCCGGCGAGGCGGGGCTCGAGATGCCGCGCTATACGCCGCAGGAGCGCGAGCGCGCCAAGCGCCAGCAGACCCTGCACGACGTGGTCGAGGCGGCCTGCGCCTGGTTCGAGAAGCAGCTGCAATCGCCGCAGGGCAAGCCTGGTCTCGATTATCTGCGCGGCCGCGGGCTCGGGCCGGAGACCGTCCAGCGCTTCCGTCTCGGCTACGCCCCGGATGGCCGCGACGCGCTGAAGACGGCGCTCAAGGCCGCCGACATCGACGAGGCGCTGCTGCTCGAGGCGGGCCTCACCGTGCGGCCGGAGGACGGGCGCGACAGTTTTGATTTCTTCCGCGGGCGGGTGATCTTCCCGATCATGGACCGGCGTGGCCGGGTGGTCGCGTTCGGCGGCCGCATCCTCGGCGACGGCCAGCCCAAGTACCTGAACTCGCGCGACACGCCGCTGTTCGACAAAGGCCGCACCCTGTACGCGCTGGACAAGGCGCGCGCCGGTGTCGTCGGCGGGGCCGGCCGGCCGCCGGCGGAGCTGGTGGTCGTCGAAGGCTATATGGACGTGATCGCGCTGCACGAAGCCGGCTTTGCCGGGGCGGTGGCGCCGCTCGGCACGGCGATCACCGAGAGCCAGATCGAGATCCTATGGAAGCTGGCGCCCGAGCCGATCCTGTGCCTGGACGGCGATGCGGCCGGGCAGCGCGCCGCGCTGCGCGCCGCCGACCGCGTGCTGCCGCTGCTGAAGCCGGGCTTCAGCCTGCGCTTTGCCACCCTGCCGGCCGGCGACGATCCGGATTCGCTGATCCGGCGGCGGGGCGCCGCCGCCTTCGCCGAGGTCCTGGGCCGGGCGCGGCCGCTCATCGACATCGTCTGGGACGCGGAGGTGGCTGGCCGCTCTCTCGATACCCCGGAGCGGCGGGCGGGTCTGGACCGCCGCCTCAAGGAGAAGACCCAGCGGATCGCCGATCGGACGGTTCAGCAACAATATTTCAATATGCTCATCCGCGAACGCCTATGGGCGGCGTTCCGGCCGCCCCGTCGCGGCGCCCCGCCGCCAACCCCCGGTTTGCGGTATTCAGGGCTGGTCAGCCCGCGCGAGGCGGAGGTCCTGGTGCTGACCCTGATTAACCACCCGGTCCTGGCGGCCGAATCTTGCGAGCGGTTGGCCCATCTAGCGCTCGACAATGCGGACCTGGATAGGATTTTGAAGGAAATCCTGTACTTTGCGGGCCGTTCCGAACTTGACACAATGGCCCTGGAAAGCCATTTAATGGCTACGGGTTTGGCGGCGGCAACAACTGGACTGGTTCAGCCAAGCCTTTATAAATTATGGCCTTTTGCAGGGCCGGAAGCCGATACCGCAATCGCCAGGGTGGGACTTGAACACCTGCTGGGGCGGTTTCTTGAGCGCCAGCTCGAGGCGGAAGTACGGAGCTTAGAGGGGGAGGTGTCCGACGAAGGGCAAATCCGTCTACAAGGCCTTCAGCAGCAGCTGCGGCAGACCGGGCTCCGCGGGACCATGCTGGACGACGACGGTTTTGGTGAAGCGTCGGGGACCGGACCATAGACGGCGGGCGGCACGGGCTGTACCGCGCAAAAGGCGCGAAGGCGCCCCATATATAGACGGGCGAATTCGCGCAGGCGAGCGGGTGAAGACGAGCGAATAGGACGAACCATACAGATGAGCACCAAAGTGAAGACCGCTCCGGCGGCTCCCCCCACCGAGATCGCTGACGGTCCGCTGATGGACAACATGGCGGCGGCGGTGAAGAAGATGATCGTGCGCGGCCGCGAGCGGGGCTTCGTCACCTACGACGAAATCAACGCCGTCCTGCCGCCCGATCAGGTCTCCTCCGAGCAGATCGAGGACACGCTGGCGCTGCTCTCCGAGCAGGGCATCAACGTCGTCGAGAGCGAAGAGACCGACGAGCCCGAAAAGCCGGCGCCCGCCAAGGCCGAGGCCGAAGAGGAGGAGGAAGAAGAGGAATCCAGCAGCGGCAACATCGACGCCGATTCGATCGGCCGCACCGATGATCCGGTGCGCATGTACCTGCGCGAGATGGGCTCGATCGAGCTGCTGTCGCGCGAGGGCGAGATCGCGATCGCCAAGCGCATCGAGGCCGGCCGCGACAAGATGATCGGGGCACTCTGCGAGAGCCCGCTGACCATGCGCGCCGTCGTGCATTGGCGCGATTCGCTGGTCGAAGCCAAGATGCTGCTGCGCGACATCATCGACCTCGACGCGACCTTGGGCGGCGTCCCCGCGGGTGCCACGGACGGTGCCGCGGAGCCGGCGGCCGAGCAGACGGAGCGCGAGGCATCGGCCGACGGCGAAAACGCAGAGAACGGCGAGGCGCGCAGCGAGAACGGCGCGGACGGCGGCGATGCCGACGGCGATGAGAACAATCTCTCGCTGGCGGCGATGGAAAACCAGCTGAAGCCGCAGGTCCTCGAGACGTTCGACAAGATCGCGGCGATCTACCGGCGCATGCACCGCATGCAGGAGAAGCGCCAGGAGGCGCTGCACACCGGCAAGTCGTTCAGCCCGGTGTCGGAGCGTCATTATCAGAAGCTCAAGGCCGAGCTGATCCAGATGCTGGAGGGCGTGCGCCTCAACAACCAGCGGATCGAGCAGCTGGTCGGCCAGCTCTACGACCTCAACCGCAAGCTCACCCAGGCCGAAGGCAAGCTGTTGCGCCTCGCCGAGGGGGCGGGCGTCAAGCGCGACGAGTTCCTCGGCAAGTATCAGAGCCGCGAGGTCGACCCGCGCTGGCTGTCGCGCATCGCGCGTCTGTCGGGCAAGGGCTGGATCAAGTTCGCGACCAAGTACAAGAACGAGATCACCGGGCTGCGCAAGGAGATCGCCGAGATCTCGGAGCGCGCCGGCCTGCCGATCGCCGAGTTCAAGAAGACGGTCAACCAGGTCCAGCAGGGCGAGCGCGAAGCCGCGCGCGCCAAGAAGGAGATGGTCGAGGCGAACCTCCGGCTCGTGATCTCGATCGCCAAGAAATACACCAACCGCGGCCTGCAGTTCCTGGACCTGATCCAGGAGGGCAATATCGGCCTGATGAAGGCGGTCGATAAGTTCGAATACCGCCGCGGCTACAAGTTCTCGACCTACGCCACGTGGTGGATCCGGCAGGCGATCACGCGCTCGATCGCCGACCCAAGGTGCTGAAGATCGCCAAGGAGCCGATCAGCCTCGAGACGCCGATCGGCGACGAGGAGGATTCGCATCTCGGCGACTTCATCGAGGACAAGAACGCCATCCTGCCGGTCGAGGCGGCGATCCAGTCCAACCTGCGCGAGACCACCACGCGGGTGCTGGCGACGCTCACGCCGCGCGAAGAGCGCGTGCTGCGCATGCGCTTCGGGATCGGCATGAACACCGATCACACGCTCGAGGAGGTCGGCCAGCAGTTCTCGGTCACCCGCGAGCGCATCCGGCAGATCGAGGCCAAGGCCTTGCGCAAGCTGAAGCACCCGTCGCGTTCGAGAAAGCTCAGAAGCTTCCTCGACACCTAAGCGAGGGGTGAGAAAGCTCAGAAGCTTCCTCGAGACCTGAACGGGGGCAATTGCCCATTAAAACGGCCGGCGGCGAGACCCGCCGGCCGTTTGCGTTTGGGCACGGGGGATTGATCCGCGTCCCCCTTGTCGACCTGTAAAAAAGCGATAACATTGTGATCCTGACAAGGGGGCGACTCGAAAGGCGGACCCGGGGCCGCTGGACGGCAAGGCCAAGAGGCCGACCGCCGTTCCTTCCAGTCATTTCGACCGTTAGGATCCCGTGCCGAACGAACCCGTTCCGATATCCGTGCCCGGAGTTGGCGACAGCTATCTCCGGGCGGTGCGCGAAAAATACAATGCCATCGAGATTTGGCCGGCCTCGGACCGGTGGCTCCTTCACGTCAAGTCGTGGATTGCCTCGACCATTGCCGGCTGGCAGCCCCGGCTGGGCCTGACACCCTCGTCGAAGATCCTCAACGCCGGTTCGGGCGACGAATCCTATTCGATCGCGCCCGGCATGGTGATCAACAGCGACATCGCCGACCGCAAGCTGGTCGGCATGTCGTGCGGCGTGGCGGGGGATCTCGCCAATCTGCCGCTGAAGGCCGCCTCGGTCGACGTCTGCGTCTGCGTGGGCTCGGTGGTGAACTACGTCCGCGAATCGGCCAAGGCGATCGGCGAGCTGGGCCGGGTGGTCCGGCCGGGCGGCAATCTCATCCTGGAGTTCGAGAACAGCCGCAGCCTGGAATACATCGCGACACCGCATTTCGCCCGCGGCGTGTCGCAGGTGAGCACGTTCTACATCTACGAGAACGAGAACATCTGGGTCTACGCCGAGGAATACATGCAGCGCCTCCTGCACCAGGCCGGCTTTGACGTGGTCGCCGCCAGCCGGGCGCATTTCGTGGCGCCGCTCGTCCACGGGTTCGTTCAGAACATCCACCAAGCGGCGCGGTTCATCTGGCTCGACCGGCTGGTCGGCTGGCTGCCGTTCCTCAACCGCTACTCGGCCAACGTCATCTATCTCTGCCGGCGGCGCTGACGGCCTACGATTGTCATCCGGCGTGATCCCAGCGCGCCGGCCCAAAGCCATGCAAGCTAGGTTTGGTGGGTTTCATTGCTTCAGTGGACCCTCTGGGGCGTCGTTATGTCCGTGGTCATGGGCTGGATCGCGAAGAGCCGGTCGCGCGCGGCCTGCATCGGAGGCGCGCCGCCTGACTCATCCCTTCAGCACCCTTACCGTCGGTCTCGTGTGTTTCTTTTTCTGCGCGGGCCTTGCCGTCGTCTCAAATATCTATTCAAACGAAACGTCGACGTGGTGGACCACCACGATTTTCATCGGATTTGCGCTTCTGTCGTTGCCGCTCGTGTCCGCCTTTTTCCTGGAAAAATACGATGTGACAGAAGAGGGCCTTGCCGGGAGAAACTTTGTCGGCGTCAGAAAATCCGTTCGCTGGTCCGACCTGCGCGCCGTGCACTATATCTCCGAATATGAAATGGTTCCGCCTCGAGACGCGCGCCGGGCACGTGGCGCGGGTCTCGGTGATGTTCATGGGTCTGGCGGAATTCGCGCGAATACTGCTGCAGAAAGCGCCGGACGGAACGATCGATCCCGGGACAATGGACGTCCTCCGAGCCACGGCTGGCGGCAACCCACCGCCGGTTTGGCGATAAGTGCTGTGGAGGCCGACAACCGGCGGTCTCTTCGCATCGGACAGGTGTGGTGGGCCCGGCAGGACTCGAACCTGCGACAACACCGTTATGAGCGGCGCCCGCCGACCCGTACCCCCGCGAAAAACCTAGCGTTTTCGGTTTAGCGAGTCGAATCGGCACCAAAGGAATTGCAAGGGGTTATACGCGGTTGCGTGCCGCTTGCGTGCCGCGACCAGCCCGGCAGCCGGCGCCTCGATCTGTGCTATGATTGCTGGCCGGCTCGGGCCGGGAATTGAGGGACCTTATGCGCAACGACGCGTTGCTCAGCCGCATCACGGCCAACCCGAAGATTTTCGGTGGGAAGCCGATCATACGGGGAATGCGCATTTCCGTCGAGCTGATCCTGAGCCTGCTGGCGCAGGGCGAGACCACCGAGGCAATCCTCGCGGACTATCCCGATCTCGAGGCGGAGGACATCCGCGCCTGCCTCGCCTATGCGCATGCCGTCATCGCCGAGGACAAGCTCGACGCCATCCGGGTCGACTGATTGCGCTTCCTGATCGACCGCTGCGCCGGCCGGCGGATCGCCGAACGTCTCAGAGCGCTCGGCCACGATGTGACCGAGGCCCGCGAACGAACGCCTGACCCTGGCGATGACGCCTTGCTGGCCTGGGCAGCGGCCGAACATCGCGTCCTCGTGACCATGGACAAGGACTTCGGCGAACTCGTTTACCGTCAAGGCGCGGCCCATGCCGGCCTCATCCGCATGCCGCACGACCCCTCGGCCCAGCGCGTCGCGCTGATCGAGCAGATTCTCGCTGACCACAGCCCGGATCAGATCGAGGGTGCAATCGTCACCGTGCGAGGCGCACGGGTGCGGATTTCGAGATCGAAAACGTGAATCGAGAGCCTTGCTCGGCTTGGCTAGCCTAAGCGTTCTGCCCGCAATGCATAACCCCTGCGTAAACCGCAGCCCGAAGTGCCGTACTACCTTTCGCCCTTCATCGCCAGCAGCTCGCGGCTTAGCGTTTTTGTGACTTCCCAAAACATCGCCGCATCGTCTGGCGAAAGGGCCACGCCGTGGTGCGTCGAGTGGCACGGTGAGCGCGATCCGGCAGGAAATCAAAGTGGCGATGGCTCTGTACCGGAACAGTGAGGCCGATGTTTGCGTGCCGTTTGCGTGCCGCGGCGGGGAAACTGAGGGCGATCCTTCACCCCAAGTGCTTGCAAGAAATGGTGGGCCCGGCAGGACTCGAACCTGCGACAACACCGTTATGAGCGGCGCGTTCTAACCAGCTGAACTACGGGCCCCCTAAGCGACGAGCCGGAGCGGCGCACTGTGGCGCAGTCGGACGGGCGAAGTCCATAGGCGGTAGGGGCTCGCGGCATCTCGGCGAAAGTCGGCTGCCGCCGTTGACATGTTGTGCGCATGTGAATATGCTATGCACATGCCGAAGATGATCCAATTGCGCCATGTGCCGGACGTGCTTCATCGCCGGCTCAAGGCGCGTGCCGCTATGGCTGGTTTGCCGCTCTCCGATTATCTGATCCGCGAAGTGCGAAAGCTGGCCGAGCAGCCGACGGTGGAGGAGATGCGCGAGCGCCTCAGGCAGCGCGAGCCCTATCGCGGCCGCCAGTCGCCGACGGACGTATTGCGGGCAGAGCGCGACAGCCGTTGATCGTCATCGATGCCTCGGCAGCTCTGGAGCTTCTGCTCCAGAGCGAGCGCGGCGAGCGTGTCGCTGCCCGCGCGCTTGACCCACGGGAGCTCCTGCACGCACCGCACCTCATAGATGTAGAGGTGGCGGAGACCTTGCGGCGCTTGGTGCTGCTCAAGGAGATCGACCCTGCTCGCGCGGCGCAGGCTCTCGACGATTACCTCGCGCTCGTCATCGAACGCCATGCCCACGTCGACCTGTTGCCGCGTTTCTGGCAGCTGCGCGATGCGCTCACCGCCTACGACGCCGCCTACGTTGCGCTGGCGGAGGGCCTCGACGCGCCGCTGCTGACCTGCGACGGCAAGCTGGCGCGGGCTCATGGTCACAACGCGGCCATAGAGCTTTGCTAGACTGGCGCCGCTCATAACGGTGTCGTCGCAGATTCGAGTCCTGCCCGGCCCACCACCGCTGGAATGTACATTACAAAGTTCGGATTGCTGACTTGCGCTCGAGCCGTGACGGCCGCCCCGTCATTTTGAACGACCGGCGTTGCGCTGGTCTTGCACAGAAAGCGGTGCGGGCCGTGGGATCGTAACCTTCGTCTGCGATCAGACAGCCCAGTCGGTCTAGCCCGCTTTGCTGCCCTTCAGCAGACCGACGAGCGGGTTCGGCGTCGGCGGCGCGATTCGCCGTAAAGTATTGGTGTCGCGGTGGTCGAACGGCGGCGTGTGGCCCCGGACCGCCAAATCTGTGCGCGTCACATAGGTCCAGCTGTCGTCACCGTTGAAGGTGATGTCGATGCGATAATAGTCGGTGCGAAACGCCGCCTCGAGGAAAGTGGTCGAGCAAATCCCGAAGCGGGTATCGCCGCGCCGCGCTTCCACCGAAATGCGCTCGTCGTCCGGCTTCGCCGTTCCGCCCGCCAGCACCACCTGACCGCGCGGGATGGCGATGGTCTGCATGATCAGCCCGGTCGCCGGTTCCCACAGCCAATAACCGACCTGATCGTGGAAGGTGATGGCTTCCTCCGGTGTGTTGATATGGATGTGGTAGCGCAGCCCATAGAGGAGTTGG
>WNFI01269450.1_pt1 | contig 36484 bp, 45 predicted proteins | sample 5400471 | NCBI WGS metagenome assembly WNFI01 (sample SAMN13153348, study PRJNA577476) | soil metagenome | isolation source: 100 cm saprolite on Douglas fir-dominated hillslope | place: USA:California | collected 2013-09-17 | reverse complement strand
CATTCCACACCCGCAAAGAATTGGGCCGAGCAGATAAGGACACTAAGATGAGTCGCACGTCTGTTTCGGCGTGTAACTTTGATCTGAGAAAGAGCATCGGACGCGTGAACAGCAGGTTTCAACATGATAACTCCCGATGCGATCCGCGAACACTATGACGCGTTTGCGTGGATCTATCGCACGTTTTGGGGTGATCGCATACACCACGGTCTCTTCTTGCGTGGGAACGAACTTCCAGAAGAGGCCCAGATTAATCTCCTCGACTATTGCGCTCGTCTGAGCAATGTTCGGCCAGGCCTTCGGGTGATGGATGTTGGTTGCGGTCATGGTGGAACGTGTGTCTACCTTGCCCGCCACTACGGTTGCCACGCGGAAGGACTAACGTTGAGCCACAAGCAAGTACTTCTAGCCAAAAACAATGCGAGGCGCGCGGGGGTTGAGGCGTTCACTTGCTTGGTGGTCGCTAATGCAGAGACCCACTTCTTTCCTACAGGAGTGATCGACTTGGTATGGACTATGGAATCGTCAGAACATTTTGGTGACAAGTCAGACTACTTTCGTCGCGCCGCTCTAGCTTTACGGCCGGGAGGCCGGCTTATGCTCGCCGCGTGGACAGGTTCGATGCAAAACTCCAGAGTGAGATCAGTAGCAAATACCTTCCTCTGCCCCTCGCTACAAACCGCCGAAGACTACCGGCAACAGCTTAAGCATGCCGGTCTGAAAATTAGGGCCTACGAGGAGATTACGGGGAGAGTCATGCGTACCTGGGAGATTTGCTTCGAGCGTGCTCGCAAGCTGCGAGCTCTCATTAGCATTTTGCCGCGCGAGGTACGAGAGTTCGTTCATGGTATCAAGACGATCCTTGAGGCATACCGCTCAGGAGACCTGACCTATTCGGTCATGGTGGCCCAGAAGTGAGCACGCACTTTGCAGCACACGATGTTGTTTGGTGGATCCCGAGTAACGAAATCGGTAAGACGCCAGCGGTGCTTGCGCTGTCTGCGCCGGAGGTCGAAGGTCCACGCTTAAGCGGGACAGGGTTATCGGTGCGAGAGGTATCCAGGTCGATTGTTATCGCTCGGGCCAAAGCACAAGACGAGAGAGGGCGATTTCGGTTGGAGGTAACATGACCAATCGGTTGAGTTTGTTGATGGTGTTCCTAATCCTGGCAACGGTGTGTTTAGCGCAGGAAGGATTAAGCGTTCAGAACAAGGGAAAGCAGAAGTGGCCCGCTGCAGAGGCACAGAAGATCTACCTTTCGGCATGCTCGGTAGTTCAACGGGAATTCGGCAGCAATCGTCCGGTTGCGCCCCGAGTCACGCTGGTTCTGGGCGCCAGCAAAAACGAGGTATGGTTTCAGGGACAAGAAATCAGGCTTACCAAATGGGATCGTTACGCCTTCGCCCAGGGAGTCGTATGGTTGGCCTTTGTGGATCTCATGCCATCGCAGCAGAGGTTAGCCATAGCAAAGCGGGCTGTGAACTGGGTGGATGCAACCGTCGAGGTAGAACAACTCAGAAAATAGCGCGGGACCCCGCCCGCGGTGACCTTGGGGGGCAGCATTGGAATTGTGAACTGCGTGCAAGCCAGATCAGACAGCATGGACTGTGCTTCGGCTACGTTTGTTCCTAGCCAAGAAATGTTGAGAATGACAGGAGAGCGGTAATTGAGAGCTGTTCCCGAAATATTTGGGGTGGATGCACTGGCATCGGTCCACGTGGACGTCGAACCCATTCGCGTCTTTGTAGTCGAACCCGACGCTGGGAGTCGGAGGCTCATTTGTTCACTGGTCGAGGGCGAACCAGGGATGACGGTGGAGTGCGTCGATGACTCTCGGCTGGTATCGTCAGTTCAGGAGCACGCTCCAGACCTCGTCATCCTGGACGCCCACACACCAGCGATCAGAGAACGTAAAACCTGGGACGCTTTGGGAATCAAGACTCCGCCAGCGACCATCGTCACAGCCTACGATCCTACGCTATTAGCGACATTTGCTTCTATCGCAGTCGACTTACTCGTTAAGCCACTTGACGTCGAGCGCTTCGAGTCTGCGCTGGATTTGGCTAGATCGAGGATTGTTCGAGCTCGTACCGACGCCGAGACGGGCAACCGGTCGAGCGAACAAGGGGACGCGATGCCCCGCCACCAGTTCTTACGGAGATTGGCAGTGGAGGTGGGTGAGAAGATCGTGCTCATACGAGTCGAAGATATCCAATGGATGCAATCGTTGGGAAAGCACATTCGGCTCCACGTCGGGGAAGCGTCCCATCCGCTTCGCCAAAGCTTGAAGAACCTTCAGGCATGGCTTGACCCGAAACAGTTTCTGCGGGTGCATCGGAACGCGATCGTTAATCTCGACCACGTAGCTGAGTTCTATCTACCTCCAAGTGGCAATATGTTTGTAAAGTTGAACAATGGAGTTTCTTTACCTCTTCGGAGAGCCAATCGCGCCATGCTGCGAAAGCTCCTCAAAGACATGTCATGACGCCTGCCCCGATTTGATTGCGCCGGGGGCGGGTCATGACTGCATAATGAACGATTCCCCCAAGTTCTAACTTCTTTCCTCAGCGACGTTGTGGTCTGACTTGTAAATTAACAATTATCGGTCTTCCCAGAACTCATAGTTCGAATTCCACTGAACTTCCAGAGTTGGTAGACCTCGATCTTCACGACTGTTTCAGCTGCGTTCGTTCCTCTTCCGAGCCAGTTCATTCACACCCCGTATTGGCCGGGTGCGTGCTCTCTCCAGCATTCGTTAGAGCTTGTTTTCTGAGGAGGCGTCGGAATGTTTCATTGTTGCCAGTGTAACTTTGCGTCGTTGAAAAGCATCGTACGCGCGACTACCAGCTTCCGACCAAAATTAGACAAGCTTTATCACATGCCACGTCTCAACGAGGAGAATTATTGTGAAATTCAGTCAAGTATGGACACGTCGGATAAAGAGGGACAACCGGCAACTATGGGGAACTACTCTTTGGTCATTCTCGCCAAAACTCTCGGTCGTGATGTTATGGCTGACAGTTCTCGTGGCGAGCACATTACAAGTCAAGGCCCAATCGGTTACGTCTGGCGATATTGTGGGTGTAGTCGCTGATCCTTCTGGCGCGGTGTTACCAAACGTAAGCGTAACGCTTAAAAGCGACGCAAAAGGAAACACGCAAGTTCAATCTACAAATTCTCACGGTACTTACCGCTTCTCGCTACTGGCTCCTGGAAGCTATACAGTCTCGGTTGCTGCTCCCGGGTTCCAGGAAGCAATGATGAGCGGCGTGGTAACCATAGGGCAAGCTACGACTCTCAACATAGTTCTATCTCTCGGTGGGGCAACATCGACGGTGGAAGTGACCTCAGATGCTCCGTTGCTGCAGACTGAAAACGCCGACGTTTCGACCAGTTTCAGCCAGACACAGATCTCTCAAGTGCCCAACCCCGGCAATGATCTGAGCTACGTTGCGCAGACCGCTCCTGGCGTAATTCAAAACACACAAGGGGGCAACGGTAATTTCTCCGCGTACGGGTTGCCCGCCACATCGAACCTATTTACGTTGAACGGGCAGAACGAAAATGATCCTTTTCTAAACCTTAACAACTCCGGCGCAACCAATCTGCTACTAGGCAACAACGACGTGCAGGAAGCCACGGTTGTGACCAACGGCTACTCTGGCGAATATGGAACGTTGGCTGGTGCCAACGTGAACTACGTGACAAAGTCGGGCGGCAACAGCTTCCATGGAAATGCTCTGTATTGGTGGAACGGAAGGGTCCTTAATGCCAACAGCTATTTCAATAACCAAAATGGCACGCCTCGACCTTTCGTAAACGCAAATCAGTGGGCTGCGTCGATCGGTGGGCCAATTAAGAAGGATAAGACATTCTTTTTCGTGGACACCGAAGGTCTGCGCTTCGTGCTGCCGACCAGCACCAATGTCCGCATTCCCAGTTCGCAGTTCGAAACGGCCACGTTGGCTAACTTAGCCAGTGTCAGCCCAGCGTCGGTTCCGTTTTATCAGCAGCTATTTAATCTTTACAACAATGCGCCGGGGGCGAGTCGCGCAGCCAACATCCTTCCCGGCGGCGGGTGCGGGAGTTTCAGTCTCCCGGGCGGTGGACCTTGCGCGCTTCAGTTCAACTCCACTGTCGGACAGTTGAGCACCGAGTGGCTGTTGGCGGCGCGGGTGGACCAGAACTTGGGCAACAATGATCGATTGTTCGGCCAGTTCCGCACCGACCACGGCTTTCAAGCCACGGTCACGGATGCAATTTCGCCATTGTTCAATCTAGGGAGCCGCCAGCCCCAGTATGAAGGTCAGTTGGAAGAAACGCACTCCCTGGGAGCGAACGCCGTAAACCAGTTCATTGCATCAGGCCAGTATTACTCGGCATTATTTAACCTGAACAATCTCCCGGCTGCTCAACAGGCTCTGCCGTTCCGGGTTGGCTTCTCTGGAGCCGCATTTTCGCCCTTGGGAAGATTTCTCGGAATCGTTCCTCAGGGCCGGAATGTAAGCCAGTACCAATTCGTGGATGACTTTTCTATAGCGAAGGGAAATCACTCGCTGAAGTTTGGAATCAGCTTCCGGCGCAACAACATCGGCGACTTTGATCCGGGAATCGGGTCGATCGGTGCGAGCAACAGCACGTCGTTATCCAGCTTCTTTAATGGAGATGGAGGCGTTTACTTCCAGAGCTTCCCATCGCAGTCACGCCAACCGGTTGCTCTTTACGATCTGGGATTCTACGGCCAGGATGAGTGGCACATAAAACCTAACCTCAAGTTGACTTTCTCGTTGCGCGGTGAGCACTTCTCCGATCCGGTGTGCCAGACCAATTGCTTTGCACACTTCAGCGGAGACTTTCTTAACATTTCGCACGACCCGAACCAGCCTTACGACCAAGCGATTGTGTCAGGCCAGCACCAGGTTCTGCCGAACTACACAGCTGTCGAGTGGCTGCCGCGATTCGGCTTTTCCTGGACGCCGTTCGGCCTGCACAACACCGTCGTTAGGGGCGGCTTCGGCCTGTTCGCCGATTCCTTCCCCGGCAACATTGCCGATCAGTTATTAAGCAACCCGCCGTTACAGGTGGGGTTCAACATCGCAGGTGGTCCGCTGTCTCCCGATGTGGCCAATAATCAGGCACAACTTGCGGCCCAGAGCAATGCTGCGTTCCGGTCCGCGTTCGCCAATGGTGGAACGCTTGGCAGCATTCAAAACAGCGTGCCCGGCTTTACTCCCCCCACGTTTAACACGGTAGCCAGCCGGATCCAGAACCCGCGTTACCAGGAGTGGAACCTGGAACTGCAGCAACTACTGGGTCAGAAGACGTCTTTGACCCTCAACTACGTGGGCAATCATGGCGTCCACGAGGTAGTGCAGAACCCAGGTCGGAACGCGTTTTGCGACCAGGGCTGCCTAATTGCGCTCAACAACGGGAATCCGCCTACGGTGAGCCAGTTCGGCAGCCTGCCGACCTCGGCACTCGACCCGCGGTTCTCGACCGTGACGGAGACTTCGTCGTCGGGAGATTCCAACTTCAACGGCCTGACGGTCTCGGTCGCACGCCACACAACCAACTTGACGGTGCAGGGGAACTACACGTGGAGCCATGCCCAGGACGATGTTTCAAACGGTGGGCTCCTGAACTTCAACGCTACGACGAACTCCAGCATCCTGGCTCCGATTGACCCATTTAACCTCCGTCGGTTCAACTACGGTAATTCCGACTACGATACGCGGCATTATCTCAGCGTGAACTATGTGTATAACGTGCCGCACAAGTTCGGTCCCAGCGCCCTCTTGGAAGGTTGGACCGTCGCGGGTACGGTATTCGCCCGCTCTGGGCTGCCGTTCACAGTGGTCGACTCTAATGCGTATGGCATCTTGAACGGCGAGAACTACGGCATCGCGGCCACGTCGTCCGTTGCGGCGCAGGTTCTGGGTGGAAGCCGAAGTTGTACTAGTCAAGCCGCCAACCCGTCTACCCCTTGCCTACTTGCCTCAGACTTCGCTTTTGCTACCACTGGATTCGGAGACCAGCGCAGGAACCAGTTCACCGGTCCGAGGTTTTTCAACACCGACTTCACGGTCACCAAGATGTTTAAGGTCCCTCATTGGGAAGGTGCTCACTTCGGGGTAGGGGCGCAGTTCTTTAACATCTTCAACCATCCTCATTTCGATCAACCCGATGCCGATATTGCATCACAAACCTTCGGGCGGATCATCAATCCGGTAGCCTCCCCCACCAGCATCTTCGGTTCGTTCCTCGGAGCCGACGCCTCTCCGCGGTTGGTACAGTTGCATGCGACGTTCACGTTTTAGAAGAAGCTGGCTTAGTTGGCGGTCCCTAAACTCGGGACCGCCCATTTTTACGCGAATCGAAGGAACGGCTCGTAACTTTCGGTCGGCGGTTTGCATCCATCGGACTTAGTGCCGAATACGAATTGCAGATGTCCTCTCGGCAAAATCGCTGAATTGAGGCAGTTGGAGGGTGATGCAACGATTACTGGTCGGACTCGTCTTCCTTGGGGCGTTAGCTCTTGCAGCCCAGGACATGCCCGGCATTCCAGCGGGCAAACTTGCTCCTCCATTCCGGGCCCGAGATCAGTTCGCGAATGAGCAAACACTCTCGTCTCTGATGGGACCCAACGGTGTGGTGCTGCTCTTCTTCCGCTCGGCAGATTGGTGACCGTTCTGCAAACAGCAACTGGTTCAGTTGCAGAATGCACGTGAAAAGTTTCGCCAGCACGGCGTCGGGCTAGCGGCCATCAGCTACGACTCGGAGGCGATCCTCCGAGATTTTGGCCAACGACACAAGATCGAGTATCCGCTGATCGCGGATCCCAAGTCTGAGATCATTCGGAGTTACGGAGTGTTGAACGCAGAGGCGCCTGGATTCACCAAGGGCATGGCGCATCCGGGATATTTTTACCTGATGCCAGATGGCACAATAAAGGAGAAGTTCTTTGAGACCGCGTACACCGATCGCGACACCGCCGCCAGCCTGATCCTAAAGTTGTTCCCGGACTTGGTAGAAGGCAACGGCCGTGAAGTCGCGGCACCATACATCAAACTGACCCTGTCGCAGTCCGACGAGGTAGTAGTTCCGGGGAGCCGCTTCACGGTGGCGGCAGAAGTCGCATTGCCACCGGACACGCATGTGTATGCTCCCGGAGTTAAACGATACAAACCGGTCCAAATGATAATGGAAGCATCGCCAGATTTGAGGTTGCTGCCACTGCGATACCCCAACGCAAAGGTGCTGTTTCTCCCAGCGATCGATGAGTCAGTACCCGTCTATGAAGGCAACTTCCGTCTGCTGCAGGACGTGGTAGTGTCGGCTGACAGGACGTTCATCAGCTCAGTCACACAAGCCAGGACGATTACCCTGAAAGGAACACTCTTCTACCAGGCCTGCGATAGTGAGAAATGCTATCTGCCTCAGAAATCTGATGTCTCTTGGGACGTGCGAGTCATACCCCTGGACAGTGAGAGAGCGCCGAAAGCAATTAGGCATGAGTAAATCCGCGAGAGGATCAGCGCTGGCGGCGTGCTGTCTTCTTGTTGCGCCCCACTTTCAAGAGTGCCTGGGTGTAGTCTGCGAGGGTTTCCGGAACGGCGTGGCTATAGACAAACTGTCCTTCTCGGCGGCAGGCGATCAGCCCAGCCTCGCTTAGAATCTTGAGGTGGTGAGAAACAGTTGCCGGGGTCACCCCCCGCATCGAGACAAGTTCCCCGCAACTCACCTGGTCGGTTGCTGAGATGGCTTCAAACATCCGGAGACGGGTGCCGTCGGCTAACGCTTTCGATATTTTCTGAACGTCAGAACGGTCCATGCTCAATCTTAAGTGTAGCGAAATCGTCGGCCGGGCCACCAGAGAGGACCCCCTGTTTTCTGTGCAAATCGCCAGAAAAGCTGCGACCACATACTTTAACGATCATCTAAACGTCTAATTCTTGCCCGACCGGTAGCCGCGGAATTGACGCTCCGGAACCTCTAGGCGAGGAAATTCGATAAAGATCGGGAGATTAACATGGAAAGACTCGAAGGAAAAGTGGCGGTAGTGACTGGCGGAAACAGCGGCATCGGTTTAGCAACGGCGAAGCGCCTCCAGGAAGAGGGCGCGCGAGTGGCCATCGCGGGTCGAAGCAAGACAACCCTGGATGAAGCGGTACGAACAATCGGCAACAGTGTGCTGGCGGTGCAGGCGGACGTGGCCAAGCTCGCCGACTTAGACAAGCTCTATGCAGAGGTCTCACAAAAGCTGGGCAAGATTGATGTGTTGTTTGTGAACGCCGGAGTTGCGAAGTTCGCGCCCCTCGCCGATACATCGGAAGCCACATATGACGAGCAATTCGACATCAATATTAAGGGAGCATACTTCACGGTCCAGAAGGCGCTGCCCCTGCTGAATGATGGTGCGTCCATCATTCTGAATACCAGCGTGGCAGACAGCCAGGGCACCGTTGGGGCAAGCGCGTATTCAGCAACCAAGGCAGCGCTGCGCTCCTTGGCGCGGACAGCCGCTGCTGAACTGGCGGGACGCGGCATTCGCGTGAACACGGTTGCTCCAGGGCCGATCGTTACGCCCATCTTTGGAAGAACTGGGCTGCCAAAGGAAGCCATCGATGAATTCGCAAAGGAGATCGTTGCGAAGGTCCCGATGAAGCGGTTTGGACAACCCGAGGAAGTGGCAGGCGCCGTAGCGTTTCTAGCCTCCCAAGATGCCTCGTACATCACGGGCGTAGAGATCAACGTGGACGGTGGGCTCGGACAAATCTGACCGGGGCGAGCGGTGGGGCAGGAAGGTTAGGGCGGGGTAATGGTCCGCCGCCCTTTTTCTCGTTTAGGGTATAGGTCGTGCGCCGGAAGTTTGGTGGAAAGGCGTGACCGGTTCCGGGACGACGTCCTACCGAAAGTAAGAATATGGCGCAGCGCAATGCACTATCGGGAGTGAAGGACGCGTTGCCTTTCTCATATCGACGGACAACGGAAAAGCGAGACCGGCGGCGGCGGGAAATTGCCCGGAGAATTTGCTCTAGTTCTGATCGTCTCTGCGCTTCAAGGTCGGGCGGTCGTCATCATTCTTGGTGTCCTGACTGCCTTTCTCTACCGAGCTCCGGCGCAAACTAGGTTTGTTCCTGTCTTTCTGGTCGATCACCTTGTGACGGTTTTCCAGCATCGCGAGCCGTTCCTTGACGTCGTCGAATTCGGAAGTCGTTACGACATACTCTGTTCGAGCGGGCAAAATTTGTGCGATCTCCTGCTGCGATTTTTCGATGCGATCCGGCGTCTGCGGATGCGTGGAGAATGCCTTAGCTAATGCACCCGGCTTCTTCTTTTCCTCTGCCTGCACCTTCTCGAAGAAGCTGATAAAAGCGTTGGGATCGTATCCCGACTTGTACATATATTGCAGCCCAAGATAATCGGCTTCCGCTTCGAAGGCGCGAGAGAAATGCAGGAATGTCACGGGCAGTGCTAGACCGGCGGCCTGGTAGCCAGCATATCCGATGGGTCCCCCGACGAAGATCAAAGGAATAGAAGCGAGACTTAAGAGGTTGCCGCGGGTGTTCTCCCGCGCTGCATGGCACGCCGCCACATGTCCGATCTCATGCGCCATCACGCCTGCCAGTTCCGCTTCCTCGTCCGCTGCGAGGATCAAACCGGAATTCACATAGAAGAACCCGCCCGGCAAGGCGAAGGCATTGATCTCATCGGAGTCGATGACCTTGATCGTGAAAGGAACCTGCGCATCCGAATTGCGCACAATATTCTGGCCCACCCGGTTAACATACTCGGTGATCACCGGGTCCTGAATCAGCTTTACGGACGCCTCTACTTGCTGGGCATACTGCCTACCCAAGGCGACCTGTTTCTCGACGCCATACCAGTTGCCAACGCCGGTCTTGCAACCCACGTTGCGTTCGCCGATGGCGTCCACATCCGTCTTGCCGCCGCTGTGTTTGACCTGGTCTGGATCGGCAGGCTCCACTACGGGTACTGTGCTACCGGGACTGCTCTGGGCCGATGTGCTCGCGTGATCTCGGTCCTGGGATAAACTTGGTGGCACCGCAGAGCCGAAAACGATTAACGCGGCTGACCATACCAAGATCCATGATTTCATGATGAACTCCGTTTGGCGGTTCCGGCCCGGAGTTCACGCCTTGTCCTAAGATCCCTTTAGCGTGAACTCCCGGCCAGAAAGTCACTGATGATTTATTGCGGTTCAGTTGCCTCCAGAGGAAGACGTCCCCTGCTGTTCCATCCGCGCAAGTTCGATAGCCGAGGGCGGGATAGTTATGGCATATGTCCCGATCGGTGTCTCGATTGCGCTGAGAAAATACTTATTCCCGACATGCTCGAAGTTCAGCTGTGCATGCCCGGTTTGAAAGTCATCGAAAACTGTCGGGATCAGGAACGCGCTTGCACGTGTTTCGTAGCTACTGATCTGCAGCGCTCGCGAGGATCCCGTTGTGTCTATACGACTAACTCGATACGTTCCCGCAGGAAGTACCTGGCCTGCGACCACGAAGTCGTACGGAATTTTTGCGAGAACAGTGTCTTCTTCCTGAGCCCGAGCACCTAGCCCCAACCCAAGAACGCAAATGAGTGTGAATAGAACGGTCAAATACTGCTTTTTCATGATTTCTCCTTAGAATCTTGATGATTCGTGCCATTCAGATGCTGTGACCGCGAGGGAAGTTACGGGTGAGCATTTCCAATTGCTACGCGACTTTTGCTGTGGTCGAACAGCTGGAGGAGATGAGATTTTATTGGAGTAGCTGCGACTCACTTGTGCGGAGAATGAGTATGACGATTAAAAACGAATTGGCGGCAATCTAGTACGTAACTGAAATAGATTCACTCCATATCGAAGGCCACGTAATGCAGTTTCCCTTGGCGTTCGACCTGCAACACCACCGGGTCGCCAGCTTTAAGCTGATGCAAGGCAGCTCTTAGCTGTTCGACCGACTTCACAGGAGTATTGTTGAGGGAATGGATTACGTCTCCCGCTTGAAAACTGCGACTCTGCGTGTCAGGCCCGGGAGTCAGTGCGACCACAACAACCCCGGAATGAAAACGAATATCAGCCACGGATGGCAACTGTGGTTTGAAGTCCACGGCAAATATTCCGAGCCCACCGATACGGTTTCTAGGGTCGACGAGGTTGGCGAGCTGGTCCATCTCGTCTCGGTGTTCGATGGCAGGAACGCTCAACGAAATCGTTCGCGAACCGCGCAATACGACAACGGTCAGTTCTTCATCCGGAGGGTGCAGATAGAGCGCCGCAGTGAGGCCGGGCAATCCCACTATCGGATGGGTATCCACCGTGAGTACTACGTCCTGCACTTCTAAACCTGCTTCGTCGGCCGGACCGCCGGGTTCGACGTCGGAAATAACAACTCCCCAGTTTTGCGCCAGACCGAGACCATTCGCTCAGGATAAACGTGTTCAACCCAACCACATAACCATCGAGATCCACTAGCGGCCCGCCGCTGCTCCCGTGATTGATGGGGGCGTCAGTCTGGACGTAGACCATAGGTCGGTCGGGATCGGGCTGGCGCCACACCGAGCTGACGATACCGAGAGTCACGGAGTTCTGTAAGCCTTCTGGACTTCCAATCGCCATCACGAACTCTCCGGGATGTACGGAGCTGTTTGTTGCCAATGGCAATGTCGGAAAATCGTGTCCCTCGACCTTTAGTAAGGCCAGATCAATATCTTTATCTTCCCCCACCAGCTTGGCGTCCAGCACTTGGCGTTTACCCAAAGGGACAATCTCCAACGGGGAATTGGCAAATGGCGATGGTAGGACAACACGAATCTGTTGCGCTCCTTCCACGACGTGGGCGTTCGTCATAATATAGCCATTCGGATCAAGGATTACTCCGGAACCGATCGCGCGCTGCCGGACAATAAAGGAGGTTCCATCTTTACTCTTGTCATCCTGGGGCCCAAATCCGGTGACAGTAATTTGAACAACCGCCGGAGACACTCTGGCAGCCAGTGCCTGCAGTGAGCCATTGAATTGGTGAAGCAGGTCTGGAATGCGAGTTTCAGTTGCGTATCCGCCTGCAGCCGTTTCCGCTAGCGATGCGTTGGCCGCCGCTTCCTGGGGCGTCGCGGTGGTGATTAGAACGAAGGTGATCAAACTCGTGATCAACAAGATGCGCACAGATAGCGGTTTCATTGCAAGCCCGCCTAGATTGCTGTTGCTGGGTGAGCGAGGTTTCGCTGCCACTGGGCATGACAGCTTTGATGCTAACAGTCTAGTAATTGTTACTCTGCGACAGGCCACTAGACTAGCGTTCCGCGGTCCGAGTCAGTTTTGGTTGAGGACTTCACAATTTTGTGCGAGGCGATTTGAAACTTTTCTTAGCATAGAACACCTCTAACGTTACGGGGGACGACAGCGCAACCGAAAAGCAGGGCGCGAGGCCCACTTTCTGTTTAAGTAAAGGGCGATACACTATGATGAAAGCCCAAGAAAACACGAATCATCTTCCCCCAATGCAACCGTTCCGCTTTCAGCGTCTCCCTGCCGAGGAACAGTTGCGGCGCGCCGTTTCTTTCTTCCAAACCATGAGCACCAGGCGCACCATACGGTCGTTCTCACCAAAGCCCGTCCCGTTCGAGTTAATTGAGACGGCGATTAAGGCGGCGGTTACCGCACCCTCTGGCGCCAATCAGCAGCCGTGGCGATTTGTTGTGGTCTCGAATGCGGAAGTGAAACGCCAGATCCGCGAGGCAGCGGAGATCGAAGAGAGAGAGTTTTATCACCGGCGCGCTCCTCGCGAATGGCTTGCTGCGCTGGAGCCGTTAGGTACAGATTGGCGGAAGCCGTTTCTTGAGATCGCGCCTTACCTGATTGTTATTTTTCGACTCGATTATGGTTTGAGTCGTGATGCGGAGGGGCACGAGACAAAGGTAAAGCACTACTACGTTATGGAGTCGGTAGGAATTGCGACCGGTTTATTGCTAAGCGCGCTACACATGGCTGGTCTGGCTACATTAACCCACACGCCCAGCCCGATGGGATTTCTGAGCAAGATTCTAAACCGGCCGAAAAATGAGAAACCCTATCTATTGATTCCAGTTGGTTACCCAGCCGAGGGAGCGACTGTGCCTCGAATCACAAAGAAGCCTTTGCCTGATGTCATAGAGGTGATGACTTAAGCGGGGCAGAGAAGGAATAAACACGTTGCATTCGAATTTTTCGGAGAGTCGAAGGATGACAAAAACCCGCAACCTCAACTCAAAAAGAGGAACCGAACACGGTCGACCTGAGTCACAAACCTTCAGAGTGGCAATCGCGCAGTTTGCTCCGGTTTACTTGGACAAAGCGGCCAGTCTGGCTCGGGCGATACAAATCGTTCAAGATGCGAAGAAGCGTAGCGCAGAGCTCGTGGCTTTCGGAGAAACATGGTTGCCAGGGTATCCCGCTTGGCTGGACGTATGTCCCAACGTCGCCTTGTGGGAGCATCTCCCCACAAAACAAGTGTTCGCCCGCTTGAGGCAGAACAGCGTTACTATTCCTGGTCCCGAAGTCGCTGCTTTGTGCGAGGCTGCCGGTGATCTGAAAATTAACGTTGTGATGGGAGTGAACGAGCGTGTTTCACCGCAAGCTCGTGCCAACTCACACAGAACGGCTGGTATGGGGCAATGGCGACGGTCGTGGAATGAACTCGGTGAAGACGAAAATCGGCCGCATCGGGGGACTGATCTGCTGGGAGCACTGGATGCCACTGGCCCGCATGGCCATGCACAACTCCGGCGAACATGTTCACATTGCGGTCTGGCCAACGGTACACGAACTTCATCAATTGTGTAGTCGGCACTATGCCTTTGAGGGACGCTGCTTCGTTTTGGCCGTGGGCTTAATGATGCCCACGCGCGATCTTCCTTCGGAGCTGCAGGCTGGCACAAATATGCAAAAGCGACCAGGGGAATGGCTGGAGCGCGGAGGCAGTGCAATTATCGCGCCCGACTCGCGCTACATTGTCGAACCTGTATATGGCCGCGAAGAGCTAATCGTCGCTGATCTGAATCTCGGCGAAATTGACCAGGAACTCCTGACCCTCGATGTATCCGGGCATTACTCTCGGCCCGACGTTTTCACATTCGAAACGAAAACAAAATGAGCTTTCGGCAAACGTAGCTTTCCGAGGAGACGAACGCGTCGCTACCGGCGCTAGTGAGAGTTTGTCAACTATGCGAGTTAGCCTCAGAACCCCACCACGGCCCCGCGAACCGGCCGGGGTAGGACTCTCCTGCTGCTTTATTCGTCGCTGCTTGAATCACCCCGTCGATCCGTGTCCCTTATGATTTTGGCTCCAGGAAGCAGTCCGCCCCCCGGCGTGAAAATCACGGAGCACTCCACGATAATGGGCGTCTTTGTGATCGTTACCTCACCGGCGTTGGCGGCATTCTCGATCTCGGCCTGCGACTTCAGCACGCGGGCCTGGTATCCGGGATTCCATGCTACCAGGCTGATTTGCCACAACGGGGAGTAGTTCGTATCAGTGTTAGCGGGACCGGCCGGATGCGGTGCGGAAGCTAACACGTTTCCTTGGGTAAAGTTAGTGAACGCGAAGATGTCGTCCACCGCTGGAGAGTTCGGGAGCGTTCCGAAGTTCGTCGGAATGAAATTGGAGTTGAATCCTTCAGCGATCTGGTGTGCAGTGGCAATGATTGCTGGCGGAGCGTTCGGATCGACGCCTACTTCAGGTGTGATGTAGAGCGCCGTTGCGCCGTTGAAGAAGCCTACCTGCAAAGGCAGGATGACTCTTGGCGACACGGATCGACTTTGGGCGTTTAGTGTCCCGTGTTCGATTCCAATCGAGGCGAGGATCCCAAATGCTAACGCTGTGCTGCGAAAGATGTCCAAGAGAACCCTATTTCGGAGGAGTTGCATGCAAATCACCTGTAGTCCTTTCGTAATAGTGTTTTTGTGGAACAAACCACGGTTTTTGTCGGGCGAAACACCAGCACGCGCTCTTGAGGGGTCGGATGCTTCTCCCTAACTGAAACGCAGATGCTTCGGGAGCGGGCGAGGTTACATGCGCCACTGAAAGAGTTGGCTACTGGTGTCCGCGAAGATCGCGAAAATTCTTTGTCTATGCTGCGCCATCAGGCTCGACGGAACCTAATGACGCGAGGTAAAGCAGACACAACATTGGTGGGACCTGTAACTTATTTAGCTGGGCCGAATCTGATTGACATGCGCAGCAATATCTTTCTGCTGATGCTCGGTTTGGCCTCCATCGTCGCTACCAGTCCAGCCCAGGGAAACTCCAATCACCTCAGTGGGGAGACATCACCGTACCTAAAGCGGGCAGTTTCCCAAGCCGTCGATTGGTACCCTTGGGGCCTAGAGGCTTTCCGGCGCGCCAGCGAACTGAATCGACCGATTCTGCTGGATGTCGGCGCCGTGTGGTGTCCGTGGTGTGGTCTCATGGATCGCGATACGTACACAAACGCGCCCACCGCAGACTATATCAATCAGCACTTTGTCTCGATAAAAGTGGACTTCGATTCTGCTCCCGAGTTGGTGGCACAATTGCAGCGCGCCCAAGCCGTGCTAAACCTGCCTGCCGGGCTGCCTCTCACATCTTTCATCACGCCGGAAGGGAAGCTTTACTTTGGCGCGGGATATCTGCCGGCAGACCGCAAGGCGGGCAAGCCGTCATTTCGAGAGGCGGCGGAAGAAGCTCTGAAGCGCTATGCCGATAAGACGGAGATCGAGGAAGAGTCCTTTCAATTAGAGGTTGCCAGGAGACCATGAGGAATACAATTATCCGCTTACTGTGGTTAGTGCTGCTCCCTGCGCCTACTTTGTTCGCAATCGATAACTTGAAGCTCAATCAGCATCTGGACTACGGAAGTGACAGCCTCGACGGCCCACTCATTACTGGAACGGACGCTCAGTCGGGGTTTGTTTCGGGCAAGACCAACTACGTCATTATGTATGGTGAGGGATGTTTTAATTCAAAGAGGCAGGCACGGCGGACCGTCGAACTGTACGACAAGTACCGCTCCCAGGTGCATTTTGTGGTCGTCGATCTTGATGTTCATCGCTCGCCAGAACAGCAGGAGCTGGTCAAGGAGTACTACAAGGGATACATCCCTCATGTCCTCGTACTGGATGCGCATGGCGAGCCCCTTTACAACCAAGCCGGCGAAGTGGACTCCAGAATCATTGAAGACCTCTTCAAGAGATCTGCTGGGCAGTGAGTAACGAGATTTTCATAGACCTGAATCATTTGGATGGTAGAGGCATGCGCGGGGAGTTCGCGGGGAAAACCGCTCTGATCGTCGGTGCATCTAGCGGTATCGGGAAGACAATCAGCAAACTTCTATTGGAACGGGGAGCTGAGGCGGTAATTATCGTCGCCAAAAACCCTGAGAAGCTCCGCGCTGCCGCGTTGGAACTCGGCGCTCTCGGGAAATTGATCACCAGCAATACAGACATCACCGATCCGGCACAGTTAGACATTCTCTTGGCGCAAATCGACAGCAAGTTCGGTGACCTGGATTTGTTGGTCAACAGCGCCGGCGTCTTCCTGCCAAAACCATTTCTGGAACACACCCTGGAAGACTACGATCGATACTCAAACCTGAATCGAGGCACGTTCTTCATAACCCAGCGTGTGGCGCGCAACATGGTCAAGCGCGGCCGAGGCGGTGCCATTGTCAACATTGGATCGATGTGGGCCAAGCAGTCCGTCCAGGCGACACCTTCCTCCGCCTACTCGATGGCTAAGGCGGGCCTCCATTCCTTGACCCAACATCTGGCAATGGAACTGGCTTTTGCGAAAGTACGAGTTAACGCAGTATCACCTGCGGTGGTTGAGACTCCCATATTCGAGGCATTCATCCCGCAGCCTCAAGTGCATGAAGCGTTACAGGGATTCAATAGCTTTCATCCGATAGGGCGAATTGGTACGGTGGAAGATGTGGCGGAGGTTGTTTCTTTTCTCCTCTCGGATAAAGCGTCCTGGGTCACTGGTGCAATCTGGGATGTCGATGGTGGCGTAATGGCCGGGCGCAACAAATATTAACCCAGGAAATGCGCAAGATCATTTTCCATCGATGAACTGGACAACAGACTGATTCACTTCCGAGGTTGTGACCGGGTGTGCCAGTGTTTTCTTGATATTTTCTTCGATTTCATTCTTCGTCTTCAAACCAAACACTTTACCCACCACTTTGCCGTCGCGACCAATGTAAAACGTGGAAGGAAGGAATTGCACGCCGCCGTAAGCGTTACCTACGGTCTCCTCGCCGACTAGAATCGGATAATTCACGCCGAGCTCGCTGGCAAACTTTTCAATATCGTCGGGACTAGCATCATCCATCGCAACTCCCACCACCTGCAGTCCCTCTGCTGCGTACCTATTCTGCAGCTCGACAAACCACGGCATCTCGATCCTGCAGGGCGCGCAATAGGTTGCCCAGAAATTCAGCAGCACTGCCTTCCCGCGAAAATCCGAGAGCCGAACGGTCTTGCCGTCGATCGATTGGAGAGCGAAGTCCGGAGCTACCTTGTCTTCCACATCCGCACGTGGAGCCCCGAGGTGACCAGCGGACCGACCCGCTCGCTCAATGCCAAATAACACCATGACCATGACGACCATTGCTACAACAAAGGTAACAACTGGCTTGCGTCTCATAAAAGGCTCCGTCATAAAGCAAATCGGTTTAAGAATGATAGGTAATTGGAAAGCAGAGTCAGGCGTCCGAAGACTAGCAACACTCCGAGCGCAATCAGCAACGCACCGCTGGCTACCTCGACTGCGTGCATGTGAGCACGGAAGCGGCTATAGGCCAAAGGCGAACGCGAACCCGACTAGGAACGCTCCAACAATTGTGCTGCCCCCTTTTACATTGTGTAGACGCTTGTCCGCGTAAAGCGCATTGATCCGTAAAATTCCGGTCAGATGAAAACCAAAAATGACAATCACCACGCCGGCGAGTCTCGCCAGCGTTGACTTGTACTGCGCCAGCAGCTGCCCAACCCCAGTCGAGATCGCACCCAGCGCGATGAACACGATGCTGAAACCCAGGATGAACCCAACCGAATTAAGCATTACCTTCCGCAGCGATTGGGATTCTTGAGAGCGCAGTTCCTGAACTCCCACGCCTGAAATCAGCGACACGTATCCAGGGACCAAGGGCAACACGCAAGGCGACAGGAACGAAACCAGCCCCGCAAAAAAGGCCGCGATCGGAAGAGGAAGAGTTGACATTTGCGCCCTTACGGCCCTAGTTCGTGCTCACAGATTGCACAGCCGCTCCTATAACTCTGCCCTGATGTGGCAGCTGTAGAAACGCAATCAGCCGCAAGTTGTGGGAGTCGGTCCCAGATTCCAGCTTCAACTGAACGTCCTGGACAAAGTTCTGCTCCAGTTGCACGGTGCCAATTTTGAAGAGTGTTCTGACCACGGCGGTGTGTGCCAGCCTCTGCCCGTCATTTTCGCCTCTCGAAACTTCCGATTCGGCGTGATTAAGGGCGACAGCCACGTACACCTCTGCTTCGCGCGAACCGAACGAATCAGTCAATGCTTCGGTTTCGATGTGGGCGCGCAAGATATCCGCCCGCTCTAAAGTGATGGAAGAAAGACGAACGGGAATCTTTGGCGCGCCCAAGGCCTGAACGAATGCTTCATTGGCAGACCGGGCGCTGCTGCCCACGAACTCGATACTTCCGTCCACGACCATCTGCGGAGTATAGATACTGCTTAAGCCTAGCCGGTCGGCGTAAGCGCTCTGCCGCTCGCTATAAAAGTGCGAAGAATAAGGGTCGTGCCACCCCAGATGGTTCCAGTAGTCAACATGTTCGCTGAGGACGACGAGTTCTGCGCCATCTGCCGGCTGCCGATCCAACCCAGGCGGTTACGCACACGATAGCAAAAACCGAAACGAGTGAAATCTTCATATCGCTTGCCTGACTCTTCCTAGATGCGAAAACAACTCCGTAAGTTACGGACGGGTACGAGAAGTCGTTTATCTATCAGCGCTGAGCGATATTGTGCGAAGCGAGTATGAGAATTGCTTGCCGCAATCGAGGCATACTTCGTATGTGTGCCCCGAGATTGTAAACGGGCGGCTGGTATTGAAATGCCAGCAACCGAGGATGACATCCAAGAACCGCACTGCCGCGTCTATCAAAGCTTTCCACATGTTTGTTCCCATGACCGCACTGGGCTTAATGTCAGCGATGGCCGCGTGATGAGCCCTTTCGCATGTGCACCTCAGCACCGCCCTGCTCAAAATGGACTTCATCCATGAGCGCCCTCATCAAGTAAATGCCTCGACCACGCTCGGACTCGAGGTTAGGGATGACGGTTGGATCTGGCACCTTGCTGGGATCAAACCCTTTCCCCTCGTCCTTGACAATGATTGACACTTCGCCACCGAATTGAATGCGACAGCTGATTTGAATTTGTTTCTCGGCATCCTGGTGATTGCCGTGAAGCACCGCATTCGCTAACGCTTCGCGAAGTGCAATTTCAACGTCACGTTCGTGTCCGGTTACACAATTGCATTCCTGGATCATGGTCATGAGCCAATCTACGGCTCCTGAGATCGGGTCGATTTCGCTTCGCATAGTGATCGACAAGGCCGCATTCGGACCCGCTATGTGCGGCTCACTGGATAACGAGGTAAGATTGAACTGCGAATGCATTTCGCTTCGACCCCCACTCCACTGCAACACACTCAGATTCTGGCACGCTAGAGAAGTTACAAACCCTCATTGCGAATCATGATGATGCCCGTAACAGGCGTGGGAATCGTCCTCGCAACCTCGAACGCTCGGCCTTGCCTGCGGTATTCGCCGATGCTTAGTCCAGGCCCGGGCTCAGGAAAACCGAAAACTATGAGAGCTGAGCAGCTGGTAACTTTGCTCCCAGCGTTCGCATCGGATCAGGTGGTGTGTAAGCTGGCTTGTCATTGAGCCCGGCAGTCCAGCACAATCGATTCGTTTCGCTGTGACCGCGAGGTCCTCCGAATCTTCCGAACGCTGAGGCAGAATTCGTGCCGAAGGAGAATATGAAGACCAGACCGAATCTCGGGTTAGCCATCGTCGGAGGCTTTGTAGGAACACCAGCCATGACAGTAGGGGTATATCTCATCGCCACGCTGGTACATGTGAAAATGAACATCGTGGACACGTTGGCGACGATGCTGGGTGGCTGGAAGATGGGAATGTTGGTTCACGTGCTGAACGGCGCGATCGTGTTTCCTTTGGCCTATGCGGTTGTTTTCTATCGTTTTCTCCTGGGCCCGAGCTACGTGAAGGGCCTGACCTTCGGGCTAACGCTATGGCTGGCCTCACAACTGGTAGTTCTGCCAATGATCGGGGCGGGTGTGTTCAGTTCTCACATGGATGGGGTCAGGGCCGCAGGGACGTTGCTGTTCGGCCACCTGATCTACGGCGTGTTGCTGGGTTGTTGGCTGGAGGTGCTATCGAGAGGACGTCCCTGGCTGAACCGCGGACAAAGCAAGCGGCTTAGCCAGTTTCGGGGCGGGCGAGACACTCACACGCTCGCGGTCTTCAAGGCGATGGGCAAATCCAGACCGGCGCAGTTCCTCCTCCAGCTGAATGATTTCGATTACCCTTGTGAGATTTCCGACGTGGCCACGAAATTCGAACCTCGCTTATAGTCACCCGGCCCCCCACGAATCATGCTCTTGGTGGCCAATCCCGCAGCTACTAACTACCCACAGTTTTATGCCGCGCAAAATGCATGGAGAATCGTGAAACTTTTCGTGCCCGAGGGGATCAGATGAACAGACTGAACCTAGATCGGAGCTGTGATGAATCAGGTTTGCCTGACCAAATCGGCCAAGGCCGCGGGTTGAGCCGCGAAACTGAGTCCAGGTCTGTTGGACTCCATTCTTAGAAAGCTCCCAAAGTCGGCCAATGCGAATGTGCTGGTCGGCTATGATACGAGTGATGATGCGGCAGTCTATCGTCTGAGCAACGACTTAGCTTTAGTGCAGACGGTCGATTTTCTGACACCGGTTACTGACGATCCTTTCATGTACGGCCAAATCGCTGCGGCTAATTCATTGAGCGACGTCTATGCGATGGGTGGGGAGCCCATCTCCGCACTCAGCATACTGGCATATCCTTCGTCCGGTGACTTTGAAGTACTCGAGCAGATTTTGCGAGGTGGACTGGCCACCATGGAGGAAGCGAACTGAGCGTAGTGGGGGGACATTCGATCGCGGACGAACAAATCAAATTTGGTTATGCGGTCACAGGCCTGATCCATCCGGACAAGATATGGAAGAACGTGGGTGCTAAGCCCGGGGATCTGCTGGTGTTAACAAAGGCTCTCGGGTCCGGAGTAATCTCTACGGCATTGAAACGCGATAGGGCCCAGGAGTCCTGGGTAAATGCCGCGACGCAAACGATGTCAAGTTTGAATCGGCCCGCTGCCGATGTGCTCCGCCAACTCGACGGGTTGGATGGAAGACCGTCAGCGGTGCACGCTGCAACCGACGTTACCGGATTCGGTCTGATCGGTCACGCCAGGGAGATGGCGAGCGGCAGCAGGGTTTCATTACGAATCGATCATCAAAAAATCGAATACCTCCCGGGTGCAGTCGAAGCCGCACATGGTATGTTCTTTTCGGCAGGATTGAAAAACAACCGTGAGTTCGCGCAAGATCACGTCCGCTTCGCGCCATCCGTATCCGAACATTTTCGCGCACTACTCTTCGATCCGCAGACTTCCGGCGGGTTATTGGCCTCGCTCGCACCAGAATCAGCGAACCGCGCGGTGGAGGCGCTAACGCAGCGCGGCGTCTCGGCGCGCGTCATCGGCGAGGTCCTTCCCAAGCAGCCGCCGCTCATTGAGATTATCTAATGGCGCTGTGTAGGACTCATCGCGTACTTTGAGCTTTGTAAGACTAAGGACAGCAGTCACGGGTCGCGATGCCGTTAGATCGGCTGTCAGAGGCTCACTCGGCTACGTAGCGTTGCAAACCAAGGGCCGGAATGCCCATCTCTTGCACACCCGCAGATCGCCTCTTCCCACGGGCAGCCCAGCAATAGTAGGCTAGCCAAAGATAAACGGGACCATATTCAAGCGAAAGCATGAGCAGAGAATTTCCTGCCCCGTCGGCGATTGGGGGAGTGTAGCCCAACACGCTTGTGATGCTCATAAGTAACCATGCACCGCTTGGGTAAAAACACAAAAACGGGATCGACCAGGTGAAATACCAGGGATAGGCGGCTGGCGAGACCAAAAGCACGCCTCCCGTCAGAACAAGACTCGACCACAGCAGCCCGGCCCGTCTCTTGGCCAAGTAGCCAATCGCCGCCAACAGTATCAAGCCGGCAAAAACTTCCGCACGGGCCTTGGACCTCGCCACAAATTGCAGCAGCTGGAAGAAACTCGCGTTGTTGAGCCAATCTCGTCCGTAGTTTCTTGCGCCATCGAAGAGATGCAAGCCGGCGCCCAAAAATGGAAGATAAAACGTGAATACCAGCAAGGCGAAGATGCCCGCATAAGCGAGTCGCACTCGTTTGAGGAAGGCAGGTAAGAGTAAAACAGGAAAGAACTTGGAAAGGAATGACAGCGCAAGTGCCGCTACTGAAAGCGTCGGGCGATTTCTCACCAGGAAAAACAACGCCGCCAAGAACGTGACAATGGCGAGCGGATCAAAATGACCAGACATCGCAAACGAAATGAGCACCGCGGGGTTCCACGCATAGGCAAGCACACGGTGTACCGGTAGTTTCATGGACGCAAGCAGCAACAACAACATTCCGACACAGGCTAAATCGAGGATTGTGGAAACACGCTTGTATCCTGGCACTGTTTCGATCATGCGGTAGGCAAATTCGCTCAGCGGCGGATAAATGGTTGGTGTGTCTATCCCTGGCGGTTCGGGATTGTCGGTATTTAGCAGCCACGCCAGTTCTGGTGAACTGGGAAAGACGACATATGGATTGAGGTGCGCTCGTTGCACCCGGCCGTCCCATTGATATCGATACACATCGTCAGAGAGCGATGGAGTGCCGGGCAGCAATACAAGACGAAACAGAACCGTGCCGGCAAGGATAACGATCAATGCGGCTCTTCCCAGCCGAAACCTGTGCACTAGATACACGGCGATAACGTACAGGATGCCGGCCAACAGAAGGAGCCCGATGAATTCAGGCATGTGCATATCCAAGTCGTCTTGCAGCTGTTCGACCCAGACATAGATACCGGTCAACCCTGCCGCCAGCGCCCCCAGCGCCAATGTTGCCATGCCGGTGGGGGCAGGAACTTTCAGCCGTTGGAGGTAACCACGGAAAAGCGCAACTGTTCCCGTCATTAAAATCCCTTATTCGCCTGCCCTGCAGTAGCCCACTCGGAAAGCCATTTGGCCGTTTTCGGGGCTTTCCCCGGTATGAGCTGCAGTTCCTCCGCGAGTCGGCTCAGATCAGCCGCTTCATCGATGTCGTAGAAGGGGTCGGTCAGTCGTACCGAGAGCCCCAAAGCGCCGGCCCTTGTCAAGAGTGCCTGCAACGCATTTGCTGTTCCCATCGAATCAGTGGTGAACAGACCCGGATGTGACATTCTCGCGCCCACAAGATAATAGCCGCCGTCGTAAGTGGGCCCCACGACTACATCGCACTCTTCGAGTAGCCGGAATGCGGCCTGCAGTATTGACGTCGGCAAGTGCGGGCTGTCGCTGTTGAATGCGACAATCCGACTGGAGTCAGCGCCCTCGAAATGCGCGAACACCGAGCAAAGTGCTGCTGCAAGACCATTGCCCACCTGTGGAACGACTGGCACTGCATTGCCCACAGTCCGCTCCAGATCTTCGCGATCGGCCGCGGGACACATAACGGCGACTTTCACACCGTCGAGTGATCGTGCCAGGCTGATGGTGTCATCAAGAAGACAGCGGTATAGCCCGGTGACGGCGGACGGAGGAAGGCTCCGCGCGAGCCGTGTCTTCACCATGCCCGGTCTCGGGGCTTTGGCCATGATCACTAAGGTTTGATGGCCGTTGCACCGGCCACGGACAATCTGGTGGGATGCTTCGATACGGATGCTCACGCCGGTTGCCTCGCGCTGATCTGGCGGCGCTGGAAGTAATACCGCGTGATAAGGCTGAGAATGAACCACGCCGCTCCAATAGTTCCCCTGAGCGTGCCGCTAATTTTCGATTTCCCAATGCGTGGATCATAGCTTACTGGGACCTCAATGATACGGAGACCGCGGATCGCTCCCTTAACGATCAGTTCCACTGCCCAACCGTAGGTGGTCTCTTCCAATTCAACCGCGCGGAGCGCTTCTGCGCGTGCAGCGCGGAAGGGACCGAGGTCGCTGATTCTTAATCCAAAGAGATTCCTGATTAGGCTGGCGGCCAACCAATTGCCAAAAAGCGCGTGCCAAGGAAGCGCGCCGGGTGCGCGTGGACCCGCGAGTCGCGAACCGACAGTGATATCGGCGCGTCCTTCGGCGATGGGCGCGAGGAGAAGCGGCAGCTCGGCAGGCCGGTCACTGTAGTCACCATCGAGAAAAACAACTACATCGGGCGCATCGGCGGCTGCCACCCCGGTGAGACACGCTCGACCGTATCCGCGACGAGTTTCGGAAATAACTCGGGCACCCATGCGTGCTGCAATTTCCGGTGTGCCGTCGGAGGAGCAATTGTCAATGACGATCACTTCATTGACAAGATTCCTGGGAACATCTGCAAGAACGCGACCAATCGCCAGTGCCTCGTTGCGTGTGGGAATTATGACGGAAACCCTCACTTGACCTCCGTTCGCTACCACCAGAGAGAGGACGGTCGCTTGCGCGACAAGAATGTATCGACTCCCCAAGTGCGGCCCGCTGCTCCCACGGCCAGCGCGAGCGAAACCATCACCGGAACCAACAGCTCCCATATCCACCCGGTTCCCCACTCCGAAATCCATAGGCTGGAGAGGTACGCAAAAGCAACGAGTGCAACCGGACGAGTAAGAAGGCCGAGCACCAACAGCACACCAAGGGAAATTTCTGTTACTGCCTGAAGCGGTGCGGCCACCGATGCATGAGCTGCGGCCAAGGCCATAACACTCTTCCATGCCGCTGGGGCGTTACCGTTTTCAATGTAATCGTGGATGAGATTCGCATAACCTGTTGCCGTGTATAAACCCTTGCCTAGATTTTCGAAGAAGACCCACACGAACATGGAGCCAATCGTGAGCCGCATGAGGGCGAGCCCTATTCGCGCATTGGGTTGGTAGACTACGGGGGATGAGTTGTCTTTTAGTTGGACCGTAGTTGTAATCATCATGATCCTCCTCGGAGCCGTCAACGAGAAATCAACTTTTTAGTCGATGTACGCGTCGGTCTACGGGTTCCTGTACGTGTGGCGGCCACTAGATGAGACCACCGACACCACAGGGCGCCAACGTTCAGAAGAACCGGCGATTCAGTTCTTCGTGCATTGGACAGCGGCGTTGCCCACGGATACCAGCTGCGGAACGTACCGTTCCGAATATCTAGATTGCAGGCGGTCAAGGCGGTCGTGGACACGTGCGCGCGATTGGCGGACACCGCCCACTTCAAACCAACCCCCAGCAGAAGCCAAGAATTACGGTCATGCCAGTGAGATTCAAAACCGTTAAATAGGTTACACGTGACGAAAGCTCGCCCGGAATCCGACGAAACTTCAGATTCCCAGTCTTGAAAATTGACAAGTAAACAAATAGTTCCTCACTCGAGGAACTTTTGTCGTGTTCGAGAATCTCTACGACTAGGTTCTCGGTTTTAGTTTGATCGAATCGTCAAGGAACAGCCACGCTCGCTCGTAGCGAAGCAGTGAACGGAACTCGCATTGGTAAGGCGATCGAGCTACCCTGTGGACTCTCTTGCCGAGGAAGTCTGCGACCGGGCCGGACAACTGCAGGCCTGAGTCACGAGAGACACGCGGGCCCTTCATTTTGCATAGGGGGTGAATATGCCGAAGAAGGCGTGCGGATTCGCAATTCTCCTCACACTTCTCGCTGTGAGTTGTCAGAGTGGTCGTACCATTGGCTCGCAGGCCGTGCTTCGCGTCGCTATGATTCCTTCGACCGATCCAGGAAAGATCGTGCGTGAAAGCCAGCTGCTGGTGAACTATCTCGAGAGAGAGACGGGCTCTCGGATCGAATTGGTCGTTCCCACAAATTATGCGGCAGTGGTCGAGGCGATTGCGAATGATAGGGTCGATGTTGCGTATCTTGGCGGCTTTACATTCGTGCAAGCTTCCCAGCGAGCCGGGGTTCGCCCCCTCGTGCAACGCGAGCGCGATCAGAACTTTCACAGCGTGTTCATCACGCAACCCGAATCGGGCATCAACTCGCTCGCCGATTTGAAGAGGCACTCCTTCGCATTCGGCGACGTGAACTCAACTTCCGGGCATCTGATGCCGGCATACTACATGCGGGCAGCCGGTATCGATCCTGGTGATTTAACCAAGACCCTTTACACCGGCGGGCACGACGCGATTGCGCTGGCGGTGGCCCATGCGAAGGTCGATGCTGGCGCTATGGATGAACTGGTCTATGCGACCATGATGAAATCGGGAAAGATTACGCCCACGCGAGTGAAGATCTTCTACACTACCCCCGCGTTTTTCGATTATGTGTGGGCCGCACGCAAAAACCTCGATCAGAAACTAGGCGATGCTTTTTCTGGTGCTTTCGTAAAACTCGATTCATCCAACGCGGAGGGCAAGGTCTTGCTTGACCTGTTGAATGCAACGAAATACGTGCGCGCCGAGGACACAAGTTACGACAAGTTGCGGCAAGCAGCACGGGCAGAAGGTCTTCTCCATTGATCTATTCGCTCCAACAGGTGACCAAATCCTTTCCCGAGCGCCGCGGGCAAGTACAAGCATTGAGTGGCGTCACACTCGCGGTACGGCCTGGCGAACTGCTTGCCCTTCTAGGCCAGTCCGGTGCCGGAAAAACCACGTTATTTCGCTTGCTGAACGGGACCTTGCGGCCTAGCGCCGGTGCCGTGCTCTTCGACGGATGTGATACGGCTTCCTTGTCGGGTGGAGAACTGAGAGCCATGCGGAGGCGGGTGGGTACCATCTATCAACAGCACAACCTCGTCCCTTCACAGACGGTACTTCAGAATGCGCTCTGTGGCGCGCTGGGGAGGATGTCATTCTTGGCGACGCTGCGCAGCATTTTTCAGCCGCCGAAAGCGGAACTCAACCGCGCACTCCATTCCCTTGAGCTAGTCGGTTTGGTGAACAAACGCAACGCCCGCGCCGATGAATTGTCTGGCGGCCAGCAGCAGCGGCTGGCAGTGGCACGCGTTCTGATGCAATCGCCAGACGTTATCTTGGCAGACGAGCCTACGGCATCGCTCGATCCCGCGTTGGCCGAAACGATCACTTCACTACTCATTGGACTGGCGCGCGACAGGAACAAGACTTTGATTATGGCCGTCCACAAAATCGATCTAGCCCTACGGCACTTTCCGCGGGCAGTTGGCTTGCGCAGCGGCGGCCTCTCCTTCGATGTGCCGTCTTCTCAGGTACATTCTGACCTTTTGGGCAGCCTGTACTCTCAAGACAACAGATCAACAGGAAAACGCGATGGCGAGCACGTCCAGTACAAACTCGGTTGTGTTCGATAATGCGCCAGCGTGTGCGGCCAGGCCAAGAATGCCCGGGCGCGTACTGTGGCTCGGGTTAGCGCTTGCTCTGTTAGCTGTCTCTTGGCGGTTTGCGGAGGTAGATCCCAGGATTCTTCTCCGGCCGGCAACGCTCGCTGCAATTTGGAACTTTCTGGCCGGCCTCTTCCCACCTGATGTTTCGCTCAATTTTCTCAAAACCGTGTTGCGAGCCGCAGTTCAAACGATAGCAACGGCCGTTGCGGGCACTGTGCTCTCCATCACCTTGGCCGTACCGCTAGGAATTCTGGGTACTGCCACTCTGTGGAATCGTGGAATTTTGATCTCAGCCGACGTGGGCAGCCTGGCGTACCGAACTGGTGCCGTGGCGAGCCGCTTGTCGCGCGCACTATTAGGTTTTTTGCGTGCGGTGCCGGATCTGGTCTGGGCATTGTTCTTCGTGGCGGCAGTAGGACTGGGCCCGCTGGCGGGTACGCTTGCGTTGACGGTCGCCTATAGCGGCATGCTCGGTCGCGTCTATGCCGACGTCTTCGAGCATGTGGATTCGCAACCGCTGGAGGCGTTGCAGTCGACCGGCGCCACACGCTTGCAGATCTTTCTGCGCGGAGTGTGGCCGCAAGCTCTGCCCCATCTGGTGGCCTACTCGCTGTATTCGTTCGAGTGTTGTATGCGGGCGGCGGCGGTGCTGGGGTTTGTGGGTGCCGGCGGCATCGGTTACGAAATTAGCGTCTCGATGAGGCTTTTCGAGTACGGTCAGGTGCTCACGCTTCTCTTGGTGTTCATCGCCTTGCTAGCCGTTATGGACGCGGCCAGCCGATACGTGCGGGCTCACCTGGTGAACGGCCGCGGCCTTGGTGGAAAAATTGAGACGCCAGGAAAGGCCGCACTTTTGACGCCCTTTCCAAGCAGTTCCAGAAGCTTCGTCGTCTCAATATTGGTTTTCCCTCTGCTGGTAGCCAGTTTCCCGCTGGCTGGCTTCACTCTAGAATCACTCGGTCCGGCTGGGATTGCGACTCGCCTCGTGCGCTTCGTTTGCCACATGCTACCCCCGGACATGAGTTGGACGTTTGTCAGCAGCTTCGGAATCGCTCTCGTGCAGACGATCGCGATTTCATTGATAGGTACGCTGATCGGATTAGCGCTGGGCGTGATCTTGGCCGTACCCGCGACTTCCACTCTGGTTTTTCTGCCCAGCCATTCTCCGGGGCAGGTTCGTGTCATCGATCGTGCCCTTCGCTGGTTTCTTTTTTGGAGTGCCCGGCTGATACTGAATATTCTCCGGTCGATCCCGGAGTTGGTTTGGGTTTTAATCTGCATTCTCGCGGTGGGCATCGGCCCGTTCGCCGGTACTCTTGCTCTGGGACTCCACACGGCGGGAGTGTTGGGCAAATTGTACGCAGAGACCATGGAGGAAGTGCCCAATCGCCCTGTCGAAGCATTGCGTTCTCTCGGCGCTCGTCCCTTGCAAATACTATTGTGGGCTATCTGGCCGCAAGCTCGCCCACTGTTGAGCAGTTACACAGTGCTCCGTTGGGAGATGAACCTGCGGGCGTCCACAATTTTAGGGCTAGTCGGCGGCGGCGGCCTGGGGCAGGCCATTTACAACAATGTGCAACTCGGCTTCTATCCTCGCCTGAGCACTTTGATCCTTCTGATCTACGCCCTGGTTCTGACCAGCGACTGGATTGGGGAACGACTTCGGATGAGGGTCGCATGAAAACGAGCGCCAAACCCGACACTGGCTTCCGGAGCGATGCAGGCAAATACGCCGCCTATCTCGCGACCCCAGAAGGCCGGTTGCGCCTGGATCTGGCCTTTGCCAACTTGCAGGAGTTCCTGCCTGTGCGGCAGAGCAACAACTCGTTGTGCGGCCTCGATCTGGGGTGCGGCACTGGAGCCGCCGCCGTTCGCTTGGCGCGTCTCGGTGTTCATGTGACGATGCTCGATTCCTCTGTGGCGATGCTGGATATCGCGAAGCGCGCGGCGCTCGAAGGGGGCGTAAGCGACCGGGTCACGCTCAAACATGGTGACGCCACTGAATTGTCGGGTCTGTTCAACGTCAGATCGTTCGATGTGATTCTGTGCCACAACCTCTTGGAATATGTCGAGGATCCCGGTGCTGTGTTGCACGGAGCTGTCCGCTTGATGAGGTTTCCAGCAGCGATATTGTCCGTCCTCGTACGCAATCAGGCCGGAGAAGCGTTGAAGGCGGCGATTCAAACGGGCGATTTGGCTGCAGCCGAAAGCGCCCTGACCGCGGACTGGGGAGAAGAATCCCTGTACGGAGGCAAGGTGCGCTTGTTCACCTTAGATTCTCTCGAAGCGATGTTGAGAGAGGCGTCGCTCACCATAATCGCTCGGCGTGGAGTCCGCACTGTTGCCGATTACCTCCCGCCGCAGATTTCCCGTAGCGCGGAGTATGAACGAATTTTTGCGCTGGAGCACAAGCTCGGCCAACGGCGGGAATTCGCCGCAGTCGCTCGCTACACACAATGTCTGGCACGTTGTGTGATGCGTTTTTCGGAAGGTGGTGCATGAACAACGTCACAGGGGCTTCCTCATCCGCTCTTTCCGCTGCGCCGGCGCCTGATGGCGGGGTCGCGCTCGGGCTCGGGCTTACCAATGAGTGCAACCTCAAATGCGCCTTCTGCTACCGCGATCCCACTCGCGCGGACCGTCTCTCGCTCGAGCAAGTTAAGTCAGTCATGGAACGCCTTCCGGTCCGCTCCGTGAATCTAGGCACGGGCGAGAACGGGATGCACCCCGATTTCAAGGCAATTTTGACTTACCTGCGAACGCGACCGGTCAATCTCACCATTACTTCCAACGGTCACAGTGTTGCTGTTTTGGAGGATAACGAACTGCGCGCCTTCCACGACATCGAGTTTTCTCTCGATTACCCGACCCAAGCGGAGCAGGATGAACAACGCGGACCCGGAAATTGGGAGCTCATCCACCAACAGGCCGAGCGATGCGTCCGCCTGGGCGTGCCCGTAACGATCATCGCCGTCATGATGAAGTCAAACTATTTGCGCCTGGCGGATGTCGCGCGAGTCGCAAAACAATTCAATGCTCCCTTGCGTGTGAATGTTTATCAGGCAGTACGGTCCGATCTGTATGCGCTGACCTACGAAGAATACTGGCACGGGTTTCGGCGCCTTTTTGAGAGTACCGATGTGATTGCTATCGGCGAGCCCTTGGTGCGAGCCATGGCGGGCCTCCCGCCACTCGAAGGAGGGTGTGGCGTCAGCACAGTACGAGTTACGCCGCGGGCCACTACGCAGCCCTGCGTTTATTGGCCCGGTTCAGGAGAGCCGCTGACAGACTTGATTCTGACGGGACCCGAAATTCTGAACTCTGCCCCCTTCGAGCAGGCGCGTACAATTCCGGAAGCGTGCGAGCCCTGCGAGTTCCGAAATACATGTCATGGGGGTTGTGCGGGACGAAGGCGCCTGCAAGGAGCGCTATTGCAGCCTGACTTTTATTGTCCGGTCATTCGGGGCGAGCGACCTCGGCTCCAGATCCGGATGGCAGCAACTCGCGACCTGCCCAAACTCAGCAGCTCTTGCACTACCGTCGTGATTGCGAGGGATAACGGGAATTAGGTCGTGCCGGAGAGGGCAAATTATTTGTCTGTTAACTCAAATGAAGACGTAAGTTGAATCGCGTTGTGCAATGTCCGGTACAAGGGGCAGCTCATGGCATAGACGGCATGTACGCGCTCCACCTTCTCCCTTGTTTCTTCCCGTGCTGTCAGGCGCATCGAAACGTGAATTCTGCGGATGACCAGTACTCCATCGTCTTCTTCCACCTCTCCTGTCACCTCTCCGGTCAGTTTCCCATCGCTGGCATCAATTTGACGCGCTTCCAGCGCGCCTCCGAAAGTGCCCAGCATTCAACCGGCGGTCGCCGAAATAACATAGTCGATCGTCGAAGCGTGTGATTCTGTTAGCTTTGCCGGATCAACTTTATAGTGCTCCGCGATTGCGCCATGCACGCTATAGACGACCGGCTGAGGCTCGCCCGGCAAATGAGCGATACGTAACGGCCCACGTTTGCGTTCTATGCTTGACTTCGAAATGTAGACAACTTTGCTCATAGGCGGCTCCCGACGGCCTTTTCGGTGACTGACCTAGTATTCGATTCGTGATTGCCGATAAAGTTGCAATCTGTCCAGCTCGCCAACGCTACCAGCGACACACCAGGTGTGCGGTCAACCCAGATGCGGTACTTCTGCAACCATTTTTCGTCAATTCCTAGCGCGTAGTCAGTTGGATAGCCAATCTTGAACACTGTTGCCGGTTCAAAGAGCACCCGGGGTAAGAAGAATCGGAAGAATGCGATGAACCAGGTCGACAGAAACGCAGAGATGCAACGCCACGCAAACCGACGCCTGTGCGCTGCGCTTCTCGGCAGCCGCGGACGAACTTACAATATTGTTGCGGAGCGCGAACTCCATGACGCTGCCTTCAAATTGGAGAGCCACCTTGCAAATATTGAGACCTTAGATGGAGGCGCAAAGCCCGAAAGAATTGCAAACAATCTCTTGTCCGAACTGTCCCGGCGGGTTAATTGAAACTTCGCCTGGCCCAGTCGCAAGCACTCCATTTTCCTGATCGAATACTTCCAACGGAGTTGCGTATTCAACAGGTTCAATTCTAGGAGCGGGCCTGTGTCCCTGGACGCTTTCCAATGAATTGGACTTGCATTTTCGCCCCGATTTCAGACTAACTTCTGGACCGCACTCAAGAGTCAAGTCCCGCCCTGATGCTCCCGCACCGTGCTCGATTGGCCAGAATTGACACGAGTCAGCATATATGTGTAACCTTTCATATGTAAGATGCATCATACCATGTGGAGGTTACCTTGGAGGCGAGACTTTATCGAGAGTTCTTCCGCGCCCTCTCCAATCAGACCCGCTTCTCAATCGTGCAGTTGCTAAGAGAAAAGCCGCACTACGTGAATGAAATGGCGGAGAGGCTCGGCTTGGAGCAGAGCCGCGTCTCTCACAATCTGGCCTGCCTGCTGAACTGCGGCTTTGTCGAATGGGAGTGGAATGGGAAAAACAAAGTCTACCGCCTTAATTCTGACCTCCAGCCAGTCCTCACCGGAATCGAGAGGCACCTCGTCAAATACGCTCCCGCCCTGGATAGCTGCAAGACGTTGGAGGGCGAGTCGAAGCCGGTTGTAGTGATCGCCAAGGCAAACCAGCTCAGAGGGCGTCGCCGGCCGCTTGGAAGGAAAGGAAGATGAAGGATAAAGCTTTTATCGGAGCATCTTTAGTGGCAGGCATTGCCGCAAGCCTTTGCTGCATCCTGCCCATCGTGTTTGCACTGGCGGGAGCCGGAATTGTAGGAGCATCCGCCTTCTTTGCCGCTTGGCGCCCTTACCTGCTCGGAACTACTTTCCTGCTTCTTGGACTCGGGTTCTATTTCGCTTACGGCAAACCGAAGCATGCTTGCGAACCGGGGTCGGCGTGTGAGAAGCCAGCGGCACACAAGATGGGTCGCATTGGCCTGTGGGTCGCTGCAGTGGTCGTACTCATCGTTGCAGCGTTCCCGTACTATTCGGAGGCCGTTGCCAAGTTGCTCCTTTCGAGCAAAGCCCCGGAAACGACGGTAGCCGCGCCACGCGTTGACCGGGCCAGCTTTGCAGTCGAGGGCATGGATTGCACAGCCTGCGCGACTGCCATCGAGAAAAAGCTAAAGGATCTTGACGGTGTTAAGAGCGCCATCGTGTCATACGAACAGAAACGGGCGACGGTCGAGTTCGATGCCAACAAGGTCACGATCACGCAACTTGAACAAGCTATTCAGGACGCGGGCTACCGCGCCCATTCAATCCAAAGAGGAGAACACACCTAAATGAAATCATTTGCTGCGTTGTTTCTTTTGCTTCTTTTCGCCGGCTATGCCTTCGCCAAGGAAGTGAAGACAGAGATCAAGGTCGGTGGGATGACATGCGGCGCGTGCGCCGTCAGTGTCAAAAGCGCGGTGACGAAAGTCAAAGGCGTAAAGAGCGTCGACGTCAGTAACGAGAAGGGACTCGCAACCGTTGTGTACGACGATGAACAGGCCAACGAGCAACAGCTTCGTGAAGCCATCAACAAGACCGGATTCAAAGCCGAACCGAATCAGGAGAAAAAGTAATGTCCGATTGCTGTTCGACCACGAAGGACGGGACTTGCTCCCTTCCGACGAGCAACCCAGAGGTCTGTCCCTCTTGTGGCAAAAAGGGGAAGCCCGTGGCCGTGCTGACGGTCAAGAGTCTGGTTCGAGATCACATGCGCGTTCCGACATCGGTCTTCTATTCCTTTTGCCGTACGGTGGACTGCGAGGTTGTCTATTTCTCCGGTCAAGCCGTGTTTACTAAACCGGATGTGAAGGTAAGAGTGGGAATCAAGGAAACGGCGGATCCAATTCCGCTCTGCTATTGCTTCGACTACAGCCGCGACGACATCCGCCGGGATATCGAAGCCGCCGGCCAAACCTGGGTGCTGGAAGAGATCAAGACCGAGGTGCAGGGCGGTTTCTGCGCCTGCGAAGTCAAGAATCCCAGCGGAGCTTGCTGTCTGGGCGACATTACGCGCGCCATTCAGGAAGTGCAGAAACGCGCCGCGGAGACGCTTCCTGCGCCGCGTTGAGCGGCCGTCCTATCAATCCCGGAGTCAGATCAAGTCCGAGGGAGAGGTCAAGTCATGAGAAACCAATTCGATCTCATTGTAATTGGAACTGGCTCGGCAGCATCGACCGTCGCCCACGAGTGCCGTTCTGCTGGCTGGGACGTCGCTATCATTGATTCGCGGCCCTTCGGAGGAACCTGCGCCCTGCGCGGATGTGATCCTAAGAAGGTGCTCGTAGGTATAGCTGAAATCGTCGATCAGGTTCGGAGGATGAACGGGCTAGGCGTCCGCGCCGAGAACACGCGAATCGAATGGTCAGAATTGATGCGGTTCAAGCGATCCTTTACAGATCCGGTACCGAAAAACAGCGAACGGAGCTTTGCCAAAGCGGGCATTGCACCCTTTCACGGGCGTGCGCGCTTCGTGGACTCGACGACCGTCGAGGTTGGAGAGGACGTACTGGTTGGTCGCTATGTGGTGATTGCAACCGGGGCAATGCCACGCAAGTTGGGCATCCAAGGGGAGCAGTACGTCACAACGAGCGATCAGTTCCTGGAGCTGGAAACCCTACCTCAACGCATCGTTTTCATCGGGGGCGGATACATCTCCTTCGAATTCGCACATGTCGCCGCACGGGCGGGAGCCAAGGTCACGATTCTGCACCGCGGCCAGCGGCCTCTTGAGGGATTTGATCCCGATCTTGTCCATCAACTAGTGGCAAGGACAGAGCGCCTCGGAGTAAGAGTTGAAATCGGCATGGAAGTCGTGGCGGTCGAGAAATCCGGTGACAAGTTGTTGGTCCATGTTTCAATTGCGGAAGCACACAGGGTGTTTGAGGCCGACCTGGTCGTCCACGGCGCCGGCCGCGTTCCGGAAATTGATGATTTGAATCTCGTCGCTGCCGGTGTTGAGGCCGGAGAACGCGGCGTACGAGTGAATGAGTATCTGCAGAGCATCTCCAACGCAGCGGTCTACGGCGCTGGCGATGCTGCAGCCGGCGGATTGCCGCCGCTCACACCCGTGGCTGCTTACGAAGGCCGCATTGTGGCTTCGAACCTGTTGAAGGATAATCACAGAAAAGTGGAGCACATGGCAGTACCCACTATCGTGTTTACCATTCCTCCCCTGGCGGCGGTGGGCATTCTAGAGGACACAGGGCGACAGAAAGGTCTGAATTTTCGGAAAACCCACGAAGATACGTCAGGCTGGTATTCCTCCCGGAGGGTGGGGGAAGAGTGCTCAGGTTTCAAGGTTCTGATTGAACACGGAAGCGACCGTCTCCTCGGTGCGCATGTGATCGGACCGCACGCCGACGAACTGATTAACTTATTCGCATTGGCGATGCAGACGGAGACTCCAGCCAGCAAGCTAAAACATGCGCTTTTCGGCTACCCGACGTTGGGTTCTGACGTGAAGTACATGCTTTGAGGTGGACTCCGCGTCCATGCGGAGTCTGCACAGGCAATCTGCGTTAAGAAAAGTGGTTGAGTTCGAATCGCAAGTGTAACCATCAGATTCAAGTGTAACCGCCGGACTGAGGTGGGGACCTGATATCGGTCCTAACGTCAAAATCAAGGCGACCAGGCAGCACCGCGGCCCAGTACCGGAGCCTGTGAATGACTAGGCGAGCGCAGACCGCAAAACATCCTCGTCAGGACCAGGTCCCGCGCAGCACGAGGCCAGTTTGCCATCAATCACAACAGCGGGCACAGTGCGGACGCCGTAGTGCTTCGCTTTGGAAGCGATGTTGAAGTTGTTCATGTCGTGGATGACTACTTCGTGAGACCCGGCAAGCTGCTTCACCATTTCAATGGCTGCCTTGCAGGCAGAGCAGCCCGCGCTGAAGCGGCGCTGCCATCTGCGCGGACAGGAAAACATTCTGAAGCGGCAACTGATCCACGCGGGAGCGTTCAATCTCAGCCTGATCCTGCGCCAACTACTGGGCGCGGGCACGCCGCGGGAGTGGAAGAACCGCTTCGGCAGGCTTGTTTTGACCCTTTACTTACTCTTTAAATGTCGGATAAATCAGAAGCGGCCTTGCGGAAGCCGAATCTCTGCGTCCGTTGCCGAGTGCTTCGTGAGGTCGCGTACCCGACTACATCGCCCGACTTGCCGGAAATCCGCTACTTGCCGAGTCGGCCCGGGGAATTTCGCCCCGAGCCGCCCACAGATCCGGACGTGAACCTCTCGATTCATCCGGCTCGTGCCACCCAGAGAAGGCTGCCGCCTTCCA
>WNFI01322512.1_pt1 | contig 36490 bp, 26 predicted proteins | sample 5400471 | NCBI WGS metagenome assembly WNFI01 (sample SAMN13153348, study PRJNA577476) | soil metagenome | isolation source: 100 cm saprolite on Douglas fir-dominated hillslope | place: USA:California | collected 2013-09-17 | reverse complement strand
ACGCGCCGCAAAGGTCTGCGGCACGACCGTACCTGTGCTCTTGCAGGGCGACGGAGGAACAGGCAAAGAGGTGCTGGCGCGGTGGATCCATAAACACTCGGCTTCTTGCAACGGCCAGTTCGTGAAGGTCAACTGCGCTGCAATACCTGGGACACTGCTGGAGAGCGAACTATTCGGCTATGAAAAGGGCGCGTTTACTGGAGCCCACGCGTTGAAGCCGGGACGAGTGGAACTTGCTCACCAAGGAACCCTCTTTCTCGATGAGATTGCGGACTTGGATATGGGGCTGCAAAGCAAGCTCCTGCATTTTCTTCAAGATGGGCGCTTCTCGCGAATTGGAGGCGAGACAGAAACAGTTGTAGAGACCCGCCTGCTTTGCGCGACGAATAAGGATTTGGAACGCGAAATCGATTTGGGAAGATTTTCAGAAACAATTTGAAAAAGAAGCGGAACCGCTGAGCAAAGAGATGAAGCGATATCTGCAGAACCTGGATTGGCCTGGAAACATCCGTGAGCTTTCCAACGGTATTGCGCGCTATGTGCTCATCGGCCCGGAGGCCAGCTTTGTTCAGGAACCAATCGTTCGGCAGCGCGATACAACCCCGGCGAATCATCTCGCCGCGGGCGCAATCCCTCTAACACAGATCGCTAAGGAAGCCGTTCGGGAGAGAGAGAAAAACTACATCCTGGAATCGTTGCAAGCCAACCAATGGAATCGCCGCAAGACGGCGAAGGCTTTGAGGATCAGTTATCGGGCACTGCTATATAAAATCCGCAATGTAGGCCTGCTCGCCCGGGGCGTAGAGAATTTAGCATCGAGGCGAGAAAACGCAGTAGGCCCTCCCCATTCCTCCGCGGACTAGGAAGATCCGCGCAGAAATCTTCCCCCTGCCGGATTCCTCTCTATTCGTCTGATTACCAATTGAATTGCTTCTCTCTGCACGCCTCCTCCGGGAACGCTAACGCTTTCCCGGGGAGCTGGAAACGCAGAGTTTACAGCACCCCTCGGAGATCACCTGGGTGCAATTGCATCTTGATTCATTCAAATTCCGCTATGGTATAGGCTTGGCGAAAAGGCCGGGCAACTTAATGGGCTTGCAGTACAGGAGCACTACCTGTACCTTAACTGGCCTTACAATCAGTGTTACTGAACCCTCGCCGCCCCGTATGCTGTCGTCTGGGCAGACTTTGGAGCTGCTTGAACCAATGAGCCTTAGACCGCTTGGGAAGCGAGTGGAGGAGCCTGCTCGTTGCCGGAACCGGGGATTTCGCGTGCGGCTAGCATTTTTGCTGACAGGTATGCTTGCCTCGATGGCTGTGCTTTGGGGGTGCTCTGGTGTCGTAAGCGGAAAACCGGCCATTACTCCACCGCCACCGCCGCCTCCGCAGACCTACAGCATCTCGGGGACGGTTACTCCATTAGCGGGCGGGAGCGGCGCGACGGTAACGCTGGCCGGAGCGACATCTGCCACACAGACCGCGGACAGCTCGGGGAACTACACTTTCACCGGCTTGGCTAGCGGAGCGTACACGGTAACACCCAGCCACGTAGGTTATACCTTCAGCCCCAACAGCCTAGGCGCAACGATCAACGGAGCCAATGTTACAGGAATAAATTTCGCCGCAGCGGCGCAAACATTTAGCATCTCCGGGACAATCAGTCCGACAGTGGGTGGGAGCGGGGCGACAGTCGCGCTCAGCGGAGCAGCAAGCGGCAGCACAATTTCAGACAGCTCCGGCAGCTATTCTTTCAGTGGCTTGGCCAACGGGACGTACGCGATTACTCCAAACCACACGGGCTACACTTTCAGCCCAGGCACGCTGGCTGCGACGGTGAATGGGGCCAACATTTCGGGAATCAATTTTAGCGCCGCCGTGCAAACCGGCTCGACGTATAGCATTTCTGGGACAATCAGTCCGACAGCGGGTGGGAGCGGGGCGATGGTCGCGCTCAGCGGGGCAGCGAGCGGCAGCACGATTGCAGATGGCTCGGGCAATTACACTTTCGCTGCATTGGCAAACGGGACCTACACGGTAACTCCAACCAATACAGTAACGTGTACCGATCAACCGTCAGCGGGCAGTCATATACCAGGATGAACGGATCATTCGTGGGCGGACTGAGCTATTTGGATTCGTCTGTGCAGAACGGGCTGACGTACTACTATGTGACGACCGCTGTCGATTCGAGCGGTATCGAAAGCGTCTATTCGAATGAGGTTTCCGCGAAAATTCCGTAGTGGCCGTGAAATTCCTGATTGTTTACGGTTGTTGGTGGGAGCGTGAAACTCCCGCGCGGGACCTTGGCGACAAGCGCCAATTGTGAGTCGCATACCACCAGACCATCACTTGGACGAGCAGGGCGCCCGAGAAATGCGCTTACGTACCCGTGGTTTGGCTCAGCGCCCGGCGCGCTTCGTTGGCAAGCGGCGATTTCGGGTCGAGGCTAATAGTTTTCTCGAACTCCGTGCGAGCCCTGGCCAAATCATTGAGTTTTTGATAAGTCAAACCGAGGTGGTAGTGATAAGTCAAGTTCCCCGGGACTTTCTTGACGGCATCTTCGAAGAAGGGCGCGGCAACCGAGTACGCTCCGTTATGGTAATACGCCCAGCCAAGCGTGTCTGCGGAATTCGGCAGGTTCGGCAGTCCGCGCCGAGCGGTCTGAGCAAGCGTAAGCGCTACATTCACACTTTCCCTGTGCTCGATCATGATGTAAGCGAGGTTGTTCGCTGCGAGCGCGTCTTCGGGTTGGATCGCCAACGCCTTCTGGTAGAGGGTCTGGGCTTGCTGCCAATTGCCCTGGCTCTCATAAACGCCGCCCAACGCGACATAAAGCCGGACATCATTTGGCGCAACTGCAATGGCTCGTTGATAGTTCGCGATGGACTGATCAAACTTTCCAAGTGATGAATCTAATCCTGCAAGCAGGACGAGTGCGCTGACGTTCCGTCCGTCCATTTCCACGGCCCGTTCCATGGAGTGTTCAGCTTCCTCCGGCTGCTTGTTTTGAAGCAGCGCATTACCCTGCAACAAATAGAGGGCCGCATTTTGGGGATTGGAATCGAGTAGCTCTCGAATGAGCCGCAAAGCCTGCGCAGGCTTCTTGTTGCGGAGATCCAGGTCGACCAGTCCCTCGAGAGCCTCTAGAGAATTGGGATCTCGAGCAAGACCTTGGCGGTACATTTTTTCTGCGTCGTCCAGGCGATTTTGTGCCACACGCAGCTGGCCTAGCTTGACATATCCAAGCGCACTGTTTGGCGCGATCAGGAGCAGTTGATTCAAGTCCGCTTCCGCGGCCAACGCATCGCCTTGATTCATTCTAGCTGTCGCATGATACAGATAGCCGTCTATGGAGCGCGGTGCGATTGTCTTGAGCTGATCAGCGATGGGTTCGAGCTCTCTCCAGTCTCCGTGTTGCAAAGCATTGAGGCCGAGTGCCCGCCACGCTTCAGAAAAATTGGGATGCAATCGTGCCGCTTCGCGCCACTCGCTTTTAGCCTGCTCAGTGCTGCCCTTCTGCTGGAACGCGGCACCAAGCTGGTAATGCCCCATGGCATTTTCGGGGGCGTATATGAGAGCCTGCTGTAACGATTGAACGCTTTCATCCACTTTCTTTTGCTGGAGCTGTATCTGCCCCTCCAGGATCAACGCCTCCGCATCCTGCGGTGTTTTCTTTAGAATTGCGCCATTGAGTTGGCCGGCTTCGTCGATCCTTCCATTCAAGATCAGAAGCTGAATGTAAGTCTTTCTTACGGTCAGATCGTTCTGATGTACCGCAGAGAGGGCGCCGAATTCCGCGAGGGCTTTGGCGTTTTCTCCGTGGGTCAGATAATAATCACCGAGCAAGCGGTACGCCGCTGGGTCGTCACTCAATTGTTGTTTGACGTCTGCAAGAACCTTTTCCGCAAGCGACTCTTGCCCTTGAGCGAGGTAGAGACCCGCGAGAGCCATACGGGGCGTGGTTGACTTGGGCGCGAGGCTGATCGCCGCTTGAAATACATTCTCTGCGTCGGCCCACCGTGTCTGTCGCTGATAGAGATTCGCTAAGGTTAACAGCGGAGTCACCGATGCGGGATCGAGGGATTGTGCCTTTTTGAGAGTTGCTTCTGCGTCGTCAAAGGCGCCGGCTTTCGCCTGGATCAGACCTAAGTTGATAAGACTTGCTGAACGATCCGGGGCTATTCTTACAGCTTCTCTTGCTTCCTCGAGAGCGTCATTAAGATTCCCCAATGCGGCATCCGCGTCGGACAAAAGTATTTGGGCGTCCGAGTGTTTTGGGTTGCCGTGAAGGATTACAAGAGCGCGATCTTTGGCCTCCTGCGGTTTAGCACCCGCGAGCAAGAGTTGCCCTAGATCTAGCTGGGCGGGCCAGTTTTCCGGCTGCAGTTCAACGGTGCGGGAGAGCGCCTGGAAGGCCGCCGCCCAACTGCTCTGCTTGATAAGACACTGTGCGCGCTTGTAGTGAGCCTCGACAAAGCGTGGGTCGATCTGCAAGGCGCGACTGTAGGAGATGTTGGCCTCGGGATACTTACCCTTTTTAAAATAGAGATCGCCCTGTTGCAGGTATTTCAGTTTGCGCGCATTGGGATTGGCCGAGCAGCCAGCCACAAGCGCGGCCAAGAGAAAGAAAAGACCGTAAGACAGAACAAAGCTCGCTTTGCGCCTAGTAGGCGTCGATTTACAGAAATACACAGATAACCACCCCTATCCGCCAGCAGAGGTGCAATTTTACGCCCTGAGAATGAGTATTCAGAGTGTGGCCTCGCATTTTCCGTAACATTATAATTACAAAGGCTTTATATTCATGCACTGGAGGGATCTGAATCTCCTTGAGCCGGACTTAGAGCCGATTTGTTGTGAAGTGGAACTCAGTAAAGGAGAATTAAGCGGATATTATGGATAGAATACTTCCACTTCCTGCGCTCGAATGAAGAGACGGACTAGCCGCCACGGGAAATGACGAAATATGCGTTTCATAAGAGTATGATAAAGAACAACTTAAATGCGACATAGGTACGGCGAGGAGCAGGGCAAGCTGGCATAGCCCGTGCTTTCTGAAAGTTAGGGCAGTGGCCCGCCTGGACCCTGCCAGGATTGTCGAAGTCCAGGAGTGTTGCATCCCGTGATGAAGCCGCTGCGGGGATATAGGTAGAATTAGGCGAGGTAATAATGGTCCGGAATGGCGAAATTGGCGTGGCAGAAGCAAAACGCACCTTGCGGCGCTATTGGTGGATTCTCCCGCTCTCCACGTTCTTTCTAGGAGGAATAGGCCTGGGTGCCACGTTTGTGCTTCCCAAGCGGTATACGTCGCAGACCATGGTGCTAGTTGCGCAGCCTGCGGTTGGTCCAGACTACGTGAAGCCGGTCGTCACCGAAGACTTGAATCACCGTCTTGCGTCCATGAAAGAACAGATCCTCAGCCGGACACGCTTGCAACCCATCATTGAGAAATTCGGACTGTACGCTGGGGTCCGAGGCCAGGTTCACATTGAAGATCTTGTCGAGCGGTTGCGAACCGCGGTGGAAATCAAGCCGCTGGAGCCGACGCCTGGTACGCAGAGCCGGCAACTGCCGGGTTTCTACGTAGACGTAACCTTCGATAACCCGCAAATCGCCCAGCAAATATGTACCGAAATCACCTCCATGTTCCTGGAACAGAACGCGCGTGAGCGCAAGCAACAGGCAAATGAAACCACGAGTTTTCTAAGCAAACAACTCGAGGAGGCCAAGAAGAACTTAGACGACCAAGATGCGAAACTTGCCCAGTTCAAGCGACAGTATCTAGGGTCCTTGCCGGAAGAAGAACAAAGCAACCTAAATATTTTGACGGGGATGAACGCACAGCTAGAGGCCAATACTCAGGCGTTGAGTCGCGCGCACCAAGATAAAGTTTTTAATGAATCTCTCGTCGGCCAGCAAGAAGCGAATTGGAAGGCATCACAGACAGGACAAAACCCTGAGACCGCGGAACAGCAGATGGGCGCTTTGCAAGACCAGCTTACAAGTTTGCAGGCGCGCTACACTTCCGAGCATCCAGATGTCATCAAGCTTAAGAGCCAGATTGAAGAACTGAAAAAACGGGTGGCAGGGGCAGCGAAGAATAACGCATCTGCGAGTGGTTCGACGCAAGCTTCAGCGGCCGAACCTCCACAGATTCAACAACTCCGAGCAAAACTACGGCAGGACGATATGAACATCGCCGACTTGACCAAGCGACAAAGTCAAATCCAAGATGAAATTCGCCAGTTACAAAGCCGCGTTCAGGCTAGTCCCATGGTCGAGCAGCAGTTGAAGGAATTGACCCGCAACTATCAGACAGCGCAGGACTTCTACAACGATCTTCTGAAGAAGAGGCAGAACGCGGGAGTGGCTGGCGATCTTGAGAGCCAGCAAGAGAGCGAACAGTTCCGGGTGCTCGATCCACCGAACCTGCCGGATCGACCGTCGTTTCCGAAGAAAGCCTATTTTGCCGGCGGGGGTCTAGGTGGCGGGCTCGCTGTCGGGGTAGCGATGCTCTGCTTGATCGCTATGGGTGACAAATCGATGCATACTGAACGCGACGTCGAACTTGCGCTCAAACTTCCGGTGCTTGCGTTAGTGCCGGTTCTCGAAGCGCTGTCTCAAGGAAAGAGTGCGGCGCCCAAGAATCAACGAGCTTGGGCGTAATCGGGACGCGTGTTTGACCTTTAACGGTTGAGCGAGTGCTTGAAAGGGAAAAATGAGTCGGATACATGACGCGTTGAAGAAGGCTGCGGAGGAAAGGGCGTCGCAGCCGCCGGCAAGCTCTTCGCTGACTTTTGTCGATGTTACTGAAGGAATTAGCCGGTCTGCCCAAGCAGGGAATGAACTGGGCATAGCCCCGACAAACGGGAGTGGAAAGGCGGGTAAGCAGCCTTTCGTCCGATTCGAACAGCTTTTGAAGCGGTGCGCCCATCCGAAATGGATACTGGACCCGCGCATGAGCGTGTTCGGAGGCACCGACAGCAAGAAAATCGGGGCCGAACCTTTTCGAACGCTCCGATCGCGGCTGTCTCAGATTGCTGGTACGCGCCTGTTGAAGCGCATCCTCATTACCAGCAGTGTTCCCGCGGAAGGCAAGACGTTTGTCGCTGCAAATCTCGCACAGTCTATTATCCGCCAGCCTAACCGTCGCGTTCTCCTGATTGACGCTGATCTCCGAGCGTCGCGACTTCATGTAGCCCTCGGGGCGCCTTCCACCCCCGGCTTGACTGACTATCTGCGCGGGGAAGCCGATGAGTTTGCGATTATTCAAAGCGGCCCGGACGAGAATCTGTGCTTCATTCCGGGGGGCAACGAGGTATCGAATCCAAGTGAACTTCTACCCAGCGACAGGATGAGAAACCTGCTGGACATCGTCACGCCAATGTTTGACTTTGTGATCGTGGATTCTCCGCCGGCTACTCCAGTGCATGATCCGAGCTTGTTGGCGGATTTGTGCGATGGCGTGCTGTTTGTCGTGAGGGCGGGAGTTACGGATGTCGAGGTAGCGGAGAAGGCAGTGGCCGAGTTCCGAGAGAAAAACCTGTTAGGAGTAGTACTGAACGGAGCCGAACGGGGGGCGGCTTACGGGCAGTACTATAACCACTACACAGGCGGCTAGCGCCCAGCTGTTGGGTTCAGGACGTATTTCAGCGATATTGTTGCAAACTCCTACGTAGATACCTGAGAGAACTCCGCAGCGTCAGTTCCTTTGTCCGGAGGATGCGGCCAATTCCTTCGTTCCCGCCAAGGCCGGTGATTCTCCGCGCTGCAACAGTAAGAGAACAGGCAGCAACAAGAGTAAGCCCAGCAGGAAGAAAACAACTCCACCATCACGGTGAAGTGTCCCGAACAAGAAGCTGGGGTCCACGTACACCGCCAACAGACTCAGTGTAACGATGCGGACCCCGTTTTTCAGAACCATCATTAAGAATGCACACGTCAAGAAGAACAGCTTCTTCCAGAGAGAGTGCAAGCCGTAATGCACAACAGGCAGCGCCAGAATGAAAAGTGCCATGGTGGAGCGGATTCCGCTGCATTCTCTTGCAACTTCGATGTTGACGCCCGGGAGGTGGAAGACAAGCCCCTCTCTAAGAACGGGAACTCCGGTCAAGTTGAAGAGAATCTCAGCGATTTCTGCGGAACCAGCCTGCAACAAAGAGATGATGTGTTCGAGCAGAAAATTTGGCAGAGGAACAGTGAGAAAAAGAAAAAGAAGAGGGAAGTGGGCTGATTTTAAGGCAGCCTTCCCGAAGCAAAAGGCAAATCCGGCTATCCAAAGCAAGATGACCGCAACGACATTACCGGTAAGCCGAAGGTCGGGAAAATGGTGCGGCGTTCGATGAATAGCAGGCCAGCCGTGAGGAAGGGAATCAGTATGAGGTGGGAGGCATTGTCATTCGTGAGCGATAGTCGAACGAGAGCAATCAGAGGTTTTGCAAAGAGAACCGAACTTACCATAATCCAAACGCCGAACAACAGCCAGCGTTTCAAAACATTGTTCCGCGTGTCATCCAATGCGTCTTGACTCCGTTACTTTTGCAAAAACTTTAAATTTCTTTCATGCAAAGTCAGGAGACCTTGCGTCGAGTTCTAGTGTCGCGCGATCACAGGCTTGCTGCTATTGGTTCGCTCTCCCTGCTTACTGGCTGAATGTCTCCTCCCGCGGGTAAGCAATAAATGACGAATAAGATGTGAACCAATAAATCCGGCACCACCGGTAACCAGAACTCTCTCGCGCGCTCTCGTCTGTTATCTTAGACCTGGCAATCCGTTTCCTCCCTCTAATCGCTGTGTCGAGTTTGCCGAGAAGTTACCTCCGGATAATTTCGGCTTTAACCGTTTTCACAACAAAGTTTTGGAAAGTTGCCGAAGAATAATGTCTTATTGCGACCGAAGCCGACAGATTGTTTTTGGATCTCCAACTGTTATACTTACTTTTCCATGGAAGTTCACTTGCTATTGAGTCTCCCATGGCCACCCCTCAGTTCAGTGTCATCATCACTTGTCATAATCAACGCAAATTCATTGCGGATGCGATTCAGTCTGCAATTTCTCAGATTTATGAGAGCCGCGAAGTCATCGTCGTGGATGATGCCTCGAGCGACGGATCGGATTCTGTCCTCAAGAGTTACGGAGAAATGATTCGACTGATAAGTTTGGAAAGGAATCAGGGCGCTTCTGAAGCAAGAAACGCTGGAACCGCGGCCGCGCGGGGAAACTACCTCGTTTATCTTGATGGTGATGACCTTTTGAAACCGTGGGCACTCCTTGTCTACGATCAAATCATCGACGCGCGGAAACCGGCACTCATCCTCAGTAATCTCACTTGGTTCCAAGGCTCGGTGCCCTGGCCAGGAGAAATTGACACTCCAAATCAGATCGAGTTTGTCAGCTATGAAAATTGGATTCAGAAAGATAGGCCGTTTCGGAGCAGCGCTAGTGCTCTGGTCGTCGAGCGCCGGGTTCTTAGTACAATTGGCGGGTGGTCGAGAGATGTCTGGCCTTTCGATGATCAGTATTTGGCCGCGGAATTAGCCTACTCTGGTCGCACCATTCAGATTCTTCATCCACCCGCAGTGTTTTACCGGTTGCATTCCACCAATACTATCCACGATGTCCCGCGCCTGATTGCTGGTTGCTACCGCCTCGTCAGTGCTTGGGAATCCAACAAGCGTTTCACCGGCAGGCAGCGCAGTTTGGCGAGCTCCGCACTTATGGGTGGCCCGGTATTCTGGACCATCAGAGAGGCCTTCCGGGCCGGACTACTTCTGGACGGATTGCGGCTCTTCAAGAGGGTTTGGCCCTGGGTGGCCGCGGCCGCTTTTCAACGTAGTCGTGCTCTGATTTGTGGCAAGCGCCCGACGGAAATTCTTTCAGTGCAAATCTGACGGCCACCCGCAAGCAGGCGCGGCGAAGATACAAATTCCGGCTCATAGCTATTTACGGTTCAACGCGGTTCCGTGCGTCTCCGGTCTGCAATCAAAGCAAAACGCGAACTGCCAATAGTGGAGAAGCTTGACAAAGATACGACTGCTGGAGGACTGGAACTCCTCGAATCGAAGGAAAGGGTGAACAAGGTAAGAGCGACTTAGCGTCCGCGGGACTCGAAAATGCGATTGTGCTGGGTACCTTGAGCCAGGGATAATTGTTGCCTCTGGAAATACTGGAACGCCTATCAGGAGACTCTTAGCGGAAGTTACGAACCTTCGGTGCTTAGCATGAAACTAAATGAACCACTCGCGCGTGTCGCGCTGACGAGCGCCCTAGCAGCTGTTCTGGTAATCATTTTGGTAGCGGGGCTTTGGCCATTCAATCCCCTCCCTCCCAATAATGTGGAGTGGTTGAAGGACAAGAACGGGCTTCGACTTAGTAAGAATCCGATCGTGGTCAGCCGCTCGCCATTCCGGTTTACGGACATGGGCTGGTCTTCTGTCAGCTTAGAGATTTGGGTAGACCCGGTCCATGTTGGACCAGCAAATACGTTCTTCTCAATTTACACGCCCGAAAATCCTAGCCAGTTCCGGTTGATGCAATACCGCAATATCTTCCTGGTCAAGCGAAATGCCAAAGACGAGGGCGGACACTGGCATGAGGCCGCAATCGGCGTAGACAATGCAGTTTATCCGAACGTGAGTCTCTTCATTACCCTCACTGGCGGCGCGAAAGGTACTTCCATATACCTCAATGGAAAGCTGGCGCGGTATTTCCCCGATTGCTTATTGAGTGGAGGGGATGTTTCTGGGCAACTAATCTTTGGAACCTCACCGTTTGAAAGACGAACGTGGCAAGGTGAGTGGAGAGCTCTGGCCTTTTATGGCAGAGAGCTACGGCCAAACGAGATACTCACGCACTATCAAAAGTGGACGGAAGGTGGGCAAGCAGAGCTAGTGAAGGAATCCCCAACACCAATGGTGTACGACTTCCGCCAAGGATCGGGAGCGCTCATTCACGATTTAGGAGGGACAGGCCCGGATCTTCTCATTCCGATACATTACTCGGTGCCGCACAAACCAATTCTTCAACGGCCATGGGAGGAATATCGTCCTAACCTCACGTACGCAGCCGATCTGGCGGTGAATATTGCTGGATTCGTTCCGCTCGGATTCCTCCTGAGCGCATTTTTGTGGAGTTCCGCGCACTGCAATAGGCCAATTTTAACAACCATTATCGTAGGAGGGCTCATTAGCATTAGCATCGAAATTCTCCAAGCATTTATTCCCTCGCGTTCCTCGGGGATGACTGACATCATTACGAATACCAGTGGAACTGCCCTTGGGAGCCTTCTGATTGTTCAACCAGCAGTGAAGAGATGGCTCGCAAGACTGAGCATTGCGAAAGTTAGCTAGCTTGAAAGATTTTTCGAGTGCATCTTTCGGAGAATGTAAAAATCCGGCCCGGGTATGGTGGTCGCCGATACAGTGCACAATCGTTAGGGTCGTTGAGGAGCCATTCGTAAGCAGTGCACGCCCGCTCTTTCTCAAGACCTTCGAGGCGCAACTTCCTTGCATCCGAAATGAGTTTCAGTTGGTTTCTGGTGCTCCGCCACACGCCCGAGCAGACTTAAACAGAATTGCATTGCGGGACTGCCGTTCATTTCATCGTGAATTTATTTTTTCATGCTACGATCCATTGCCCACGTGCGCCTTTCCCTGATCGTTCTGACTTTGGCTACCTTGGAGTCCGCGAGAAAATTTGAACCAGCATGGCCCAGGGCTCACGGTGTGGAGGGAGAGGTTTGCGCGATTGTGTAAACGATTCGATCACCATTAAGCGAGGCATAAGCGACGCGGGCCCGCTCACTCTGCGGGCCTTCAATTCGCCAGCCGGCGCCGTCCGGGACGAGCCTCATTTTCGCGCGAGCCCGCCACCACAGGTCTACCTCACTAGGAAGGGTAGCCCAAATTGCGTTCCGATCAACGATCCGCCGTAAGTAAGCGAGTAGCGCTTCGTACGCTCCGCGGGAGCGCCGATCAATCAAGTAATCAGGATGGGCGATGAAGCTCAAGAGTCCGTTTTTCTGTCTAACTAACTCGATCTGTTTCTTCCACAGATCGATTGTGTAGTCGTTCAGGATGTGGAACAAGGAATAGTCCTGGCTGGTGGTCAGTGGGATCTCGAGGATCTTTCCGACAAAATAAGGCATGACTGTACAGCAGCCGCCGCGCTGCGGTTCCAGGTGTGCGACGTTCGGCACCGACATATCGTAGGAAAACTCGAATGCATCGTACCAGTCTTGGTTGCGGTACATCGAGCCTGAACGAAACCCACGGGTGCCATATCGCTCCGCGTATTCGTTGATTTTCTTGGCGCGCCGCATAAATTCGTTCTTCTCTTCGTAAAGGTGACCGTCGTGGTTCAGATCATGGATGTTAAATTCAAAACCGCGGTTTCGGATATGACTGACATAGCCGTCGGAGACCTCGTAGCGTTGTTCTGGTATGACTTGGAAAGAGGCTCGGAACCCATAAGAGAGGTCGATATCCATAAGGTTAGAAGTGAACTTGTAGCCCGCGGCAGCTTCCACGTCGTGGGTCAGGATGAGGCAAGCGGATGCTCCTTCGGGCCAAAACCAAATGAAGGGGACCCTGTCACAGCCCTGGGCTCTCATCGCAAGACGGAGAAAAGCCTCGTGTAGAGAATCGACCGTGAAATCGACCGGCCAATGCGGAAATGGCAGATTTTGCCAATCCCCGAGGTAGGCTTTTTGGAAGTAGTGGCGCACCCATACAGGCAAATGCTCGCGAACAATGTAGTAAGCCTTGCGCACGAACGCGCGTTGGACAGCTCTTTTCCGGCCGGGACCCAACTGTCTGACGTAGCGTTCCCTACGCAGGTTTTCGATTACACTTGATACGTCAAAGGGCAGGTGGATTTCGGGGTTGACGGCTCCAGAAGCCTTGCTGACATCGAAGAGAGCGGAACCCTCAACGCTAGATGCCACACCGCTAGTGCATTCGCCGTAACACACGATGTCCGTGCCAAAGCGAAAGAAGCCAACTCCGGACTTACTCTTCTCGCCATGACACACGGCGCGCGAAAGCAGCGGAGTTCCGTAGTATTCGGAGAGAATGTCGCGCGTGACTTGGTTATCCCGGATTGCGACCAAAGAAATACGCCTCCGCCTGAATCCGCCCAGTCCATTTCGGCTACCCGGATTGACCGTGTCTTGGAAGAAAGAAGTGAACCTGCTGCCCTTCGCTCCATTATAGACTTTTCTCCTGGGGTTAGATGAGCACAAAAGTCTAGTCATGTCGTTGGAGAAAACTTTTAATAAGTAACTAGCTCAGGAACTACAGTCCGCTATTTCGGAAAAGAGACCCAATTCTTCGTACTGGGCCATGCGCCCGATTCGAGAGCGAATTTTCTGCAAGTTTCCTGGAGCCGTAACAATCACGACGACCGCTTGCCAAAAGCCCTCTCATAAGCAGCAAGCAGGTTCGCGACAGAATGTTTCCAAGCGAGCTCTTTTTCGACCCTGCTGCGACCGAACTCGCCCATCTTTCGTCTCTCCTCTGGTTTGTCGAGCAACCAGAGGATCTTGTCGGCAAAATCATTGACCTGATTTCCCGTGGTGCAGTACAGCGATGCTTCCTGCGCGCTGAATCTACCTTCTTTTGAGTCGAATTGAACAATGGGCTTGGCAAGAGCCATGTATTCCATGATTTTGATCATTGTAGAAATGTCGTTCATTTGACAGGGCTTATCCGGGTTTACGCATACATCGGCTGTCGAGAGAGTTTCGAGCAGGTCTCTGTCCGGAACCCTGCCGGTGAAGTTGACCATTTCCTCGAGGTTTTTATCCCGTACCATCTTTTGCAGTTCTGCTAACTGAGGACCTCCCCCCACACAGGTGAAATGCACATCGCGCCTTCCTAGGTTCTTGACGCGTACCGCCACGTCAACCAGGATATCCAATCCATCTTGTATATCCATGTTTCCGACGTAGCCCACCAGATATGGTTTTCCGTGCTTCAGCGCTGGATTCGGGGAAACGGCCTTAAAACTTTCATCGGGTCCATTGCGGACAATGAAAACATCATCAGAAGCGAGACCACCTCTAGCGGTAGCCAAATCCCTATAACTGGCGTTGGTGGCAATGACCACGTCGCTGAAGCGGTACGTCAACCTTTCGAGTCCAACCAAAACCTTATAGAGGAATCCTCTCTTGTTGTATTTCGATTCGTATAGTTCCGGGTTAGCATCGTGGTGGTCAAAAATGTATTTGACACCCAGGAGCTTGAAAGGCAGAACAATCAAGAATATGTCATCGGGAGGATTGCAGCCCTGCACGACGCGGAATCCATGCCGCAGATAGATCCACCACATGTATAAGAACTCCCAAAATAAGGCGCAGCCATACTCCAACAAATACCCGGTTCGAGTTCCTCCCTGCTTGAACTGAGGATGCCGGTAGACCCGAATTCCGTCGATCACTTCGTGGACTTGCGTGAAGCCACTGTCTTGGGGACACAACACGGTCACCTCATACCCGTTTCTCTGAAGCGCAAGGGCCTCGTTCCGAACACGCGTGTCGGCAGGGTACGGCCCGTTCTCCACAACGATGAGGACTTTTCTTTTCATGAATGGGGTCTCACTCTCCTGCAATAATCTTGCTGAGCGCGATATGCGCATAAACGTAGTCAGCTTCCTTTGGTGTAACGCAGGTTTTTTGTTATTAATTTTCTCAAATGCGAAGGTCGACAAAATTGGGGCGTGCGACCATTTGTCTGGTCGTTAGCAAAGCCCAAGTACTTTCCAATGACTTACCAGCAGATGCCATCATACCTGCCATTCTTGCCCCCACTGTTGGTAATCCGCACGAAATCCACCATGCACTGTCCTTCACGCATTTGCTCAGTCACGCTCCGAAAGTCAGGATCGCTATTCCCGATCACAACTGTCTCGGCATGATTCAGAACCGCGTCGATATTCCCGACCATCAGTTTGGAAATGTGTGGAATACGATTAAGGATGAAGTCTCGGTTGGCACCAACCAAGCTAGCTACATTTACGTTTTTGTCATAGATGCGCAGATCGTAGCCTTTACCCAAGAGTCGTTCGATGATTTCGATCATGGGGCTTTCCCGTAGGTCGTCGGTTCCCGCCTTAAAACTGAAGCCCAAGACACCAACGCGATTGTGCCCCTTGTCCATGATGAGTTTCAGGCCCCTCCTAACTTGCAACTCGTTGCTGGGGAGAATTGAGCTCAAGATCGGTAATTCCAAATCGTGGGACTTGGCCTTGTAAGCCAGCGCTCGGATATCCTTGGGCAGGCACGAGCCTCCAAAGGCAAAGCCGGGCAAAAGGTAAGCTGGAGATATGTTGAGCTTCTTATCTTGACAGAAAATGTCCATGGCCTTATGCGAATCAATAGAAAGTGACTTGCAAAGATTGCCGATCTCATTCGCAAATCCGATCTTTAGTGCGTGCCAACTGTTATCAATGTATTTGACCATCTCGGCCGTTCTTAAATCGGTCCTGATAAGTGGGGCATCGAGATTTGCGTTCAGTGCGGCTAGTGTATCGCCACTAGCGCGGTCCAACTCACCGATCACGATCTTGGGGGGGAAGTTGAAATCCATAACTGCCGAACCTTCGCGGAGGAACTCAGGATTGTTGCAAACGCCAAAATCAACGCCGGCCTTCTTGCCGGAGTATTCCTCTAATACCGGGATGACGATCCCATGCATCGTGCCAGGCAAGATCGTGCTGCGGATGACGACGGTGTGGCGAGTCGATTTAGTCTTGAGCGTCTGGCCGATGAGTTCGCAAACGCGTCTAACGTAGGCGACATCAAGGTTTCCATTGACCTGGCTCGGGGTGCCGACGCAAACGAATGACAGTTCAGTTTCGCGAAGGGCTTGGTCCTGGTCTGCAGTTGCTCGGAGACTTCCGGATTTAACAGCAGTGGCAATGATCTCCCCAATCTCCGCTTCGATAACGGGTGACCGGCCTGCGTTTACCAAATCCACTTTTGTCCGGACGGGGTCTACCCCTATCACTTCATGCCCTTCGCGCGCCAGGCAACCTGCGGACACCGTACCGACGTAGCCTAAACCGAAGATGCTGATTTTCAATGCACACTCCTTCCCGTACGGCCAGCTGGTCCACTGAGATAATCTGCCCGGCTATAACAGGAGTTGGGCCAGCCAGTGTACCTTAAAAAAATGTCTCGCCGCCAATCGACACACTGGACAAGCGGAGTATTTTCACAGCCCCGGCAGGGGATCCCGCACGAGCGATCCAGGCCGCGACCAGATTCCGGGTGGGAAGGGTGGTGGGCCAAGGTGCGCAAATGTCCTACCCTTCAGATGCCCCGTCTCGAACGCTCGCACGTCACACCCCAGTGTACAGGTCCTGACCCTGTTCGTAATCTGTGCTCTAGGCCAGTAGTACTTGCCTTGAACCTAAAGCTAGACTTGAATGTGTGTCGGCGGAATGGGGTATGATTACGGGCGCTCGCTTGCGCATGACAAACGATGCTCATTTGAGTATGGTTTCGTCACGGCGAAGCTAATGTTCTCTTTCATCGAAAAACCTCCGCATGGGCGAATGCCTTATGCCTGTTCCCTGATGCAGTGTCGTCCACGACGGACTGTATGCTATCTACCGGTTCTCAATGCACACGGAATAACGCTTATTGACCTGAATTCTCGATAGCGTGAGGGACTCAAATTGAAGTGCGTTCACTTGCTACTGTTCTCTTTACTACTGTTCCTGATCATTCCCACTTCCGTTCACGCGCAGGCTTGGTCTGGCATCCTGGACCCCAGCCGCGCAATCGACTGGTCTCAGGCAGGCGTTCCTGGCGGAATCCCCACGAATCGCACGAAGACCTGCGCCACGATTGCGCCGGAGGGAACGAAAGCCGGTCCGGTTGCTCCAAACGACATCAACAAAGCGATTGCCTCCTGTCCTGTTGGGGGAGTTGTGCTCCTGCAAGCGGGGTCGTTTTACCTTAATGGTCCAATCGAGTTTAATGGCCAAAACAACGTCACCCTTCGTGGAGCCGGAGCCAATCAGACGTTTCTGTACTTTTTCCTGCCAGCTGGAAATGGTCATGACATCGGCTTGGGAAGTACTGATAACGGCAATTGGTATGGCGGCCCAAGCAACACGGCGAATTGGACCGCCGGGTACCCTAAAGGAACGACGCAAATCACGCTGGACAACGTGACGCGTATCGTTCCAGGACAGACCATCATAACCCTCGACCAGTGCGACGACGGCTACAGCGGGAGCGGATGTGCGACCGGCACTGCAACCGACACCGGAAATATATTTGTCTGCGGCGCAAAGACCGTATGCTCCAACCAAATCGATGGATCGTGGTATCGAAACAATCGAGCACAGCAACAGCAGGTTCTGGTGACGGCGGTGAGTGGAAATGGCCCCTACACCGTGACGATTTCTCCTGGGCTCCACATGCCGAATTGGAGAACTTCGCAAACCCCCGGCGCTTGGTGGCCCAACAATACAATCAATGGAGACGGAGTTGAGGATCTGTCTGCAGACAACACCGGCAGCGACAGTAGTTCCAGTGGAGTGAAATATACTTTCGACATCTCCCAATGCTACGGCTGCTGGGTCAAGGGAGTCCGGGGTATTAACGGCAACATGGATCATGTCATCGTCTACTTGTCACTGCACTGTACAGTCGCGAACAATCTTTTCTACGGGACAAAAAACGCGGCGACCCAGAGCTATGGAGTCTCAGTGTTTGAGGCGTCGGACAATCTGCTAATCAACAATGCGTTCAGTCACGTCACCTCTGCGGTCACCTCTGATTCCTCTTCGACGGGAAACGTGTATGCCTATAACTTTGCCAACGATGAGTACTACTCCACCGACTTCACCTTTATGTTGCAAGCGATTGGTCCGCATACCGCCGGAAGCGCGATGGACCTGCATGAGGGAAACGAAACCACCGGCGATGCATTGGACGACGTTCACGGCACGCACAATTTCATAACAATCTTCAGAAACCAGTTCTGGGGCCAAGACCAACCCTACGTGCGGAGATACCAAAACACAGGAGTAATCAAGGCTGCCACTTTTAGTCGCTACACCAGCGTCATCGGAAACGTTTTGGGCACCGCTGGATGGTCGACTGTCTATCAGGATGCTTGGCCCATAGGTTCGGGTACGCAGATTGGTCCCCGGTACACCATCTATTTTAATGGTTACGGCGAGAATTATTCCCCTCTTCACGACGCGCTGGTGACAACGACAATGATGCGCTGGGGCAACTACGACACGGTGACTGGCGCTGTTCGTTGGTGCGGAAACTCTTCCAACCCCGGATGGTCCGCAGTCTGCGCCAGCACGTCGGAAGTGCCAAGCGGACTGAGTATCTACTCAAACCCGGTCCCTGCCAGCACAGCGTTGCCAGCTTCATTTTTCCTGCCTTCGCAGCCTTCTTTTTGGACCACTCCTTGGGGTACGCCGCCCTGGCCAGCGATCGGCCCTGACGTGATCGGAGGGAACGCCCCCAATGCAGCGGGACATGCGAATCACATCCCCGCACAGGTATGTTGGGCAAATACGCCTGTAGACCCTAGCTATCAGGTGCCCTACACGGTTACGGGCGCAACATGGTCTAACGGGATTGCCGCGCTCACCGTTTCTGGATTGCCCATCACCCCAGAAGGAGAATTTACCGTATCAGGTGTCAGTCCATCGGGATTTAACGGCACCTTCGTGATGACCAATTCGACGGCCACCACGATAAGCTACGCGCTTGCCTCGAACCCAGGAACCTATGCCTCCAGTGGCAGGGTCTTGTATCCCAATATTCGTCTCTTCAATCAGGCTAACTGCTATGGCCAGAATGTCGGGTCTGGCGGCACCCCCCCCGCACCGCCGACTGGCCTCACTGCAGTCGTCCAATAAAGTGTCGCAGGGGGAAGTTGAGGCGACCCCTCTCCGGCAAGGGTGCTATGGAAACCTCAGTGGCCTTCTTTTTCGGCGATCATTTCGTCTATTGCATCCAGCAGATCCAGGTTCTCGTCCGAGAACTTTCGCGCAAGCAATGATTCAACCGGGCCGTCCAAGGTTCCGCCATCGAACACTTTTTCCTGGGATTTGAAAAGCGCGATATGGCGAACGTCAATCATGGCAGGATGGGCGCCCCTCGCAGACCAATCTTCATAGACCAGGTTCCCGCGAACGCGCTGACCGAACTTGGAATTACCCAATATTGTGTGAAAGAACGCCTCGTCCGGAGCAAAGGTGTTTTCAAAGAACCTCTCCACATGAGGATTTTGGGCGAGGAACTCCAGCAAATACCGGCATGCGTCCTGCGTCAGTGCCCACAGGGCACGGCCAGAACACGCCTCCAAGTTCCCTAGATATTTTCTGTAGTCTCGCTGGGCCAAGCCCAGTTTGGCCAACCCTCTGGATACAAGTCGACGCACGGGCTTATCCGACTCGAACCGTATCGTGTTGATGCGCGAAAGAGGCTTGCCGGGCGCCGGCACCTTGACCAGGGTCATGAACTCGATCCCGCGGTTTGCCTCGAGATATGCATGAATGTATTTACGGCTCCTCAGTGGGTAATCACTCCCGCTCAGAAAAACAAAGTAGTCATAGTTTTCCGGAGAGTCGAGGGCTTGCCGGAGCAGCAGGAGCGTTGCCCGAACACCGGAGAATTCTCCCCAGTACACGGGGATGCGTTTGCCAGTAAAGAAGACATTTCCACCACGGATGTCAGAAAACTTGGCAATATCGCTTTTTTTGTCTACATGAATAAAGAAGCCGCAATCATCCGACGAAAGTGCTTGAATTATTCTTTTGAGGAGTTGTGGATTTTTGTGAGTGAGAATGAGATACGCGACTTTCACTGGCCCTCGCCTCCAGCTATACAGCCTTCAAATGATCGTGTAGTTCGGGTCAGACCTTTAGGAAACGACCAGGAAATTCGGCAGCCAGGTGCCGTCCATCAACCCGAGAGCACTTCTAATTTCTAGCAAAATCCCGGGCTCTGAGCCACTCTTCGAAAACAACAAGGCTAAACAGAATTTTGTGGTTGTCCTCGTTCCCGGTGCGGTGCTGCCTGAGCATCTCCTGCACCGCCGATGGACGCAGGTACTTATACAGGTGGGATCCGTGGTCCAGCAGAATGTCTTCCATCTTCTCGCCCTTCGCCGTGCGAAACCAATCATCCACAACATTCATGGCGAATCCGCGTTTTTTTCTTCTAAGAATCTTTGCGGGAAGCAGATTTTGGCACACTTGGCGATGCAACCACTTTCTCGATCCATTGCGCACCTTGAAATTTGCCGGCAGCCTTTCCGCATATTCCACGATGTCCTTATCCAAATAAGGCACTCTGCCTTCGAGGCTGTGCGCCATGGAGAGCTTATCGGCGTACATCAACAGTTCATCAGCGAGAGTGGAGCGTAGCTCTAGAAACTGAAACCCACCAAGCTCATCAGTCTCGCTCATGAGGGGCGTAAGGCCTTGCCAGCACTTAAGGATTTCATCTCCTGCGGCAGGATCGACGACTCCGTCCTGAAATAATCCATCGATCTTATGACCAGGCAGAAGCGAAAAAACGTGCTGATATCTTCTTAGCCGATCTGGAATATCAAGCGAGTGGATACCTCTCTTTAGTGTCTCATTTCGCGGCAGCGCACGGATGGCTGAGGCAACTGGAGCGCGCACCCACTTCGGCAACCCCCCCCACACTCGACCATACCGTATGCCAAGATGACGGTTATAACCTCCGAAGAGCTCATCTGGGCCTTGGCCAAGCAATGCAACCTTTACGTCTCTTCGGGCGCGCTCACAGACGAAATACATGGGAACAACCGAAGAGGTTGCCACCGGTTCTTCCATGCATGAAACGATTCTGGGGAGCGCTTCTTCAAAGGTTTTTCTATCCAGCAGGACGGCCGTGTGTTGCGCGGATAATTCAGCCGCTGTTTCCGCCGCATCCGCCAACTCATCGTCGGCGAAGCTCGTCCCGTACCCAACCGTATACGTACGCCATGAGTTTCCATACAGATTCATAAGGGCAAGCAACAACGCGGAATCGACACCGCCGCTCAGCAACAATCCAACGGGCACATCACTGAGCAGGTGTCTCTTTACCGACCGCTTGTATAGTTCGAGCAGCTCTTCGCGGGACTCGTTGACGGACTTCACAGGCGAAAAAGGCACGGGTTTAAACCGGTACCATAGGCGCGTGCTATAGGTGCCCTTTTCAAATATCAGCATGCTTCCCGGGGCCAATTTCTTAACACCCTCAAACACAGTCCGAGGCGCAGGCGTGAAGCGGTATCGGAGAAACAAATTTAGAGAAACGGGATCAACCTCAGCGCTCTGGTTCGTTGTCGCAATAACAGGGCGAATCTCCGAGCCAAAATAAGCACGGCCTTTGTCAATCCTGTAGTACACCGGCTTGATGCCAAACGGGTCCCGGGCAATAGCCAACCGCCGTTGCCGTACGTCCCAGATCGCCAAGCCAAACATGCCGTTGAGGCGATTAAGTACTTCATCCCCCCATTGTTTATATCCAAGGACAATCACTTCCGTGTCGCATCGAGTTCGAAATACATGCCCGAATGCTTGCAGCTCGCTCCTTAGCTCGGGGAAATTGTAAATCTCGCCATTGAAAACCACCCAAACAGTTTCTTCCCGATCCGACATGGGCTGATGACCGCCCTCAAGATCGATGATGGAGAGACGCCGGAAACCGAGACCCAGAGGCCCCTCAAGGTAATATCCCTCATCATCCGGCCCTCGGTGGACCATGGTCCTGGTCATCTTCTCGAGGTCCTGTCGCTCAACCGGAGCTTGGGTTGCAAAATTGTATTGTCCGCAAATCCCGCACATCGGCTCGCCTAACCCTCTTCCGGGAATTTGACGCCTGAGTTTTGACTGTTTCGATAGAGCAGAAAGCAAAGACTTCTAAACAGCTGAGATGAAGCCCAGCGGTGCATGGGTGTGTTGTCCCAACCTAAGTGAAGTTGGCGACTCCGGAAGGAACCATCTGGCTTTTGCCAGAGGGTTAGGATCTGATTGAGAACGATCGACAGCAGCTCGTCCAACCTTGAGAAGCGACCCCTCAGCAATACGGCCAAGTTGATGCACTCGGCATAGTCGTACAGTTCCCGCCGGTATACCGTCAGGCGCGGGGCACGCGAGAACGGTCTGGGCACACCGCGTTCATCAAACAAATTCCTGGTGTAATAGCCGACTCCGCGTTCAATAGCCTTGGTGCACCCGAGGTGTCCGGTAAGTGCCTCGATTTTCGCAAGCGCTTTGAGAACAAAACAGGTATGAAAATGATCTACAAAATCCCTCGTCCCATCGTTGGCATAGTACCAAGAGCCGTCTGGGTTTTGAGACTCAAGGACAAAGTTCAGATTTCTTTCAGCGACGCGTCTGTACTTATCCTCTGAGAAGTCCACGGCTGCGCTCATCAGGAGAAACGCTCGATAAGCGTTCGCGTTTATAACACTCACCGAGTTTTCGGGAAATGGCGTATAGGAACAGGATGACGCGTTCGGTGAGGTCTCAAAATCCTTATAGTCCTGAAGGGCATGCTCGGCGGTCGATTGCATGATTTGACGCCACTTCGGATCTCCATCGATCTGATAAATTTCTTTGAAAGCCTCGTAGACGTACGGAACCGTTGTTATGAGAGGCGTCCCTGATCTGATTGTGCCGCGCAGTGTTTCCCAGTTGAATGGGTATCCCCAGCAGTAGTTGTCGTACCCAGAACACCTGGTCTCCTGGAGGACCTCAAGAAAATGGACGGCACGCCTATGGTATTGCTCCTGCTTAGAAACCTGCGCGAGGAAAGCAAATCCCATGGCATAGTGGGCATCAGCTATCGGGAATCGCTGAGGTTTCCAGAAAAGCCGTCGAGCGGAAGGAACAAATGCCTCGCTAAATACCATTGGGAAAACAGCCAGCCTTCCCAGTAGCGGCCTTGTATAGTAAAGAGCCTTCGCAGTTCGCCCAAGATCACTCGAGAAATAGCTCTGATAATCATAAGAAACCTCTCCGTAGCTATCGAGCCATTCGATGAACCGGGAAATAGCAGCCTGAGTTTTCTCAGGTGGCAGGGGAGTTGTCTCCGATTTTGTAATAGGGCGAACCGCGGTTTGAACCTGTGATGTCATAAAATCCTCTTAATTTTATCCCGCCGCTCTTCAAGTTGTGGCTGTGGCCTTAACGGCTGATGCTTCAGCTCTTTGCTGACCTCCAGCCAAACTCACCTCGCTGGAAAATATGAAGACTCCTTGTCCATGGAAATCAAAGAGAACCCGGTAGGAACTTTCTCATTTTGTATGAACAACCGGACTCGATGGTTGCTCAATCGGCATCAGTTCGAAACTATCGATTCGCCTAAATTTGCAGATGGACACTAATATCGCCTTCAGCTTGACCATCTGCTCTCTGCGATGGAATCCCATGAGTTCGTCTGAGACTGGCCGTTCTGTGCGGCTCAATAAGGCCGCGACGTACCCCGCAAATAGCGCTATGCCGCCCACCAGATAAGGCCTCTTTGTCATTCGATAGGCACACCTGAAGAGCTCCCACACAGGATGGCCCCCCAAGATGTAGTCTTTCTTGCCATACGCGAAACTTGAGGCAAGAACTCCGCGCTCAGCCGTCCCCAAAACCCGATGATGATAGAAAGATTTCTCTCGAAATGATCTTGTCTTCCAGCCTATCATTCGGGCAGTTTTGACCGCTATCCAGTCAATGCCTCCGGCTTTGCTTGGAAAATAGCCGCCAATTTCCTCGAAGCACCGGCGCCGGAAAATCTGACACTGGCCGGAAACGTAGTTCTGCCCCTCGAAACTATCGGTTTCCGAGTTGTAGCCTGGCTCTCTAAAAACCGTCCCCGCAACTCCAAGATGAGAGTCTTCTCTGAACTTGCCTAGCAGAAATTCAAAATGATCCTCATCCAATGAAACATCTGCATCTAAGTTGCCGATGACTTCATATTCAATGTTCTTCACTCTCTCTTGGCCGGCCTTGAACGCATGCACTTTTGCGGCGAAATTCCGTTCCTTGCGTGCGGGAAGGTTAATCAATTCAATCCAAGAATATTTCGCGGCGTACCGGTCCACGATGCTTGCGGTTTCGTCCGTCGAACCATCGTTCACGATCACCCACTTGGAAGGCAAAACGGTTTGCTTGATCACGGACTGGATTGTCGTTTCGATGAATTTTGCCTCGTTACGAGAAGGAGTGATGAGGATGTACGGCATGTAATCTGCTTGGTGTCCCATTTTTCACCTCAAAACAATGTTCAGTAAGCCCCGAGGCGGTGCCCTGAAGTCTCTAGATTTTCTGCGATAAGCGAAGCTGCGAGAGTCTGATCGAGCATCCACAGGTGCTGCTGGAGTTCTCTGTATGGCATCTGAACCGCCAAATCGGAACCACTCAACGTCTCTTCGAGCGTTGTGCATCGAATCGGTTGAGCTCCTTCTGTGCGCCGAGTCCGCTCGTGGGACTCAATCACGTCAAACCGATGCATGACACAACTTCGGGGTTATCGGCGCCCAGCAACCCCAAGTGGGGGAATCGATGGCCAAACCCCTAGTCAACATTCACTGCCATTTTTTCGATTTCCAAACTGCCGTCAAGTCTTGCGCTCCCAACACGGAAGTGCCAATTATCGCCGTTCCTTCTCTAACACTTTGTCATACACGTCCCGGGTCAACTTGCCGACCACATCCCACGAATGCTGGGCGTGCGCATAGTCCCGTATCTCCTGCCGACGTTTGTCCAGAGTTTTGTATAAATCACTCCCGAAATACGCCTCCATCACGCTGGCCAAATCTGACGAGTCACCAGGCTTATACAAGAAACCCGTTCTACCTTCGATTATATCTTCTCCAAGAGATCCCACATCGGCAGCGATCACCGGGGTTCCAAAGCTATACCCCAGGAACAGCACGCCGCTTTGGAAGATGTTCTTATAGGGCATTACCAAGACGTCCGCGGCCTTGAAGTACAGTTCCGCATCTTCATCTGGAATGAACTCGAACTTCCGAATTATGCGATCCCGAATGTCGCCACGATTGATGGTCTGCAGGATCTCGTTCCAGTATTTTTCGTACCCCTGCATTGGCTCGCCGGCGATGATCAACCGGTAGTTCGGGTGGTTAGACAGAACCTTTTCAAATGCGGACAGCAGATATTCAAGACCCTTGTAGGGCGCGATTCTGCCAAAAAAAAGGATTGTTCTTTCCTCTCCCCCAATGCCCAGCCGTCGTTTTGCTTCCGCGGGAGTGATATCCGTGTTCGGAACAGCGTTATTGATTCCAAACGGAATTACAGTGACGGCCTGTCGTTGAACGCCAAAATCCTCGAGGAGTTCACTCTTCATCTTCTCCGTGTGAACGAAAATGTGATTCACAAGTCGATACTGAACCTTCAAGGTCAAACGATTGAGCAGTGAATCGCACGAGTCCCTTTTGTCCTTATTCACGTTGTGGGCTGTGAACACGATCTTCATGCCACACAGCCTGTAATAAAGCATGAGAAGCGTTCGATCGAAGTACTCGAACTTGTTGTTCCATAAGATATGAACAAGTCTTGGTTTGGCAAACGTAGCGTACCGGATCAATCGCCCATAAAAGCTCAACAACTGGAATAACTTCTTCGAAAAGCTGGCTTCCGGCTGCTGTATCCCTCCCAGATTCAGGAACTCCAGCTTCGGGGTCGTATGGAACTCAGGACTGTCGACTCGATCATTGCCGATAACCTCGATACGCACACCCTTTTTGACCATTGCCGTCGCCAACCCAAACGCGTAGTTCCTGTCCTGTCCGCCGGTGAGCAAAGCAGCGTCAATTTGAGCCGGCGACGACCCTGAGATTCTGTCGCCTAGGTGATCGGCTTCATTTGTATCAGTTATTAAAGAGATCAAACTGGGCATCCGCGGCGCTCCTCACTTTCCGCTAGGTCTAAATAATTTCCCGAGCACTTCCTCAGTCTCGACCCTCAAGCCCCGCAGGCACCACCGCTGCCGCCGGGATCTCAACGGCGGGGACCGAATCTTCTCTCTTGCGCTGTGGCCGTAGGTCGCGGAGAAGGAGGACGGTCTGGTTAATGGGTCCGAGGCCCCGATGAAGTGAAATGACTGCGCCGAGGTAGAACGCGAAAAAGAGTATGGAGACCGAGACAAGCCGGAGCAATGCGCCAAGCGCGCCGGGCGTGGTGGCAAACGGCGGCATGATGCGAACGAGCAGTGCTACGCCGCAGCCGGCTACGGCGGAGGCAACAAAGAATTTCCAGACTGTCGCCACTACAGGCCCCACGCCCAAGCCTATTGGCTTACCGGCGTACCAGAAAGCGGGAAGCATTAGAACGAAGAAGGATGCAGTCCAAGCAAAAGCAATTCCGGCGGGACCCCAAGGGAGAGCAATTACGAAGAGTCCGACAGTGCAGAGGAACTCAATCACGCCCCAACGGAACCATCGGTCGGGCCGACCGCTCGAGAGGTGAATCCAGCCGTGGGTATTATAAAGCAGCATGATCCCGACGCCCGGGCCAAACAAGACGAAGATGCGGCCAGCCTCCTCCCAACCCGGACCCAAAAGGAACCGAATGAGATCCTTGCCAACGAGCGTGAAGTCGATTCCAATCCCCATTCCCACGAATGCCAAAACCGAAGTGCCAGCTAAAAAGTAACGCTGATATTGCTTACGCTCCCGGCTAAGGCGGCTAAGCGTAGCTACCACGACTGCCGAAATCGGGGCGAGCAGCTGCGACTCTGGGAGAACGAACAGGTCGTAAGCTCTCTTGTACAGCCCGAGCGCCCCCGCACTGTATCGCCAGCCGACAATGAGATTATCGGTGTTGCGCGTGAAATAGCTGAAGGCGAAATGCAAGTAGACATTGGTAGCAAACTTCACGCTCTCACCAGTGCCCGCGACTCGGCGAGGAAATCTTGGCAACCAGCGGCACATCAACCATGCACCAGTTGCGGTGCAAATGCCCTGAGCAACACTGCCCGCGACCAGCGCCCAATAGCCCCACCCTAGCAGCGCTAAAACGATCGAGACCACCACCGAGAACAAGCGCGCGGCCACGTTGATGGCTGAGACCGTAGTGAAGCGCATCGCGCGGTTGAGGAGAGCCAGATGAATCCACCCGAAGCCGCCGATCACAATTGTGAGCGACATACCCTCCGTGACATGTGCGACAAGAGGATTGCGATAGAAAAGCGCTAACAGTGGCGCGAGAGCAACGAACATTGCGGTTAGGATGGTGCAAACTCCGATGTTCACCCAGAAAAGATTGCTAGCCAGAAAATCGGTAATTTCCTCCCGCTGAAGGATCGCCTCCGTGAACCCATTCAAACCGAAGCTGCAGAACACTAGACTGAAGGTCGTGACCATGGTCACGATTCCAAAATCAGCCGGTGTGAGCAGCCGCGCCAGAATCACCGTTGCGGCGATCTGCAGTACGAAGGACGTTCCTTGCCCAAAAATCGTCACCCCAGCGCCGCGAACCGCAACTCGGCGTAGCCCCTCGCCTTTCTCGATGGGGCAGAAGGCGCCGTTAGCGTCAAATGGTTTCAACTCTTCAATCCAATCGGAGTGCGCTCGAAGGCATTGAAAGCGGCCAGCCCTGATTTTGGGTCAGCGGCAGCGCCATTCGCAGCGATTATTGCCAAGAGGAGGAATATCCATATCGAATCCAGCAACCTGAATCCGGCCTCGGTAATGCTGTAGACCGCTGCCGTGAGGACGTAGGCTAAGAGCAGTGCGCCATAAGTGGGATCGCAGCGAAAGGCGCGGACGGCCCGGCGATAACCGTGAATCAAAATTAGCGCGATCAGCCCCACCCCCACCCATCCCAGGTTGAGATAAGTCTCGAGGTAACCGTTGTGCGCCTCGTTCAGATACAGGCCCGGGAATGTGCTCCACATTGTTTCCAGGCGCGGCCCAAGCCAGAAGCTCTCGTAGCCGGCGCCTATGAGCCAATTGGGTGCCATCGGAATCAAAATTCCCCAGATTTCCGTTCGTCCAGTAAGGTTTGTTTGTCTTCCCATTGCATGCACAATGTCGGCATGGCCACCGAGAAATATCGTGAAGCTGCCTATAAGTAGGATGGCAAGAACCAGTGCGTGCACTGCCGCGGGGCGGCGTCCTATCACTGACGAGCCAGCCGCAAGCATCATCCCGGTCCCGAGCGCGAAGCAAGCCCCCGAGGTAGCTGAGTGCGCCATTACCAAAAGCGATAAGCCGAAGGCAAGCAGGGTGCCTCGAGCCAGGAAGTGCCGGACACGGTTGGGCTGACTCTTATCGCGCAGAAGACTAAGAACTAGCCAACATGCGCCCAGTGAGAGAACGAAAACAGTGACACCGAGCATATTCTTGTCCGTAGACACACCACAATTCGCCGCTTCTCCACTCCATTTGTCATAGGTGCGGCCCAAATCACCGTAGTACTTGATCAAGAGTATAGAAGCGGGCAACAGAACAAATCCGGCGCGGGTAATGAAGCGCCCAAGTGCCGCAATCGGCCTCGCATCCGTCACAACAATAAGCACCATCACCAAGTCGCCGATGGCCTTGGTCCATCGCTTAAAGGCTACGCCGGGAAAATCGGACCACAACACGCTGAGCAGGCAAAAAGCGAAGTAGAGTAGGATCGGCCAGCTTGCCCTGAGCAGCGGTGCTACCCGGCCGAGGCGAAACATCAGAACGACGAGGCCAACGGCCATCAGAATCGCAAAAATCATCCGGTCAGCCGGGCTGCCTTCGAGAAGTTGGCTAGCGGAAGCGTTCGTCGGAGCCATCCCAAGCCACATGGAGGCAGGTCTTGACCCGTTGATCCACAGCCAAATCACAGGGATCCAAAGTGCTTTGGAGGTGTGGATGGACTTATCGCGTTCCAAGAAGAAAAGCCCCAGAACGCCAATCGCGCAGACAAGTGTGGCTAACGAGCTGCTCATTTACTGTCCCGTTGGGCAAATCGAGGCCGGTTTCGTACTGCAGGTCATCTCGAGTCCACAAAGAGTCGGTGCGTCAGCTCCAGCGAGAGGAGCCTATGAATTTCGGTCGTGTAATTGCGATTGCCTTTGAGATGGCCATTAACTATGGTTCGGACTGCTTCTGGCTTGAGGTACGGTCGCGCGAGAGAGCGCGGGTCGAAGAGTATCTCGCGGACGTAATTTGCTAACTCGTCGCGATACCACACTCGAAAATGAAAAATCTTGTGACGGCCCAGCCAGAGGCGCTCAAGGTGCAGCGGGGCGAACATGTGGTCCACCTGGGCAATCCACTGTGGCATGCCGTAGTCATAGGCATACTCAGCCTTGAATGAGAACTCCAGGCCGGCGCGGGTGAAGACACTATTGAGGCCGCCGATGCCGCGATCGGTGCGCAGATTAGCAAGGGCGGGGTTCCCCTCTCTAATGAGCCGCAATCTGCCTTCCTCGTTGATCGCAACCGGGCCCGGCGCTTTGTACACGGTCTTGACTAAATCATTGTCCAGATACGGCGTGCGGACGGCTACTTGGGTCTGCTCCAAGCCAAGCACACCATAGTGGTGCCACGGCGACTGACGGAAAGCGACAAACGTAACCGGATGGCCACGGAGGGTTGAATCGTAAGTCTCTTTGGCCGCACGAATCTGTGGCGAGAGCTCCGGATCGTACAGCCCTGCAACAGGGTCGACCGCCTTGAACATTACCGAGTGCAATAGGATTTCGCTGCCGTAGGTTCCAACCATCCGCACCGGAGCTATCTCTCGAGCCTTCTCGTTCACGTAGAGATCCGGCGAACGGCCGAGGTCCACACACGCGTCCGTGAGGTAAGTGGTGCGCTCGGCGTAATGTGCGAACCGTGACAGGAACTCCTTGCCGGTAGCGATGACCTGGTGTGGTTGACCGCAAATTTTTGCAACCCGCCGCGCCAATTGGACGTCCTCATTGTCCCGGTACATACTTCCGAACGTATAGCAGGGCAAGGAGCCGGGCGCCGCCTTCCGCCAAGCCATGATGATGCGCGTATCAAGACCGCCGGTGAGCGATACTCCAACTTGCTCGTTGCCATTAAAATAGCGGGGCAGCTTGCGCACGAAAACGTCGCGCAATTGGGCGTAGTATTCTTCTGGCTTGAACGGCTCTTCCGCTTCCCATTCCCGCGGCTCGAAGTAAGGCGCTTTCTTCTCCAGAACTCCACCGCGAAAGGACCAGGCCGACCCAGGAGGTAGAACATGAATGCCCGAAAAGAGTGTCCGGTTCTCGAGCACACAACCGCAAACGATGAACTCCCCGATGCCGCGCGGATCGGTCCCGCGCAGCTCTGGGCGCACTTTGAGGATTGCCTTTGCTTCTGCCGCAAAGTAAAAAGCGTCTTTCGATTCGTGGTAATAAATCCGCTGCAATCCGTATCGGTCATTGAAGAGCGTCACCGTACCCCGCGCACTGTCGGCGACCAGGCCGTGAAACCGGCCATTCAATCGCTTGGGAAAGTCCGGCTCCTCTTCATATCGATGAACTAAGTACGACGGCCCGTCCGGTACAACGTCATGCCCGACTGCGCGGAGTGCTTCGATCGTACCCGGCTCGGGGAATTCCTCTCCTGAAAAAACCAAGGTGACGTCCCCGCGCTCGTTTTGCAGTGGCATGCCCTCGGAAAAGGAGCCCTCTCGCGCCACCCAACCAACGTAAACGCCTTGTGTCGGGTCACTCCACGTGCCGGTGGTGTAAAACGATTCGTGCCGGAGCGATTCCAGCATCTGGTGCAACTCGCTCTCGGCACTGGCCCTCGCGCGCTTTGTGATAATGCCAATTATCCCTGGCAATTCTGGATCTCCTAGAGTGATTCCACTTTCAACTGAAATTTGCGTTGATACCAGTTGCTGCGTAATCCGCGGAGCTTTGCTGCCAGGGATTCTGGCAGGCGATCAGCCACTCGATGGTGGAGGCCTAGGGTCAAAGCCACCGAGCCCCAGCGAGTCATCGGTACGTAATAACGAGGTATATCCACCCGTTCGAACGCATTTCGTTCCTTGAACTCGCTCAGGCTGCTCTTTTCCTTTTTCCCATAAGCAAATTTTGAGTACACCAAATACGAAATGCCTCGATCGGCGCAGGAACGAACCGCTTGTGCAACCAGCGCATTCGTGGGCGCCTTATCCCGGTACTGGAGCATTGAGACTATATGCATCATCCCTGCTTGCGTCCCGGTATCGTCAACAGTTAGCTTGATGAAGCCGATCAACTTCTCGGCATCAAAGGCTCCAATAAAGATGCTCGATTCTAGGTATGTCGCACTCATGTTACGGACAGTCTCAAAGCTCTTTCCATAGTGAGGAAACAGCCTTCCCTGACGAACTGGGCACTCGTTGTAAATCTCCCAGATTCCGCGCGCGAGTGCATCGTCAAAAGGGACCTCTCGGACCACAACCCCCTTCTTCTCTGCTTGCTTGGCTTTGTTTCGCGCCTTGAACCCGATCTGCTTTGTCCACCATTGCTCAAAGGTAGTGACATTCAGGACCGCCATATTGTCCCATTCCATTGGATAGGCGTATTTCGGAGCGGTCTCAGGTAATTTCTGCATGAACGTAAAAATGTCGATTCTCAGTTTGGATTCACGCAGCTCGGCAAGCACTGGTTCGGGATCGTCCAGAAATTTGTAGTCGTCCGCGTCGAGGCGCGCAACACGGCACAGTCGCCCTTGGACCTGAACTTTCCTGTCGCAAATATTCATACTCGGTATCCTTCGCCTCACCCATTCTGGGATTTCACAACAAAAATTGATCATGCAAATTCTTGAGCTCGGGCACAGGTATCAGATTGCTCTCTTTATGGTCCCCGACGCTTGTTGCATTGGCGTGGTGTTATGAAAGATGCACTTCTTGAGCAGCTGTGGCAAATGCAACCAATCGTAGCCTCCCTCGACCTTTGATTGGAGTAGCAGTCTGTCGTCCCAATTGTTTACCGGAAGACGCGGGAGAAAGAATCTGTTGCTCTTTCCGCAAGCGCGGCCCAGGATAGTCGAAACGCCGTATTCAAAGCCGAGATTCTTCAGAAGGTCTTCCAGAAACCGCGTGAAGTTCGTGTCTTCCTCCGGAAAGCTGAACGGATAGGAAAACGCATCCACAGCAGCACCAATGTTTTGTTCGATGATTTCTTTCGAATGACCTAGCTCGTAATCGAGCAGATTCCGATCCAGGGACCGAAGGTCCGGATGGGTCACCGTATGCGAAGCAAAATGGATCCCTTCCGCATGCAGCTCCCGCACTTCGCTCCACGTCAGATAGTTCGCGCCTTCATTGCGCGCCGAGGTGTGTCGGATACGGTCGGTTGCCAGAAAGATCGTGGCCGTGAAGCCACATTGCTTCATCACGTCCATGGCTTCCGTATAGAAGTCTCGATACCCGTCGTCAAACGTGATTACTATGGTCTTCGAGAGATCTCTTCCGGATGCCAGACCAGCCCACGCTTCTGCCAAATCGACCGTACGGTACCCCGCGTTTCGCAGCCAGCGCATCTGATCAGAAAAAACCGCGGGAGATGTGTTGATTTGGTAGTAGGGATGCGAATAGCCGAAGAGATTTTCGGAGATACTGTGATACGCCAGTATCGGAACGTGGTTGTTCCTGTCCCGCCCCAGGAACCGGGCGATTGGCGAGCACAAATATAAAGTGATCATTCGATCGAGGCGCGGCATTGCAGTTTCAATCTCTGCCCATTACACAGCTAAGGTTCGGCGACTCAACTCGCCACAGTTTGTTTGGACTCTACAAACTCAACTACCTTCTCCACTACTTCCTTCTGGAGCGTGTCGCTTAGTTGCGGGAACATGGGGAGGGAAACGATTTCGGCGGCGACGCGCTCGGTAACTGGAAATGCGCCTCTCTGGTACCCGAGATGTTGGTAGGCCTTCTGCAGATGGAGTGGAATCGGGTAGTGGACGCCGGTGGCAATTCCAGCCTCGGCAAGGTGAGCTTGCAGCGCTTCGCGATCTTGCACTCGCACAACATACAGGTGATACACGCCTTTTGTCCAAGCTGCTTCGACCGGAACAATGAGCGAATCCTTGGCATCGGCAAACAGCTGGTGATAGCTGTGAGCGAGGGCTCGGCGGGATTCGTTCCACTTGGCAAGGTGCCGCAGCTTCACGGACAACCATCCCGCCTGGATGGAATCGAGCCGGCCATTGTAGCCTTCGATGTCATGGTAATATTTCTTCGCCTGCCCGTGGTCGCGAATCATCTTCATGCGCTGGGCCATGGCTTCATCATTGGTCGTGATGGCGCCACCTTCACCGCAGGCACCGAGGTTCTTTCCAGGGTAGAAGCTGAAGGCAGCCGCCTTGCCGATGGATCCCGCTTTTTTCCAGGCATTGGACTTTTTTGAAAAGTACTCGGCGCCGTGCGCCTGGCAGGCATCTTCAATCACCACCAGATTGTATTTCGCGGCAAGCTCCATGATTGGGTCCATGTCTGCCATCTGCCCATAGAGATGAACTGGAACGACCGCCGCAACTTTGCGCTTGGAGGCACGTTCGATCAGCTTCCCGGTCTTCGCATCGAGGTCACAATCCTTCTCGAGGTATTCCCGCAATTTTTCGGGATCGAGAGTATAGGTTTGTTCGTGGATGTCCACGAACGCGATGTCTCCTCCCGCTTGGGAGATGGCCTCGGTTGTGGCGATGAACGTATGCGGCACGGTGATCACGATATCGCCGCGTTCGATGCCGGCGGCCATGAAAGCGAAGCGCAGTGCGTCCGTGCCGCTATTTACGCCGACGCAAAACTTTGCGTCACAGAATTGCGCAAACTCGCGCTCGAACTCCTCCACCATGGGTCCACCGATGAAGCCGGCATTGCTGAACGCCGTCTTCACAACCGCCAACAACTCCTCTTCCAGCTCTTTGTGTGGCGTCACTAGATCGAGAAACGGAACTTTCGTTGGATTAGCCATAGCCTTACTTTTTCTCCTCTGTGATAAACCGCAAAAATTTGGCGGGATTTCCGGCCACAATGGCGTTTGCCGGCACGTCCCTGGTTACGACGCTACCTGCACCGACAATGGCGTTCTCACCGATGGTCAGATTGCTCAGAATCGTGGAGCCGGACCCGATGGATGCTCCCTTTCGAACCAAGGTCTTTTCTACTTTCCAGTCCGCTTCTGTCTGTAACTCGCCGGATGGCGTTGTCGAGCGCGGATAGGAATCGTTAATAAAGGTCACGCTGTGCCCGATGAAGACGTTGTCCTCGATTTCCACGCCCTCGCAAATGAAGGTGTGACTGGAAATCTTGCAGCGCTTGCCGACGCTGGCATTCTTCTGGATTTCGACGAAGGCGCCAACCTTGGTTTCGTCCCCGATTTCGCAGCCGTACAAATTGATGAACTTAGAGAGCCGCACGTCCTTGCCGAGTCTTACGCTTGGCGCGATAGAGACAAATTCGTTCACAGGGTAACCGCCTCTCCGCGACTCTGGATGGACTTGTCCGCGGCTTCCAGGATGCGGACAACTCGTAGTCCCGCAACGCCGTCGTTGAATGGCGTCGTATTTTCCTCGATGCACTTAAGGAAATAGGCGGTCTCGGCGCGGAGCGCTTCAATCTGTTCAACTTGGGGAGCCCACATGTCGCCGGAGCGATAGCTGACGAGCAGTTGATGCAGGTTGCTGGGATTTGTCGACATGCTAACACCCTTGTCATAGATCTTGATCTTTTCATCGGCATCAAGATCGTTCCAGACCAGCATTTTCTTTTCTCCGCCAATAAGTGTGGTGCGCACTTTCACGGGTGACAGCCAATTTACGTTGACGTGGGCAATGATCTTCTTCGGGAAATACACCGTGATAAAGGCCACGTCCTCGACGCCGTTGAGGTGCTTTTGGCCAGTGGCCACGACTGCTTCCGGCTTCTCCGCGATGACATAATCCATAATCGAAAGATCATGGGGAGCGAGATCCCAGATGACATTAACGTCGTGCTGGAATAGACCGAGGTTTACACGAAGTGAATCGTAGTAATACAGGTCACCCAGTTCCCGCTTCTCAACCACCTCTTTGATCTTTTTCACCGCACCGGTAAATAGAAAGGTATGGTCGACCATGATCTTCAAATTCTTTCGGTCGGCGAGCTCAATCAGTTCTTCCGCCTGAGCGACGCTCCAGGTGAACGGCTTTTCGACGAATACGTGTTTGCCGTTTTCGAGTGCTCGTTTGGCTAGTTCGTAGTGCGTCCAGACGGGTGTGACCACCGCGACGGCGTCAATATTCGGTGAATTGAGGATCTCATTTTCGTCCGTGGTATAGGCGATCCCCGGATGTGCCTTGCGCAATCGCTCTTGGCACTTGGGATTCCTGTCACAGACGAGAACAACTTCCGAGCAGTCGTGCGCGTGAAAATTCCTAACGATGTTCGGACCCCAATAACCATAACCAATTACACCAATGCGAATCATGGGACTCCTTACGTATTTGAAAGAACTACAATGCGACTTGGAGCGGCAAGGATTTCGCGGGAGCGATAACCAGCAGGAAGATCATTCAAATGAGCTGTCTGTGCAGTGCCGCAGGGGGACAACCAACCACTCCGACGGCACTTGAATTATTGTGGCTTCACTGTCCATAGCATACGAAGACAAAGGGGGCGATGAACTTTAGCCTAGTGAGCGCCTTCACCCAAAATTACCGCGGCGGGCGTCTGGAGAAGAATTCTCAGGTCCAGCCAGATCGACCAATCACGCGCATACTGCAGATCTAAGCGGACCATTTCATCAAAGCGAGTGCGGCTGCGGCCTTTCACTTGCCATAGGCCAGTGATCCCGGGCTTAATCTCAAGCACCCGGCGGCGATGCCACAGGTCATACGCGCGGAACTCATACGAAATCGGGGGCCGTGGACCAACCAACGACATATCACCGCGCAAGACATTCCAGAATTGGGGCAACTCGTCCAGGCTCGTTTTACGAATGAACTGGCCCACACGGGTTATCCGGGGATCTTTCTGAATCTTGAAGACTGGCTTCTGGCCTGCCGGCGTGGCACCGTCTACCTTGCCCGCGATGAATTGGCTTACATATTGCTGGTGAATGCGCGCGTCACAGTCTGTGCGCATCGAGCGGAACTTAAGAACAGTGAACGGTTTGCCATACTCGCCCAATCGTTCCTGCTTGAAGAACACGGGTCCCTTGGAACTGAGTTTAATGGCTAACGATATCGCCGCAAAAACGGGTGCGAGGAGCAACAGCGCCGCCAGACTTCCCAAGACGTCAATGCAGCGCTTGATTCCTAAAGCGAACTGACGTTGCTCGTCTTTCTTGTTGAATTCAGGGTAGAGCGCAATGTTTGCGGAGTGATCATTGTCGCCTTCGCCGTATTCTTCCGGAAAGAAATGAAAGGAAACGGAAATCCTTGCCGCTCTTTCCATGCCAAGGACTGCTCCGTACACTTTGCTGATCTTATTCAGAAATGTTTTTTGAATTAATTCGTTGTCAGCTTCTCCAAGCTCGGTGCCAATCAAGCCGATGACATCGTTT
>WNFI01205946.1_pt1 | contig 36505 bp, 21 predicted proteins | sample 5400471 | NCBI WGS metagenome assembly WNFI01 (sample SAMN13153348, study PRJNA577476) | soil metagenome | isolation source: 100 cm saprolite on Douglas fir-dominated hillslope | place: USA:California | collected 2013-09-17 | reverse complement strand
TCCATGCGCTTGGACTCCCAGACGCTCCCGCCCACGACCAGTCCGACGATGGCAGTCGATGCCATGAACGCCTGGAGGAGAAGGAGCTCCGTGTTGAGGGTCGCAGTCGCCAGAGGCCCGTGGCCGCGGACCGTGCCCCACACGGCCATCGCCGAGAGTACGCATGCAGCCGTCGACGCTTCACGCTGGCCGAAACGCAGTCCGGCCCAGCCACACACCAGGATGCAGAGAAACAGCAGCGGATACGCCAGTCGGCCGAACACGATCCAGGGCACCAGAACCGTGACGATCGCAAGCGCCAGGATCTCGATGCGCTGTTGCCGCGACCATTGCGGACGCGGCGCGGCGTGCCACAACAGCACCGCGGGAGCAACGAGCAGCGCACCGGCCGCATCTCCCAGCCACCAGGTCGTCCAGGTCGACCGGTACATGAACGACGCCGCGTGGCCCGTGAGGTAGAGCGTCGTCACGCCAATCGTGGCGCCGACCGCCGTGCTCAGGAGCACTGCGAGCACGCCAAACTGGACCAGATTCTCCGTTCGGCTGAATCCGGCGCGCCCCCCGGCGAATCGATTCACGAGGTACGCGCCGAGCAGGGCTTCCATCGTGTTGCCGGAGGCAACCACCAGCGCGACCGGCCACGGCAGCGCGGTGACGTAGTTGACGATGAACGCTCCCGCCAAAATCGGCGGCCACACGCGACGTGGCCCGAGAATCAGAGCGGCCGCGAGCGCGATGCCGGCGGGGGGCCAGACCGCCGTCGCGCTGGGATTGACGAGCGCCAAGGCGAGGCCGGCCTTCCCGGCGACAACGTACACGAGAGCGAGGACGACCTGCGCCGCGAGCATGGATTGGCTGTTGCCGCGGCCCCCTCGCGCAACGCGACCGGCCGTATCGGCCAGCGCAGTTTACGCCAGCAAGCCTGTCCCTAACACAACCATTGCACCGGTCATTGCGCCGTCCGGGGCCCGATTCCTATTGGGCGGTGTGCGGTATCAGCACAGAGTTCGATCCTTCCGCATCAGGCGCCGACGGTCCGTCAAACGCCTGGATTGGCCGGCCGGAAGCGAGCCTGCTTTCTCGTCAACGACCGACAAGATTGTTGTACAACCGGTCGCGCAGTGCGTCGAGCGTCGGTTGCAGCGGCTCCTCGTGCCGCGGCAGGCTCAACAACCTCGCCAGCGCCGGCGGAACCGGGATCTCGCGTCCGATGAGCGGCTCCACGATTTCGTTGAACTTGGCCGGATGCGCCGTTTCCACCACCACCCAGGGATGGTCCGGACGATCGGCCGAGACGCGGCGGTAGACGTGCGCCGCCGTCGCGCCATGCGGATCCCACACATAGCCAAGCGCCTTGTCATCCTCCCGGATGGTCGCGCGGATCTCATCGTCGGTCACCAGGTAGGCGGTGAGATGATCGCCTAGCCGATCCGGGAAAAGGGTGCGCAGGCGCTCCATGTTGGACGGGTTGCCGACGTCCATCGCGGAAGCGAGCGTCGGGACGCTCGGCCGCGGACGCCAGGCACCGGCCTCGAGAAACTCAGTGACGGTACGGTTCTCGTTCGTCGCGATCACGATCGCGCCGATCGGCAGGCCCATCTCGCGCGCCCACAGGCAGGCCGTCACGCTGCCGAGATTGCCGGACGGCACGATGAAGCTCGCCTTGCGCCCCTCGCGGTACCAGATATCCAGGCTGGCCGACGCGTAGTACACCATCTGCGGCAGGAGCCGTCCCGGATTGATGCTGTTCGCGGAGGTAAGCGTGTGCGTCGACGCCAGCGCCGGATCGCGGAACGCCTCCTTGACGACGCGCTGGCAGTCGTCGAACGTGCCGTGCACGGCGAACGTCCGCACGTTGTCTCCCCAACACGCGAGCTGCTGCGCCTGGCGAGGCGAGACGAGCCCCGCCGGATAGAGCAGGACGACGTCGACCCACGGTCGCCGATGGAAGGCGGCGGCGACGGCCGCGCCCGTGTCGCCTGACGTCGCGACGAGAATCGTCAGCTTGCCATCGCGCGGCCCGTGCCGTCGTTCGAGGGCGGTGGCCAGAAAGCGCGCTCCGAAGTCCTTGAACGCGCACGTCGGTCCGTGAAAGAGTTCGAGCACGCTCGCGATCCCGGGCGCACGCTCGAGCCGGACGAGGGGCGCTGGAAAGTCGAACGCCTCACGGCAGATCGCCGCCAGGTCCGCAGCGAGATCCGCGTCCGCGAAAGGGGCGAGCAGGATCTCGGCGATGGCCGGGAGCGCGGCCGAGAGCAGGATCTCGGCGATGGCCGGGAGCGCGGCCGACGGCGAAAACTGTGACGGCGACAGGACGGGCAGGCGCTCGGGGACGAACAGCCCGCCGTCGGCGGCGATGCCCTGATTGATCGCCTCGCTCAGATCCACGGGAGGCGTCCCGCCTCGCGTGCTGACGAACTTCAGCGGCTCCATACAATCCGCGCGCCGGCCGGCTCGATCCGCGTGACCCACGCATCCGTGATGGTGTCCTCGACCCGAAACGCCTCGACCATTGCGTCGCGCACCTCTTCCGCCTTCCCTTCCTCCGCCCACGCGAACATCGCGGGGCCGGCGCCAGAAATCGAGCATCCCAGCGCGCCGCGCGACATCGCGGCGTTCTTGACCGCCTGAAAGCCCGGAATGAGTCCCTTGCGTTGCGGCTCGATCAGGACGTCTTCGAGTGACGCGGCAATCAGCCCGAGATCGCCGGTGAAGCAGCCGGTCACGACACCCGCCAGGTTGGCCTGCTGCCACACGACATCTGACAGGGTAACGGTGCGGCCGAGCATCGCCCTGGCGCCCCGCGTTTCGAGGACGCGATGGGGGCGCACCAGCACCGATCGCACGACGGACGGCACCGGGATCTGCTTGATGTGCGGGTGGTCGATCCCGACCGACAGCACCAGGCCGCCGTAGAGGGACGGCGCGATGTTGTCGATATGCGCCGTACCGCTCGCCACCTCTTCCCCCCGCATCGCGAACTTCAGCAGGTGCAGGTTGTCGGCGGGCTCGTCCAGGAGCGCGTTGGCCGCGACAACGGCCGCGACGGCGGAGGCCGCGGACCCGCCGAGGCCCGAGCCGAGCGGGATGCCCTTTTCGATCGTCAGCTCGAATCCGAACGCGAGATCGAGGGCCTCGGCCATCGCCGCCACCGCCATTCCGGCGGTGTTGCGCTCGAACTCGAGCGGCAGGCTCATGACGACGCCGGTGACGCCGGCGATGCGGACGCCGCGGGCCTGGGTCCGCGTGGCCCGGACGCGATCGCCGGCAAAATCCACGCTGTAGCCAAGGACGTCGAACCCGACCGCGACGTTGCCGACGCTCGCCGGTGCGAACGCGATGGCCTCGGCGGGCCGGCTCACAGGTGCGCTCCCAGATACGCGCACACCCGCAGCAGATCGGCGAAGACGCCACCGGCGGTCACGGCGGGGCCCGCGCCGGGCCCGCGGACGACCAGCGGATTTCGATCGTACCGGCTCGTCGTGAAGCTGACGACGTTGTCCGTGAGGCTGATGTTCGCGAAGAGATGCGACCGGTCCAGTTCGACGAGCCCGACGGTCGCGCGGCGCGTGTCGGCGTCCAGCCGCCCGACGTAGCGCAGCACGCGGCCGCGCCCACGCGCCGCCTCGAAGCGATCGCGCATGGGAGCGTCCAGCTGCTGCACTCGCTCGAGAAACTCGTCCACGCTGCCGGACTGGAGTGACGAGGGGACGAGGCCCTCCAGGTGAACGTCGCCGAGCTCGAGGTCGAGTCCCATCTCGCGCGCGAGGATAATCAGCTTCCGGGCGACGTCCGTGCCGGAAAGGTCGTCGCGCGGATCGGGCTCCGTGAATCCCTGGGCCTTCGCCTCGCGGACGAGCGCGGAGAAGGGTTGTTCGCCGTCCCAGACGTTGAAGAGATACGAGAGCGTCCCGGAGAGGATGCCCTCGATCAGCCTGATCCGATCGCCGGTCTCACGCAGGTCGCGCACGGTCTGGATGATCGGCAGGCCGGCGCCCACCGTCGCTTCGTAGAGGTAGTGCGATCCTCCCGCGCGGCGGGCCGGCTCGAGTGTCCGGTGGAACGCGAGATCGGCGCTGCCGGCCTGCTTGTTTGGCGTGACGATATGAATGCCGGCGGCAAGCCACTCAGGATAGTGCCGCGCCACCGCGGCGCTCGCCGTGCAGTCGACGATCACCGCGTGCGGAAGATGGCTCTCGTCGACGTGCCGCACGAACCGCTGCAGATCCGCCTCGCCGCCCTGCTCGAGCGACTCGCGCCAGTGCGCCATCGGGACGGCCGTGTCGGCGAGGAGCATCTTCCTGGAGGTGAGGATGCCGCGCAACCGCAGGTCGAGCCTGAAATCGCGCGTCAGCCGCCCCATCTGCGACGCCAGCTGATCGAGAAACGCGGCGCCGACCAGGCCCGGGCCGATCAGCCCGATCGAAATCGTGTGCGGGGATAGGTAGAAGGCCGCGTGCACCGCGCCGAGCGCGCGCGCCGTGTGCTTTTCGTCGATGACCACCGAAATGTTGCGCTCCGAGGCCCCCTGTGCGATGGCCCGGACGTTGACGCCCGAGCTCCCCAGCGCGTTGAACAGCTTGGCGGCGATGCCGGGCGTCCCGGCCATTCCGTCCCCCACGACCGCCAGGATGCTGCAGCCGCGGGCTACGTCCACGGCCTGGATCTGTCCCTGCCGCAGCTCGCGCTCGAACGCCTCGCGGACGACCGTCGCGGCGCGATCCGCGTCCGCCTCGTCGAGCGCAAAGCAGATCGAATGCTCGGAGCTACCCTGCGAGATCAGCCCGACCGAAATGCCGTGTTCGCGCAGCGCCCCGAACAGCCGCTGCGCCGTCCCCGGGACGCCGATCATCCCGGTCCCTTCGACGTTCACCAGCGCGACGTTGTCGATGCTGGTGATCCCCTTGACCGGATGCGACGAGACCGGGTTGGCGCAGATCAGCGTCCCCGCCTTCTCCGGCGCGAACGTGTTCCGGATCCAGATGGGAATGCCCCGGCTCACCGCGGGGGCCATCGTCTGCGGATGCAGCACCTTGGCGCCGAAATAAGCCAGCTCCATCGCTTCGTTGTAGGAGAGCGAGTCGATGATCGTGGCGTCGGGGACGCGGCGCGGGTCGGCGCTCAGCACCCCGTCGACGTCGGTCCAGATGACAATCTCCGAGGCGTCGAGCAGCGCACCGAAGATCGATCCCGAAAAGTCGCTGCCGTTCCGGCCCAGGGTGGTCTGGAGCCCTTCGCGCGTGCGGGCGATGAAGCCGGTGACGACGAGCGTCAGGCTCCGATCGCCGGGAACGATGCGGTCGGCATTGGCGCGGGACTCCGGCCAGAGGACGGTCGGGCCGAGCGGCGCGGCATCGATCTCGACGATGTCCCGGGCGTCGATCCACTGCACGCCGCCAGGGCGGCGGCCCCGTGTCTGGAGGTATCGCGCGAAGAGACGCGTCGACCAGATCTCGCCGTATCCCGCCACCAGATCCTGGACGACGGGCGACGCGAAACGGAGCAGGCGGACGGTCTGCAGGATACCGGCGATGTCGGTGCAGTTGCGGGTCAGCTCCTCGATATACTCGGCGGCGCCCGGCCCGTCGAGCAGCGTCCGGGCGATGCCGACATGACGTTGCCTGATCGCCTCCAGCCGCTCCGCGTCCCCCTCGTCCTGGCGCTCGGCGGCCTTTACCAGCGCCAGCAGGGCGTCGGTGACGCCGCGGCACGCCGACAGGACCGCCGCCACACGAGGCAGCGGGTCGTCCTCGAGAATCGTCGCAACCCGTTCCATGCACGCGGCATCCGCCACGCTGGAACCGCCGAATTTGTGTACACGCCAAGCATCCACGTCTGACAGATAATCTCACATCGATCTGGAATCTTGGTTCCACGCGAGACCGTGGAAGGAAATCGCGTCCCGGCGATCTAATCTAGGCGTCGCACTCCGGCAGCACTTGTAGTGAGGTAAAACCATGCAGTCCATCACCCGTATCGCGCTCGTGGCACTCGCGACGGCCGCCCTCTCGGCCGGCCCGTCCGCCTCGACCGCCAAGCGGCCAGTCACCATCGATGATGCCGTGAGCCTGAAGAGCGTCGGGGCGCCTCAGATCTCGCCCGATGGCAGCCGGATCCTCTTCTCGGTCCGCGGCTGGGAATGGCCGGGCGGAAAAGGGGAGCCGGACAAGGGGACGAAACCGCCGGACGCCCGGTCGCACATTTGGATCGTGCCGGCCGCCGGCGGCGAACCGGCGCGCCAGCTCACGTTCGGCGACAAGGACAAGGGAGAGTCGTCTCCAGCGTGGTCGCCGGACGGACGCTACATCAGTTTTACCGCCACGCGCGGCGCGGCCGCCGCCGCCGCGCCTGCCCCCGGTGACGCCGAAGGGCCGAAGGAACAGATCTGGTTGATGCGTGCCGACGGCGGCGAAGCATGGCAGCTCACCGAGGCGAAGGAAGGCGTCACCAGCTACGAATGGGCGCCGAACAGCCGGCAGATCGCGTATCTAATGCGCGAACCGCTGCCCAAGAACGTGGAGGAAGCCCGCCGGCGAAAAGACGACGAGCGCGTTTTCGAAGTGGACGCGCAGATGCCGCACCTCTGGACCGTGGACATCGACTCGAAGAGCGCCGCCAGCATCACGAGCGGCGGCGACTTCGGGGTGCGCAGCTTCACCTGGTCGCCCGACAGCACCAGAATTGCCGCCGGCGTCTCGATCACGCAGCTGACGCGGGACGAGCGTCAGGACATCCAGGTCATCACCCTCGCGACCAAACAGCGCGAACCGATCGCCGCCAGTCCGGCCATCGAGAGCAACCCGCGCTGGTCGCCCGACGGCGCCACCATTGCCTACACGATGGTGCCGATCGGCGACGCGAAGACGAACGCGGACGGCTTGCTGACGCGGCCGCTCTTCAACGCGCACCTCATGCTCTACGACGTGGCGGGGAAGCGGACCAGGGACGCCGGCGATCCTTCGTTCGACTATTCCCTCGGGCGGCCGACCTGGAGTGCTGACAGCCGCCGGCTGCTGTTCGGCCTGGGGGATCGTGTCTACCGCTCCATGTTCTCGTACGAGGTGGCGACCGGTCGGTTCGCCCGCCTCACCGACCGTCAGATGATTTCCTTCGGCTCCGCGAGCCGAGACGGATCGAAGGTCGCTTTTACGATGGATTCGCCGGCCGCGCCGTCCGACGTGTATGTGTCCGGCGCCGATTTCAGCAACCCGCGCAAGCTCACGACCGTCAATCCCCAGGCGGACAGCTTCGCCCTCGGGGAGACCGAAGTCATTCAATGGAAGAGCAGCGACGGCCTGGACATCGAAGGGGTCATGGTCAAGCCGGTCAACTACCAGCCGGGCAAACGGTACCCGCTTCTGGTCGACGTGCACGGCGGCCCGACCGGATCGCATTCGAACGGCTTCAAGGTCGGTGTGCACAACGGCGCGCAGCTGTGGGCAGGGCAGGGATGGGCGGTGCTCTACCCGAATCCGCGCGGCAGCAGCAGCTACGGCGAGAAGTTCATGCGCGGCAACATTCCCGACTGGGGCGGCGGCGACTACCGCGACATCATGGCCGGGACCGACGAAGTCATCAAGCGCGGCATCGCCGACCCCGACAAGCTCGCCGTGATGGGGTGGAGCTACGGCGGCTACATGACGTGCTGGATCGTGTCTCAGACCTCGCGCTTCAAGGCCGCCCGCATGGGGGCGGGCCTGTCCGACCTTTACAGCATGTACGGCACGACCGACATTCCCGGCTACATCGGGACCTTCTTCGAGAACTATCCGACGCAGAAGAACGTCGCGTTGTATCAGGCCCGCTCCGGCATCACGTTCGCGGACCGCGTCACCACGCCGCTCCTCATCATGCACGGCATGAACGACGAGCGCGTGCCGATCGGCCAGCCGATGGAGTTCTACCGGGCGCTGAAGGATCGCGGGAAGACGGTGGAGCTCGTCTGGTATCCGCGCGAAGGCCACGGCTTCGCCGAGTATTACCACCAGCGCGATCAAGTCCGCCGCGAGCTCGAATGGATGACGAAGTACGTGCTCGGCGCCGCCGCGCGGACGACGACGTCGCCGCAGTAAAGGCAGGATGATGCTCGTGCGAGTGGTGTTCCCGATTCTCCTGACGCTGACCTTCGGCCTCAGAGCGGACGCGCCGAAGCCGCGCATCCTGGTCGGCCCGAACGTGCTCGTCAGCCGCGACGGCGACTACCCGCACGTGGAGCTGATGGTCGCGGCCAACCCGCGCAACCCGAAGAACCTGATCGGCGGCGCGATTACGGCCACTCGACGCGGCGGCGGCACGGCGACGACCTCCTACGCTTCGCTCGACGGCGGCTACACATGGGTGTCCACCGCGTTTCCGTCGCAGCTCGAGCAGGGTGGCGGCGATCCGCAGGTGGCCTTCTCGACGCGCGGCACCGGCCTCTTCACATCATTGGCGATGGTGCCGGATGAGACCGGACGCACCCGGGCCGCCCTCCACGTCTTTCGATCGGAAGACGGGGGACGCTCGTGGGGGCCGCCGATCGACCTTGGCTATTCGTACGACCACGAGCAGATCGTCGTCGATCGGACGCTGGGCAAGGCCGCCGGCAGGATTTATCTTGGCGCGCTGTGGGGCTATCCCGTGTACCGAGTCGGGGTCTTTCGCTCCGACGATGACGGCCGCACGTGGGTCGGTCCAGTGGAGGCGGCCAACGGCGGCGGCGAGATCGGAATCAACGTCGTCAACGTGCTCGTGTTCACCGACGGCGGCTTTTCGTGCCGTACTGCGATTTCGAGTTCAAGCCCGAGCGGCGCGCGGTGAACAGCAGCAGCACCTTCTGGTTCACGACGTCAACGGACGGCGGCGTGACGTTCTCGCCCGGACGCAAGATCGTGAAGGCGTCACGAGAGAAGCCTCCGCTGGGACGATTCCAGAGCTTTCCCATGTACGCGGTCGACGGGCGGAGCACCCGCTTCCGCGACCGGCTCTACATGGCCTGGAACGGTAGTGGTCAAGTTTCGATTTCCTGCTGAGTTTACGCCTATTGCGGCCCGAGCACACGTGCGATACTGAGACATGCCAAAGCGGTCACGCAATCCTAAGCGGGACGAGAATCAAGCCGCGTTCGATGTGCTAAAGCAGGTCATCCAAGAGACGGAAGGTACCGGCAAGAACCCCCTAGCTGTGGCACTGGGACGCCAGGGAGGGTTAAAGGGTGGACCAGCCAGGGCAGCCAAGCTCACGACTACTCAACGTCAGGAGAGCGCCCGGAAGGCGGCTGAGGCTCGGTGGAAGAAGTAGTCTCGAAATCCAAGACGCCTTCCTTTGCCGGCGGAAGCGGCAACTCGTGGACCTGGACGATATTTATCCCGTCACGGTTTCCCATCTTCACCATGCCAGGATCAACCGAGTAGACGCAAGACGCCGCCCGCGTTTTTGCCACGGCGAGAATCTGCCGGTCCACTTTCACCTTTTGCCAGTCGCCTTCGGCACCCCCGCGCTTGTCGCCAGAATCTGTTGCCGCGATCTCCATGGCGGCAGCCTCAATTGCCGCCATCTCATCGAACGGCTCGACCTTGAGGGCGGAGTGGTCCTTCAGTTCTGACAGATACGCGGGACCGTCACGTTGGGCCAGCACAAGAAATTCCGCCAGGGCAGGCGTAGGAATGAGGATGGTTGCCCCCTGGGCTTCCAATGTCTCAACCAACAGCGCAATACGACCGGACGGATTGGTAACCGGTTTGCCGGTGTTCGGATCATCCGGCACACGAGCACGAGGGTGTAATAGGAGCGCGACAAACTGGGTATCGAAGACGACCAGCATTCTAGTGCGGGTTGTCTGATCCGCTTGGGCCGCGTCGTATTTCGTCGAGTTCGGTTAGCGGATCATCGTGCGTCTTCCATTCCGCCTGAATGTCTCTTAAACGATCCACGGCTCTGGAAAGTGGCTCCGACTTTAGGGGGGTAATCTTCTCAATGAGGAAACGTCTCAGCTCCCAGCGCCCAAGCTCATTTCTAAACCATGTCGCAGCACCGAACGCTCGGAGTTTCGTATCGAACATATACGGCGCTAGCGTCTTGGCGATGGCCCTAGAGGCGCGGCAGTTGTAGTCGAGCTCTCCATTCCGAAGGTGAACGGGTACCGGATCGTTTTCGCCCCCAATGAGAATCACGAATCCGTCGAGCGTTGTCTCCTGCTTGAACGGGCCGTACTCCGGCTGACCAGCCAAGCGCCTGCCATGAAAATAAAGAATCCGACCACCAGAAGGATTCAAGAGTTCGGCTGAGGCGTTGTCCTCAATCAGCAGCTTTTCAAGGGTCTGACGGGCCTTAATGGCCTCCGCCGGGCCATCATTGTTCTTAACATCCATGACGCGCCGATCGACCTTGGGCGCCGCCTCCCACTCCACAGCCACCACTGGAACGGTGCTACCACCCTCAAGTCGCAATAGGTGAACATTGTCCTTTTGGCCGAGCATATCCGCGAGATGTCCTAAATAGTCGGCCAGCCTCGACATCGGGATGGTGTCGGGAGAATACGCGTCGATCTTGAAGCGATATTCAACGATCTTGGGCATTGCGCCAACCTTCGCCTTTTGATCGTACCATGTTAACCCCCAGTGTACCAGCGCCTTTCTATCGTCGGCAGAAATCCAAAAGATTAATTTGACAATGCGTGAGCGGTCACGCATAATACTCTTATGAATAGGCTGAGCACGGCAGGGCGGGTAGCGGTTGTGGCCTCCCTCGTGGAGGGCAACTCGATTCGCGCCACGGCGCGCATGACGCAGGTATCCAAGCCGACCGTCCTCAAACTGCTGGCCGACATGGGCGCGGTCTGCGCGGCATATCACGATGTGTTCGTCCGCGGGCTTCGCGTGCGCCGCGTGCAGGCTGATGAAATCTGGAGCTTTGTCGGCGCGAAGCAAAAGAATGTCTCGGCAGAGAAGTCGGGCATATGGGGCGACCTCTGGACGTGGACGGCGCTCGATGCGGACACGAAGCTGATGATCGGCTGGCTCGTCGGCCCGCGCGACACGATTTCCGGGCACAAGTTTTTGCGCGACGTCGCAGGGCGCATCGCGAGCCGCTGCCAGCTCACGACGGACGGCCATCGGGTATACCTGACGGCCGTGGAAGACGCGTTCGGAGACGATGTGGACTTCGCCACCCTTACGAAGATGTACGGCCATCAGGGCGATGGCCGCTATTCTCCGCCCGAGTTCATCGGTGCGAAGTCGGAGGTAATAAAAGGCAGCCCCAACCCGCGACACATCTCCACGTCATTTGTGGAGCGTCAGAACCTCACCATGCGGATGTCGATGCGCCGGTTCACGCGCCCGACGAATGCGTTTTCCAAGAAGGCCGAGAACCACGCGCACGCTGTGGCGCTCCACTACGTGCACTACAACTTCTGCCGCGTGCATCAGACGCTGCGCGTGACGCCTGCGATGCAGGCGGGGCTGTCGGATTCAGTGTGGTCGCTGGAAACGCTCGTCGGTCTGCTGGACGCCGTGGAGAATAAAGCGGCGTGAATATCGCGCTATTCAGCGACAATCGCTGCCGTACGTGAGACCTCACGTCCCGCGATGGCGAGATGCGCGTCCAGAGAGATTGCCTTCTCCAACTCCTGTTTTACCGCTCTCAGCGTGATATTGAACTCTAAAGGATGCGCGAGCCGAGACGCGTATAGCCATTGCGGCTGAACTTCTGTCTCGTGCCCCAGGGAGAGAAGATGTATTGGGCCGAATTGCCTGTCCCGCTCATCCGCTTGTTCCGGCTGTAACGTCACTCGCAGCACTTCAAGATGCTGGGTAGCCCCTTTAAAGATTTCGCGTTTCTCCGTCCCGTGTCGGCGCCAGCGCAGATGGACTGGAAAGACCGGCCAAGGGAGCATGATTCCGCCAATTAGCGTAACGGACGCAACGAACTCATCCGCTGGGCCATTGTTCCTGATGCCTAGGAACAGTAAATCGTTGTCGAATTCGGCCCAAATCCTGACGTTGGGCTGATTTCCCTGAATGCGTGGCACCGCCCACCGTGGTGCGAACCTGATAAAGGCGTAGTACGTCAGGGTCGCTACGCCAGCCATCGCGAACCGGCGCCAGAACCAGGGTATATGGGCATATTGAAGGGCGACAACGCCGGCCCCAAGAGCCGCGGTAATGGCTACCAAAACAGCAGCCACGACGGCCTCAATGGATTTTTGGACCACCGAGTCCCAGAACTTTGTGAACATGCGGCAGAGCCTACCACCGGCCGAGCTGGACGGGGGGCTTGGGGGGTCAAGTCAAACTTGACCATTACCGCCTGGAACGATGTCGTGGACGGCCGCGCTCGTGTGCGCTTCTCGCAGTCAAGGGATCGCGGTCAGAGCTGGAGCGCGCCCACGACGATCGCAGCTGGCGTGACGGATGGCGACCAGTATCAGCCGATGCTCGCGGTCAACGAGCAGGGCACGGTTGGGGTGACGTGGTTCGATACGCGCGGCGCGTCGGACGGCGCCTATCATGAGTACTTCACGGCGTCCGTCGACGGCGGCGAGACGTTTCTGCCAGAGGTCCGCGTCTCCACCGAGGCCTCGCTGCCAGGCGGACCGGGCAACCTGACGCTGACGCCCAGCGATTTCCGCACGGCTGACTCGTGGCGTATCGGCCTGCTGAACGCCGCCGGCCGCTGGGGCAACGGCGGCGACTATATGGGACTCACGGCTGACGCCGCGGGTGTTTTTCACCCGTTCTGGGCCGACAGCCGCAGCGGCACGTTCCAGATCTGGACGTCACGCGTGGAGGTCAGCCAGCCGCCGGTGGCGCCGGGAACCGCATCATCCCCGTCCTCCGTGGCCCCGGCCGCACCCGCGCAGCCTGACCGCCTCACGACATCGCTCGGAACCCGCGTCGAGCTCGTGTACGACCCCACGCGATACGAGACCGCGACGAAGACGGCGCAACTGCCGATTCGGATCCGCAACGTGTCGGACCGCCCAATCTTCGGGCCGATCACGATCGAGGTGCTCAAGTTCGGCAGCGGCCTCACGGACGAAGGCAAGGAGAATGCGCCCGTCCTGCTCAACGCGGCGAACGGCAAGCCGGGAGGCGGGGCGACCTTCGACTACTCGAAGGCGCTCGGCGATCTCGACGCGCTGGAACCCGGCGCGCTGACCGAGGCAGTCGTCTGGAAGATGCGGCTCGTCGATGCGCTGCGCAGCCCGAACATCCACATCCGCGCCATGGGCACAGTGGATCGCTGATCGGTTCAACGGGACCTACCGCGACGCCGCGGATCCGGTGCCGCGCGGCGTCAGGAAGAGATCGATAGTCCCGATCGGGAGCTGGACGTTACGGACCCCGGTCAGGTCGAATCCCTCGGCGGTACGCACCGATTCGACAATCGTTCCGCTCGTAACGCTGACCCGCGCGTGCAGCTGCCGCGGCTCCGACGGCAGGCTTGCTACCCAGAGATTCCCCTTTACCGTCCACCCGGCCGCGGGCGCCCGGCTGACCGGGCTGTCTGCGAGGGCGAGCGTGCCGAAGCGAGGATGCGTGAACACGTCGAGGTAGCGGTAGCCGGTACGGCCGCCGGGGACGGAAAACGCATCAACGACCACCACCCAGCGGCCCGGCGCCGGGAACGCGAGCTCCACCTCGCCGGCGCCGCCCAGATCGTCAGCCTTTGCGCGCACACCGCATGATGGGTCCAGGGCAGCCGGCGCCTTGTTGCCTCTCTCCAGCTCTTTCGCGGGAGGCTCGGCGCGCTTTTGCGGCGCCGTGCAGTCGAGCAGATACAGATCCAGGTCAGCGCCCGGGGTCTCGACGTCGAAAACCTTCGCGCGAATCGACACGGCCCCCTCCGGCACGATGATCTCGTAGACGTGCTGCTCGCCCTGCGCGATCGTCGCCTGCTTCTGTAGGGCACTGCCCAAAGCGGCAGACGCCGCCTCGGCCGTGATCGTGCCGAAACGGTTGCGAAGAGCGAGGGATACGGGTTGGACGCTGTCGATCGCCGCAGTGATCAACGCCTGCGCTTCCACCACCACGTCCACCAGCGTGGCCGTGACGGTCACTGGTTTCGCCGTGATCGGCGAGGGCGCATCCGGATCGAACGTGCGGCCGGCCTGCGTCGACACGTTGATCTCCCAGACGCCGGGCGCCGGCCGGCCGACGGAGCACGTTATCTTTCCGCCCTGTGCCTCGGCCGGGCATGGCGCCCGCCAGCGGCTGTCCCGCGTCGGGCTGACAAACGACAGCCGGACGCCGGCAGACACGACAGCAGTCAGCGCGGCAGCTCCGGCGGGCACGTCGATGAATACGCTCGCGTCGCCAGGGACCGGCGGCGTGATCTCCGTCTTGACGGAATATGCGTTCTCTCCACTGAAGCGCAGCGGCACCACGATCGTATTGAGGACGCGGTGCACGTGGCCTGGAATCGCCGGATGGTCGAAGGTGAGAATCGCGCTGTGCGCGCCGGGCTTGGCTGCCGTGACCGTCAGGGGCAGCGCCACAGGCGCGTTCAGCGGCAGCGTCACCGACCCCGGGCTGCTGAAGGTGCCCTCGTTGCCTTCCCAGGCCAGCGTGAACGTCATCGGAGCGGCCGGCCCCGACGTCCGCGTCACGGTCATCGTCCGCTCGCGCCGGTCTCCAACCGTCCACCCCTCGCGTTCGTAGAGGCCGTCGCCCTCGTCGGGCGCCGGCAGCAACGAGCTCAGTCTGTGCTTCACCGGGGCCCGTGTCGCGATGGTGACCGCTGGCACCGCCTGCAGCCGCTTCAGCAAGTCGAACGCGGCGCCGGCCTGAATCAGCCCGTTCCCCTGTTCGTGCGCGGCGAGGGTGGAAATGAAGCGCGCGCTGCCGGTCAACGCCTTCTTGAGCCTCACGGCGTCGAACGCGACCCCCTCCTGCTTCGCCGCGCTGACGACCAGGGCGGTGGCCCCCGCTGCCGTGGGCGTCGCCGTCGACGTGCCGCTCCCGATGCTGTACCCCGGCGGCAACTGGAACAACCCCTTCATCACGGCGCCGTTGCGGTATCCAGGGTCCGTCGACATCTGCCCGCTCGGCGCGAGGATGTCGGGCTTCAGCGCTCCGGCGGTGCTCGGCCCGTGCGACAGCGCGCCCCAGTGCAAATTGTCTTCGTGCTCGGGTACCCACCCGGCGTTCAGGCGATAGCTCTCGCGGCTCTGGTAGCCGCCGATGCTCATGGCGCCCGGCGCCAGGCCGTCCTCCGCCACGAACGCGAACGCCGGCAGGTTGTTGCCCGGCACGAAGACGAGCTTTTTGTAGCGGTCAATCAGGCGCTGCGTGATGATGCTGATCGGATGGCGTGCGTCGGCCAACGCGTAGGGAATCGACGTGACGGCAACGGACTGCTCGAGCACGATCAGATCGACGGCTGGATGCTTGAAGGCGGTAATGAGCCCCTCGACCAGGCCATGTCCGGAGGTTCCCCAGTAGACGGACACGAGGCGGGCGCCTGGCGCGACGCCCTCGAGCCGTCCCGCCGGCTCGCGATTCCCGACCACGGCGCCCATGATCCCTGAGGCGTGCTGGTAGACGCCGACGTTGATCGAGACGAACTTGTTCTTCGGATCGGTCTGGACGGCGAACCCGATCGATTCGCGGATCGGCGTCTTGGGATCGTCGTGCCCGAACACCCCGACGTCGCCGCGCGTCCGGTAATCGGTCATGGCCTTCTCGTCGGCGAAGCTGCCGTCGCGGTTCGTATCCACCCAGACGTCGTTCGTCCGCTCGTCCCACGCCACGCCGAACAGCCCGTCGTCTCCCTTCGGGTTGCCGTCGCGGTCGATGTCCTGATCGATGTAGGCGGCGTTGCCCGGACTGTTGAAGCGGCGTTCGCTGAAAAGTCCCACTCGATAGGCGCCGTCGTGCGGCGCGGTGAACGTCTTGCCGGCAATCGTCAATTTGCCGCCGGCGGTCGTGGCGGAGGTACGCATGTCGACCCACTGCGGAACGTATTCGAAGTCATCGCGCGGATCGGTCGCGTTGAGGAAGTCGGCGATCTTGGGAACCGGCCGGCCGTCGAGCGTGTACGCCCGCTGGAACTCGGGGAGCAGCAGGTCCAGGTTGCCGTCCAGCAGAGCAATCGTCACGCCACGTCCGTCCCAGGTCGGGTGCGCGGTACGCATGCCGTCCGCGCCGATGTCCTTCAAGGGTGAGTACGGGTTGCGCAGCGGATAGTCGCTCAAGCGCGGCGGCCAGGCGTCCGGCTGCGGTTGCGCGGCCGGTTGTCCGCCCGGTTCCGCACTGTCGCCCTCAGCCGCCAGTCGGATGGCAAGACGATCGTCCACGTCCACCGCCGCCGCGTCGATGTCCCCGAGACCTGCGAACTCGGTGGCGCGATCGACTGGGACGCGGACACGAAGGTACCCGACCTCGTCGTCTCTGAACCGGACGTCGCCACCGATCCGGGCCGCCGCCACGGCCACGGCGTCCGAGGCCCCCTGGCGCGCCGCGACCAGCAGGACCACGTCCGCGCGCCCCTGCGCGCGGATCATCGCGATTGCCTGACGGCTGTCCTTGAAAAGAGCGGGCCGGCGGGCGGGTGAGCCAGAAGGCCCGCCGGCGAAGGCGAGCGCCATCAGCGCAGACACGACGATCGTCGGACGCATGGTCCCTCTCAATGTCACTGCGAGGTTGTCTTCTTTTTGTCGTCTTCCGCCTTGTGCAGCTTCGAAAATACGCGGGCGTCGATATTGAGCACGCGGAACATCTCGTAATCCCTGGTCGGCTTGAGCGCGCGCAGATCCGACAGCTGCAGCGAGAGCGTTCGCGGCTCTGAGAGCTTCATTGGCGCCAGCGTGCCGCCAGGGAGCAGCTTGGTGAAATCCCAGACCGCGCCGGTTCCGCCTTCACCGTTATCCGCGTCGGTGATGCGCGGCACGCCGAGGCCCGCCTCGAGCGTGAGCACGCGGACCTTCACCGGGGACTCGATCGTGTGCTTCGAGGTGTTCTTGAGCTGGGCGGTAAGAGTCAGCCTGCCGCTCTTGCGGTCGAGCACCGGGTTCGACATCTCGAACGTCACCCACTTCGAGACGTCCTCGAGGTCGGAAAGATCCGCCGCGCCGTGCGCGACGACGTTTCCACCGACCTTCACTGAGGAGGACCACAACTGCGCGATGCCGGTGCGGTTGTCGATCCACGTTGGGTGAAACGTGCCGTCCGCGTCGACGGCAAGGCCCGTCGTATGGCCGCCGCTGGTATAGAAGCTGTCGAGGCCGACCCCAATCGTCACCGTCGACGTTTTGTCGTCGCTCGACCCATAGGCCCGAAGATCCCACGGCGTGGTCAGCGGATACGCGTTGGCCACGTCCGAGATCGGGACGCTCGACGAGAACGTCTCGCCGCCGTCGAGGGAGGCGGCGGCGCGCAGCCGCCAGCCGAGGTTGTCCTTCGCCTCACGGCGGTCGTACCAGGTGACGAGGACGACGCCGTCCTTGTTGACGCCGACCGATGGCAGGAGATGATCCGGGCCCTTGCCGTGCTCCTCCGGCGACCTGTCGTCGTTGATCACCACAGGTTTGGACCACGTCTTTCCTTTATCCGCGGAGTATGCGAACTGGACCTGCAGCCGGTCGGTCACGATGGCCGGCCACACCGCATAGAGACGGTCCTTGAACGCCTTGCTGCCGGCGTCCGCCACGAGCTGTCCCAGCACTCCCCCTTCGGACCGCGGCCGATCGACCCGCCAGTCGGTAATCTTCGACGATTTCACGAAGGTCTCGCCGCCGTCGGTCGAGGTGATGACGTGTAGTTCCGCGTTGGGCCCAACCGTGGGTTCTTCCTCGAGGCTCTGCGCGCGTCCCTTCTTCGTGTGGCCGAACATCATGACCATCGTGCCGTCCGAGAGAACGGCGCCCGTCCCCACGCCGTTGATGATCGTGCCTTCGGGGTATGCCGCATGCACCGGTCCCGTGAAGCTCTTGCCGCCGTCGAGCGATCGAAACATCTGCAAGCTGTGAGCGCGCCGGTCGCTCGTGCCGCCGATGCCGCGGACGCTGCCTTGCCCGACGATGTACAGGCGCCCGTCGTACTTGCCGCCGGTGCTGTCCCTGAGGACGAATTCGCGGTCGATGAACTGGAACCGCGACGCCTCCGCCCAGGTCTTGCCGCCGTCGGCCGACTTGTACACGACCGTCCGCGTCAGGTCGTGCGGCACATCAGGATCCGGATCCTTCGGCGTGTCGAGGTCCTTGATGACGAGCGCGACGACGTACACGTCGTCGCCGGCGCCGTAGACCGCCGTCGGGTCGCCGTTGACGCGTCCCTCGGTGATCTTCAGGGTCGGATCCCAGGTCTTGCCGCCGTCGAACGTCACGTAGCAGTGCTGCAGCGCCAGCTTGCCGGAATCCTTGGGATAGACCATCGAGCAGCTGATCATCCGGCCAAGATGATTCGGATCGCCGACCGCCAGGTTCTCATAGTGCGCGGTGGCGGCCGTTGCGCCGCTGACGTGCACGTTGGGTCCCGCGACGATCGCCACCTGCGCGCGATGGACGCTCTGCGCATCCGTCACGCGGGTGCTGAGACCGGCCCCGATACCCACGGCGAGCCCGACGGCACACGCGCTCCTCCAATTCCACGTTCGATCGCTTCGCATCTTCCCTCCGTTAAAACAGGAACTTGCCCGAAACCTGCGCCGAGCGCGGGCCGCCCATCTGATAGAGCGGGTTGAGGCTGCCCAGCCCGCGATTCAGCATCTGTGTGGCAACCCCGAACAGCGGGCTCGTCAGCGTGAGCGACGGATCCGCATAGTTGACATGATTCGTCACGTTGAACACTTCGAACTTGAATTGAATGCGGGTGCGGTGCGGCAGGCTGAAATCGCGCCGCAGCGCCATGTCCGCCTGCCACGCACCAAAGCCGCGAATGCTGTTGCGCGGGAAGTTGCCGACGGTGCCGGGCGCCGGCGCCGCGAATGCGGCGCGGTTGAGCACCCGTCCACCGGGGCACGCGCCGGGGCATGCGGACCCCGTGAGAAAGATCGGCTGTCCGGCAACGAGATCCGGACGGACCGACTGATTGAGGCTGCCGAACAGGCTATTGATGTACGGCGTCATCGGGAATCCGGAGCGCGCGCGCACCATGCCGTCGACGCCCCAGCCGCCCAGCACCGTCCGGATCGGACCCGCGGCCGGCGACGGCAGCGTGTAGGTGCCACCGACCGAGAAGTTGTGGCGCACGTCATAGTCCGCCGGTCCCTTTTCGAGCGCGAGGTTGATGAGTCCCTGCTGCGCGCCGCCGTCCCTGAACCCGTCGTCGCTGGACGTGGTGTCCGTCGCCTTCGAGAGCGTGTAGCTGAGCAGCGCCTGGAAGCCTTGCGACAAACGGCGCTGGAACTGCAGTTGAAGGCCGTTGTAGTCCGCGCTGGCGCCGTTCTTCGTCAACGACGTGAACACGGTGGTCGTGGGGTAGAGCGCGACGTAGTCCTTGAACTTCACGAACCAGCTCTCCCGCCGCAGGAGATTCTTCCCCGTCGATCCGACGTACGTCACGGTCAGGCTCTGATTGCGTCCCAGCGACTGCTCGAGCGACACGTTCCATTGCCGCGAGTACGGCGTCTTGACGTGCCGGTCCATCTGCCAGAACTGCTGGGGCATGATGGTCGCCGGATCGGGGGGCGCCGCCTGTTCCGCCGTCAGTGGATACGGCGTGCCGTTGAACGCAAGCGGCACGTTCTTCGAGAGAAAGAAGGGAAAGATGTGATCATAGGCAATGCCAGCGACGCCAAAGCCGGTGTCGTAGAAGTTGCCGAGGCCGCCCCGCACCACGGTCTCCCATCCGGGCGCGGCGGACACCTGGTAGGCCAGACCAAATCGCGGCGCGAAGTTGGCATAGCGCGTGTGATACAACCTCGTGCCCGACGGCTCGAACTCGACGAGCGGCGCCGCGATGTCCTTCATGACCAGGGGGTACGTGTTGTTGGCGGAGCCCGGCGCCGGGTTCAGTTCCCACCGGAGCCCGTACGTCATGGTCAAACGCGGCCTCACCGTCCACGTGTCCTGCGCGAACGCCGAGAAGTTGTCGAAGATCGGGATGACTTCTTTGCCGTTGCCGCGCGCGATCTGCACGAACTGCACGATGCCGAGGGCGGCGTTTTCCGGCCCGCCCATGCCGACGTTGGTGAAGTCGCTGCCCGATCGGTTCAGAATCGGCGAGATGCGCCGGAAGTCCACGCCGGTCTTGAGCGTATGCGTGCCGCGGATGTGCGTCAGCGTGTCCACGAAATTCAATTGCCGCTGGAAGTTGTCGTTGCCGGTGCCGAAGCCGAAGCCGCCGGTGCCGTTCAGCTGGGCGAGGAAGAAGCCGTTGAATTCCGTCAGGCGCCCCGGGAACATCGTCTCCTTGTTCGGCAAGGTCGTGCCCGGGAAGCTGGAATCGAAGCGACGGTACTGCCGCGCCCGCGTCGCCGTCCAGTTGCCGCGCAGGTCGTTGACCGTCTTACCGTGGACCCACGTCAGGCCGCCCGTGTAGGTGTCGTTCCAGTAGCTGCTCTCCGTGATGGTGTTGCGTGAGGAGGAGCGCGCGGTGGACTGCGACGGCGCGTGGTTGTAGCGGCCGAATAGCGTGAACTTACCCATCGTGTGATCGACGCGGATGGCCGTGGCGTCGAGCGTCGACGGGTCCTCGTAGCTCGTGGCGAACTGCGCGATGCCGAAGCTCAGATCGGGGCCATTCGGCAGCGGGTACGCCTTTAACAGCTCCCGTATGGCGGGCGTGGCGCCGTCGCGCAATGCCTGCGTGGCGGTGCCGCCGATATAGGTTTGCGGCAGCCGCAGGCGTAGCCCCTCGTACGAGGCGAAGAAGAACGTCTTGTTACGGATGATCGGACCGCCGAGCACGGCGCTGAAGTTCTTCTGCGCGAGCTTCGCCTTCGGCAGCTTGTTCAGCTTGGCGAAGACGTCCTTCGCGTCCATCTTCTCGTTGCGGAAATAGAAGGAGGTCGATCCGGTGAACGCGTTGGTTCCCGCGCGCGTGACCATCTGGATCTGGCCGCCGGGCATTCTGCCGAACTCCGGCGAGTAGGTCGAGGTCTGGACCCGGAATTCCTCCAGCGCGTCGACGGAAACAAGGCTCTGCGTTGTGCCGAGTGCCGACAACGCGGGAAGCGCGCCGGATGCCGAATGGCCGGAAAAGCTGCCGGTGCCGGTCGTCATGTTCGCGTTGGCGCTGACGCCGTCGACGGTGAAGTAGTTCGCGTTGGTGCGCTGCCCGTTGACGCTGAACTGGCCGCCGGCCAGCGGATTGCTGTTGGCCGCGAAGAGCGTCACGCCCGGCGTCAGCGTCAGGAGCGACTGGAGGCTGCGGCCGGAGAGCGGCAGATTCTCGACGAACGCACGATCGACCACCGTGCTGACCGCCGGCGAGGTGCTGACCCGCTTCGCCTCGGCCACTACCTGCACCTCGGCGCCCACCTTGGCGACCGCCATCTGGATGCGTATCGTCTCCTGGCCGTTGATGTTCAGGGCGACGTTGCGCATTTCGGTCGTCTGGAAGCCCGAGAGCGTCGCCGTGACCGAGTACCGCCCGGGCACCAGCGAGGGAAACGCGAACCGTCCATCCGTGCCCGTGACGCTCGACCGCTTGACGTTCGTCGCTTCGTTGGCGGCCGTGACGTCGACGCCGGGCAGGACACCGCCAGTCTGGTCGACGACCGTACCGGTCAGCGAGGCCGCGGACGACTGTGCGTCGGCAGGCGCCGCGGACAGCCATAACGCAGCCAGCACGGCCGCGGCCACCGCCGCCGTGGTCGAGACTCTCTCGGAAACCGCAGAAGACGACCGCATTGAGATCCTCCTTCTCAAGCTCATGATCCAGACAGGTGTGTCGCGAGAAACCGCAGCATCCGTTCGGTCGCATCCACGGCGTTGGTCCGCGACCAGTCGAAGACAACATGCCCCTCGCCGTCGTACACGGCGAGCTCGGCCTCGCGGTTCAGCCGCTTCAGCGAGTTGAACATCTTGCGGGCGTCCTCGACGGGACAGGTGTAATCGATCGCGCCGTGCAACATCAGCAGCGGCGTATGGATGTAGTCGGCCCGGTAGTACGGTGAGTTCGCCAGGTACCGCCGCAGATCCGCCCACGGATGCGTGCCCATCCGTCCCTGGCCGGTTTCCGCCCACCGTGCCATGCCGGCGGTGCCGCTGGGATTCATCCACGAGTGCATCGCGGCGAGGTCGTACAACCCCGAAATGGCAATCGCGGCGCGGAACACGTTCGTGCCGCTCACCACCGAGGCGGTTCCGTATCCGCCGTACGACTGGCCGCTGACCGCCGTCCGATTGATGTCGGTGTAGCCAAGCTCCGCGGCCCGATAGACCTGCGGCAGCAGCACGTCCACCATCTCCGGCACGGGATTGCCGGCCGCGCCGTCCGGACCGATCGGCAGCTCCGCAAGCAGGACGGCATAGCCGCGGGAAGTGAAAGCTGACACCGGCACAGTCGACGGCATCCCGCCGCCGAACTCCGTCGCCGAGCGCGACACTTTGCCCCCGGGATAGAGAAAGACCAGCGTCGGCAGGCGATCGCCGCGCTTCGCGCCGGCCGGCAGCAGTACCGCGGTCGTCACCGTCGTCATGCCGCCGTTGAACTGCGGCACCCGCGTTTCGAACGTTTCGGCGGCGCCGAACCGCACGTCCGCGAGTCTCGGCTCCAGAGTGGTCACCCGCGTCCGGCCCAGCGTCCCGTCGAACCGGTAGAGATCGACCGGCATGTCGAGACTTTCGAAGCTGCCGATGAGGAACCGCTGATCCGACGGCATCCCGCCGGTGCCGATGCGGGCGAGCCCTTTCCACAACGTCGCGACGTGTCCGCCGGCATCTATCTGCAGAAAGGCGTTCTGGGCGGTGGCGTTCTCCTTCGCCGTGATGACGAACGCATCCGGCCGCGGTTGCCAGAGCGCCGAGTAGTTCGCCATGACGGCGCCCTGGAACGTAAAGCCGGCGGGCATCTGGACAGCCATCGGCGGACCGCCGTCGAGCGGTACTCGCACCAGCGACTGGGGATATGGATCGCGATAGTCGTGCAGATCGAGCGGGTCGACGCCGATCACCACGCCGCGCCCGTCCCGCGTGACGGCAATCGGCGCCAGCGTGACTTTGCCGGCGCTCGGGGCGAGCCGGGTCGGGCGCGTCTGCTCCTTCTCCAGGTCCAGGGTCCAGAGCGCGTCGTCCTTGACCCAGAACAACTGGTCGCGGGTCGGATGCCACGCGTAGGATCCGGTGTGATAGGCGGTCGTCGGCAGCAGCAAATCGGGCGCGATGAGACGGACGGCGCCGCCGCTCGACGGCACGACCGCGAGATCGTGGAACGACACCGTGTCGAGCGCACGCGGCTTGTGGAAGACGGAAAGGTACGCGACCCATCGGCCCGACGGAGAGACGCGCAAGACGCTCGGCCGGGGCGTCGCGTCGGCCGCCGCGACGACGCGGATCTTGCCGGACGCGACATCGATGGCTCCGACTGCCGCGTTGTTCTCGCGGAGGTAGAAGTTCGTCATGTCCTTGTCGTCGGAAGAGCTTCCCGGAGGCGTGGCGGCTGGATCCGAGCGGTACACCGTTACCGCGGGTCCCGGCGCGGGCGCGACGGCGACGGCTGCCGCCGGCGGCGGTTCGGGGGAGAGCGGCGCGAGCGGCACATATACCTCGCGTCCATCAGGCGACCACTGCGGCTCGTCGCCGGCCCACAGCTTTGCTTTCACATTCGCTTCGCTCACTCGCTGCGTGCCGCGCGTCGCCAGGTCGTGCATCCAGAGTTGTGGCATGCCGCCCTGATCGCAATAAAAGGCAAGGCGCCGGCCGTCAGGCGCGAACACGGGGCGCCAGCAGTTGCCGGCGTCAGGCGCGGCCGCGTAGGCGGAGCCGCCGGACACCGGCGAGATGAACACGCTGCTTCCCAGCGCCGATACTGGAACGCCCGTCGCCAAGTACCGGGACTCGCGCGGACTCTTTTCCGCCGGCGTGTGCACCACATAAGCGACGAGTGATCCGTCGGGCGCGACGGCAATCGGGTTTTCGCGAGCCAAAATCCGGCGACCGAACGCGAGATCGATGGGCATCGGCCGGCCGGCGGGCGCTTGCGCCCCCAGCCGGGCAGGCACACCTGCCGCAAGCTCGGCGGCCAGCGTCGACACGAGGCACACGACGCGACAGGACCGGGGTGTCATGGGAACTCCAGCAAGTCCGACGAATAGGGATTGGAGTCAGGCAGGCACGCGGTTCTTCCATACGTCAGGAAGAAAACAGTCAGCAATGCCGGCGAGCACGTCTGTTGCGCAGCTCCCGCATGATTTCGCTCCAGAGCGAGGGCCCGGGCGGGTATCGCTCGAGCCGGCCGGCCAGCCGGCGGCCAGCCTGGATCGCCTGCAGCGCGGCGCGGCAGCTCGCGCAGGACGCGACGTGAAGGCGCATCTTACGGACCTCGCGAGGTGTCAGCTCGCCGTCCACCCAGGACGACAGTGCCGTGCGTGGATGATGGACCGCCATGCTCCATCGTCTCCTTACGGGGACGGCTTCGAGCGTCCGTCTCAGGTTAGGTCCGCGGCAGTCGAGATTCTTCCGAGGCGGGTGATTTCAGGCGGGCCGGAGGTGCGCCAGCTTTTTGGCAAGGCTGCTCCGGGCGCGGTTCAGTCGGGACGCGACCGTGCCGGCGGAACAACCGAGGATCGCGGCAATCTCGTCGTAGGGAAGGCCTTCGAAGTGCTTCAGGACGAGTGCCAGCCGCAGCTTCGGCTTGAGGGTCGCGATCGCGAAACGTACGGCGTCGATCTCCTCACGTCTGATGTAGGCGCTCTCGAGGGTCTCGTCGCTTCCCTGGCGGCGGGGCTCCTGGACGCTATCGAACGGCACGAACCGGCGGCGCCGGCGATGTTCGTGCAGGCAGGCATTGACGACGATTCGGTACAGCCACGTGTCGAACTGGGCCTCGTGGCGAAACTTCTGAATAGAAGTGTAGAGCGTGACGAAGACCTGTTGCGTGATGTCGTGGGCAATCGCGGGATCGGCGCTAAAGTGCACCGCGATCGAATAGACGCGGCTTTTGTACGACTCGAAAAGCTGGCGGAAGGCGTCGACGTCGCCCTTCTGACAGGCGGCGAGGATCTCGGCGTCAATGTGTAGCGCTCGAGGGGTCCCGTACGTTCCGGTATAGGTGAGGGTAAGAGCCACTCTCTGCTCTGGCGGCGTGCCGGCGAGAGTAGCAGCGAAGGCTGCGCGCGTCAAACGCACGTGGCATTTCGTTCGGTCGTGTCGCGTGTCATCGTCAGATCACGGCACCTTGGCTTTGCCCAGCGCTCCCGCATTCATGAAAGTCATTTCGACGCATCCGTCGACGTCGGCGCGGGCTTCTCCGTCTTTCCGAGAATCCGCGCCTCGAGGATGAGGATCCCGAGCTTGAAGCTGTCGCCTCTGCGGATGGGCCGCAGGTCGGCCACGCGGAATTTCAGGACGCGCTGGGTCGACTCCGCGCCCGGCGCGAGTGAGGCGCTGCCGACACTCTTTGAGAGATCCCACACCGCCCCGGCGCTCGACATTCCGTTGTCCGCGTCCATCGCCTCGGGCACACCGAGGGCCGACTGCATCGTCAGTACACGCAGCATCAGGGGAGCGAGGACACGCTCTTTCGTGGTGTTTTTCAGTCTCGCTTTTACCGTCAAGAGGTTCGTGGCGCGGTCGAACTGCACGTCCTCGAGCGTGACTTCGACCTTGTCGGTCACGTCGTCGAGCGACGCCAGATCGGCGGCGCCGTTCTTCTGGACCGCTCCCGTGACCGACACGCCGGCTGTCCAGATCTGCGAGACACCGGTGCGGTTGTCGATCCAGAAAGGATGGAAGCCGCCGGCGGCGTCGGCGGCGAATCCGGTCGTGTGGCCACCGTTATAAATGAACGGATTCACGTACGTGCTCAAGGTCAGCGTCTTGCTACGGCGGCTTTCCTCCGTGCTGCCGCCGCCGATGACGCCGGCCCCGATAGACCACCGCTCGCGGCCCGCGTACTGATTGGCGGCTTCCGATACGCGGACGCTCGGGAGAAACGTGTCGCCGCCGTCCTGCGACGCCGTGAACCGCACCCACCAGCCGAGATTGTCCGCGCTGTCGCGCCGGTCGTACCACGATACGCCGACCACGCCCTGGCGGTTGACGGCGACCACGGGGAGGAGCGTGTGTGGACCGCCGGCGGGATCCGCAGCGGCGCGGTCGTCGTTGACGCGGCGCGGCTTCGACCATGTTTTCCCCTTGTCGGTAGAATAGGCCAGCAGGACATCCGTGCGCCCCTCCTTCGCGTCAGGCCAGACGATGTAGACGCGGTCCTTGAACGCCTCGCTGCCCGGGTCGACCGCGATCGTCGGGACGACGCTGGTCCTGTTCGGCGGCCATGGCATCCACCAGTCGCCGACGCTGGCGACGGACGAGTAATTCTCCCCGCCGTCGTTCGATACCGCCACCTTGAGCCAGGCGTTCGCCCGTTGCGGGGAGTTCTCCTCGATGCCTCGTCCCGCGTCGTAGTTTTTCATCAGACCGAACGCGCTAAGGAGCGTGCCATCGGACAGGATCGCGCTGTTTCCCATTCCGAGCACGTAGGTATCCGCCAGCCCCGCCCGCAGTACCGGTCCGGTGAAATGCTCGCCCCGATCCTGCGAGAGGAACAGACCGATTCCTGTGGCGAACGCATCGCCCTGGATTGCGCGCATTCCCTTCGTGGCGTTGATGTAGACCCGGCCGTGGTACTTGCCTCCGGTCGCATCGACCGTGATGTATTCCCGATCGACGCTCGAGAGCGGCACCGGCGGCGCCCACGTCTTGCCGCCGTCGCCCGAGCGGTAGACGTGCATGTGGCGCTTGTGCTCGCCGTCCTCGGTGAGCGCCGCGAAGTAGGCGGCGCCGTCGGGGCCCAGGGCGCACGCAGGGTCTTGGGCGTCGCGAAAGTCCTTCGAGTCCACGGACGGCGACCACGATGCGCCGCCATCCCAAGATCCGTAGGCGACCGTGGTCCACACGTTCCGCTTCTGATCGCGAATCGTGGAACAGCCGAGAAGCCGGTTGGGGTCCGTCGGATCACTAGCCAGAAGGACCTCGTCGTGTTCCACGTCAGCCCTTGCGGCGCTGACCCGGACGTTCTTGCCGACCTTGATCTGGGCCGCGGCCGGACCAGCGGCGCAAGCGAGAATCAGAAGCAGCGCGGCGGCGGTCCGACGGCTCAGGGGCGTGATTCTTTCCATGCTGACGTTAGAGCCGGCCGCCGCTCAGTTCTTCCCTCCGGGCGGCCATGGAAGAAAACCCGCGCATCCGGGTCTCACTGTTTGGCATGCGCTCCGTGTATAGTCTGAATTGAGAGAGAACATAGATGTTCGGTAGACACGCCAGGCACCGTCTGGCGGCCTATTGCGATGGCGAGCTCGCCTGGCCCCAGGCGAGGATGGTCGAAGCCCACCTGCGGAACTGCGCCGCGTGCCGGGCGCTCTGCGATGAAATCCGTACCGGAGCGCAATGGGCGGACGGGATGCACCGGGTCAGTCCTCCCGATGAGCTGTGGGAGGCCGTCGCGCGCGAGATTGGGAAGCCGCGGCGGCCGGACCGTCCGCGTGGTGCGACGCCTGGCCGCCTACCCCTGTGGTCGGCCGCGGCCGCGATCGCCGCCGCCGCCCTCGTGCTGGTGACGGCGGTGCTGCTGATGCCCGCACCCAGCACCCGTGTGTCAGCGGAAAATCTGCTGACACAGGCAGAGGGCGTCGTCGGCACGATGGTCCAGCCGGGTCAGGTCTTGCACCGCCGCTGGTCCATTCGCCGGACGGCGGTGGAACCAGGCGCCACGCCGCAGGTCTCGCAGTGGACGATGGACGTCTGGCACACCGGAAAGAACCTGAACCGATCGGTCTCCCGTCTCCGCAGCGAGAGCGGTGAGCTGCTGGCGGCGGACGCGCGGCTGGAGACGGCCGACGGGCCGCGATCCTACAGTTACTTCAGCCCGTCGTATCCACGGCAGCCGCGCGGCGTCACCCTCGAGTGGTACTCCGACACCGAACAGCGCAGCGCGATTGCGCGCCTGCCGGCCGGGCAGCGTGAGCTGCTGGAGCGCATCTGGCGTGTCACCGACGAGCCCCTCGTCGTCAGCGAGAGCCGGAGCAACCGGGCGCTCATCGAGAATCCCGGCAGCGTAACCAATGCGGTGGTGCGCCGCGAAGTGTCCCTCGTGGGTGGCACGGAACAGACCGATAAGGTGTTTCGCGTGCGAGTCGTCTATCCGCAGGCTCCCTCCGTCGACTGGTCGTCGGACGGGACGATGACTTGGAGCACGGCGCGCGTTGAGACCATCTGCTCCATCGACGCGAGGAGCCATCTCGCGTCGAAGTACGATTCACAGGCCCTTCGTGCGGACGGGGGACGGCTGGCGTACCTGCAGGAGCTGGAGCTGCTCCGCGCCGAATGGCCGACAGCCGATCTCGCCCAGATGTTCCGTCAGAGCATCCCGCCCGGCACGCCGACCCGCCGTATCGACGCCTACGCCTACCTCTCCGGCTACGCTCGGGAAGCGCAAGCTTCCTGGCCGCGGTAACGCCGCTCCCACTCGCTCCCACGTCAGAGAGGAGGGGGTAGAGTAGACGGACCATGTCGATCGATCTGCTCGTATTCGGGCCGCATCCCGACGATATCGAGATCGGGCTCGGTGGCACGGTGGCGAAACACGCCGCCGAGGGGCACGTCGTCGGTCTGTGCGATCTGACCGAAGGGGAGATGTCGAGCAACGGCACGGCCGGGGCGCGGCGCGACGAGGCCGCGGCGGCGGCCCGGGTCCTCGGCGCGGCCTGGCGCGAGAACCTGGGATGGCCTGATGGCGACATCGCCCCCACGCCCGCGACGATCCGCTCAGCGGTCGACCTCATCCGCCGCCATCGGCCGCGCGCGATCGCGATCCCCTACTGGGAGGATCGCCACCCCGATCACCCGGCGGCCAGTCAGGTGCTGCGTCTCGCCGCGTTCAAGAGTGGCCTTCGCCGCTACGAGTCCGCTGCGGACCCCTGGTCCCCCGAGTGGATCTGCTACTACTTCATCAACGACAGTGTCCCCCCGTCGTTCGTCGTCGACGTCTCCGCCCATTACGATCGCAAGCGTCAGGCGCTGGACTGCCACCGCAGTCAGTTTCAGCCGGCCGGCGCGCGTCCCGTGCCCACGCGCCTGAGCGCGCCAACCTTCCGGCAGCTGATCGAGAGCCGCGACGCGCAATTCGGCGCCCTCGCCGGCGTCGCCTACGCCGAAGGCGTCGTCGTCCGCGAGCCGGTCCGCCGCTCGGGCCTGCTGAAGCACGTGCCATGAAAATCGGGATGGTCTGCTACGCCTCCGTCGGAGGCAGCGGCGTCGTGGCAACGGCACTGGGCCGCGCGCTGGCGGAGCGCGGGCACCACATTCATCTCATCAGCAGCGAGCCTCCCTTCAGATGGCGCGCCGGTGTCCCGGGATTCTTTTTCGAGCCGGTGCAGGTGCCGCCCTATCCGCTGTTCCGCGAGCCGCAGTACCTGCTCGCGTTGACCAACACCATCGCCCGCGTCGCGGAGCGGGAGGAGCTGGACCTCGTCCACGCCCACTACGCTGTGCCGCACGCGACCGCCGCGTATCTCGCGCGCCAGATGCTCGACCTGTCTCCGGGCCGCACGCCGCGGACCGTCACGACGCTGCACGGGACCGACATCACGCTCGTCGGCAGCGATCCGTCGTATCGCCGGGTCGTGGCGTTTTCCATCGAACGGTCGGACGGTGTGACCGCCGTCTCGCACAGCCTGCGCGCCGACACGATCTCGGCGCTCGGCGTGAGCCGCGACATCGATGTGATCCCCAATTTCCTCGACTGCGACGAATACCGCCGGAAGCCGGACCCCGCCCTGCGCGCGCGGCTCTGTCCCCCCGATCGGTATGACGCCCTCGTCATCCACATCTCGAACCTCCGCCCGGTCAAGCGCGTCGAGGTCGCACTCGATGTGTTCCGGCGCGTCCGCCGGCGCGTCCGCGCCCGGTTCCTGGTGGTGGGCGAGGGGCCCGACCGCACAGACGTCGAGCGGCAGGCCTGGGAGCACGCGCTCGGCGATGACGTGGCGTTTCTCGGCGAACAGGACGATCCGGTCGCCCTGCTGTCGGTTGCGGATCTGTTCCTGCTGCCGTCGATCCAGGAGAGCTTCGGCCTCGCCGCCCTGGAAGCCATGGCGTGCGCGGTGCCGGTCGTGGCGTCCAGGGTCGGCGGGCTGCCGGAAATCATCGAAGACGGCGTGACCGGTTTCGTCTGTCCTCCCGACGACGTGGAGGGGATGGCCGAGCGCGGCGTGGCGCTGTTGACCGATCCCGATCTCCACGCGCGCATCGCACGCAACGCGTCCGACATGGTCCATGCCAGCTATTGCACCGGCCGCATCGTGCCGCTGTACGAGGCGGCCTACACGCGTGTGCTCCGGGCCGGATGATGCCGCTATCATGTGTCCGCGCATGATCGGCCGCAGGCTCTCCCACTACGAGATCATCGAAGAGATCAGCCGCGGCGGGATGGGTGTGGTTTACCGCGCCCGCGACGTCAATCTCGGCCGGGAAGTGGCGCTGAAGGTCCTGCCCGAGGAGCTCCTTCACGATCCTGGCCGCCGCGACCGCCTGCTGCAGGAGGCCCGCGCCGCCTCCGCCCTCGAGCACCCGCACATCGCCGTGATCCACGCGGTCGGCGACGCCGACGGCGTGACGTTCATCGCGATGGAGCTGATTCGCGGCGAGAAGCTGAGCGACATGCTGAGCCACGGGCCTCTTCCCCAGGGCCGTGCCCTCATCCTGGCGACCGAGGTTGCCGAGGGCCTCGCCCGCGCGCATGAAAAGAACATCATCCATCGCGACCTGAAGCCCGCCAACGTCATGGTCACCGACGAGGGCCACGTCAAGGTCATCGACTTCGGTCTTGCCAAGCTCGTCGAACCGATCGGACAGGATGTGGCGACGGCCAGCGCGCGCACGCCTCGGACGGACCCCGGCGTCGTACTTGGGACGGCCGCCTACATGTCGCCGGAACAGGCGCGCGGCGCTCGCGTCGATCACCGGAGCGACATTTTTGCGTTCGGGGTGATGCTCTACGAAATGTTGACGTGCCGCCCTGCGTTCCACGGCCAGTCCAGCCTCGACACGATGCAGGCGATCCTCACCCAGCCGGTGCCGCCGCTGCCGGCGGTTGCCGGCGCGTCGGCCGAGGTGACCGCGGAGCTGCAACGGATCATCGTCAAGTGCACCGCCAAGGACGCCGACGACCGCTTCCAGGGAATGAAGGACATCGTTGTCGATCTGCGCGCCGCGCGGCGGCTGCTCGAGTCGGCGCAGACCGCCGCCGTCGCGGCACCCGTTCTCCCTCAGGAACGGACCCTGACGGTCCGCGGTAATCTCACCCGGATCCTCGCCGGCGCCGCGCTGGCGGCCGCCGCTGTGGTGGCCGCGGCCCTGTGGTGGACGGGACGGCGGCCGCCGCAGCCGACGCCGAATTCATCCGGCAAGCCGGCTGTCGCCGTGCTCTATTTCGCCAACGACACCGGTGGCGCGTCCCTGGATTGGATGCGGACCGGTCTGACCGACATGATGGTGACCGATCTCTCGCAGTCGACGGAGATCGAGGTGCTCGGCACCGATCGCCTCGTGCAGATCCTGCAGGACCTCAAGCGGTCCGACGACCGCGTCATGTCGGCGGACGTCGTTCAGGAAATCGCCCGCCGATCCGGTGTCGATAAGGTCCTCATGGGCAGCTACGTCAGGGCGGGCGGCACGATCCGTATCAGCGCGCGGCTCCAGGACGCGCAGACCGGCCGCATCGTCAGCGCCGAACGCCTCGACGGTGTCGGAGAGTCGAGCCTGTTCGCGCTCGTCGACGAGCTGACGCGGCGCTTCAAGTCGAAGATGGCGGACATGATCGGCGGCCGCGCAAACGCGCTGCTGTCGCGTCCCGGTGAGGCGCCGGGGCCCGGACTGGATCGCGGCTTGATCGACGTGACGACCCCTTCCATCGAGGCTTACAAGTCCTACGCGGAAGGCATCAACTTCCACGAACGGGGACTCTCTTCGCAGGCGGTGCCGTTCCTCGAGAAGGCCATCGCGCTCGATCCGAACGTCGCCATGGCCTACGCCAAGCTCGCGGTCGTGAACAACAACCTCGGTCTGAACGACAAGCGAGATGCCGACGCGAAACGCGCGCTGGACCTTTCCAGCCGGCTCACCACCCGCGAGCGGTATTACATCGAGGGTTTCTATTATGGGCTGCGTCCCGAAACGATCGCCAGGAGCATCCAGGCCTACCAGGAAGGCCTGAAGCTTCATCCCAAGCACGCAGCGTCGCGTCACAACCTTGGGCTGCATTTCATGGAACTGGAACGCTTCCCCGAGGCGATTGAGCAGTACGAAGAGCTGGTGCGGCGGGATTCTTCCAATCCGACGACGTACGAAAACCTGTCGACGATGCTCATCGAAACTGGCAATATTCCCCGTGCCCGCCAGATCACCGAGGACTACGTCCGGCGGGAGCCGGAGAGCGGCGTCGGCTTGCGCACGCTGGCCGCGGCGCTGGAGGCTGACGGGCGGTTGAACGAAGCGCGAGACGCGTTCACGAAGGCCGGGGCGCTCGCTCCCGCCGACTTCGTCACTCGGCTTGGCGGAGTAGACGTCGCGATACTGCAGGAGCGCTGGGCGGACGCGGACGCGGTGAGCGCGGAATTTGCCAAATCGCCGAGTCCGTTCGATCGTTTTCTCGGTCTCGTCACGGCTGCGCAGATTGCCGCGGCTCGAGGGCGAGGTGCGGCGCTTCTCGACGCGTTGGAACGGGCTTCGCGCGTGCCCGGCCTTTCACCGGATCTGCGGGCGGTGGCCCGTAACAGACACGCACTGATGCTGCTCAGGCAGCGTCAGCCCGCCCAGGCGCTCGCGCGGCCAACCTTGCGCTCGTCGACGCGCGCGGCCGCAACGCGGAGTTCGAAACGCTCCGGCTCCTGGCCGTCGCGCAAGCGCAACTGGATCGGAAAGCGGACGCAGAGAAGACGCTGGCCTTGCTGGAGTCGCGCGCCAAGCTCGTGCCGAGCGACCGGGAGGTACGACGGCTTCACTGGGCACGAGGAGAGATGGCTCTCGCCATGAACGACGCAGGCACGGCGATGACGGAGCTGGCACGGGCCGCGGCGACGCTGCCCGCCCACGACCGCCGAACGGACCTCCTACAGACCATGCCGATATCTGGTTCGACGCGGCCTATGCGAACATCACAGGCGGACGTGACGCCGACGCGGTGCCCCTGCTCGAGCGCCTCCAATCAGGACACGAACGCGTTTTCGCCAGGGATGCTTATGTGCGAAGCTTCTACCTGCTCGCACAGATACTCGAACGCCGGGGAGATGCTGCCGGCGCGCGGCGGCAGTACGCGCGTTTCCTCGATCTGTGGCGCGACGGGGACATGGAGCGCGAGTGGGTTCTCGACGCGCAGAAGAAAGTGAGCCGCTGATATGACTATCCTTACCGACCTTCGCTTTGCCCTACGCTCCTCGCCCGCGGCATCGGCGCCGAGAACGCCAACTTCTCGGTGCCCGAAATGCGCGACCTTCGCGCGCGGGTCAGCACCCTCAGTGCCTTCGGGGATTTCTCGCAGATCGCGTTCACCATGGTGGGTCTGGGCGAGCCGCGCGTGGTGCGCGCCGGCGTCGTCGGCGGCTCGTACTTCGCGGTCATGGGACTCCGGCCGGTGCTCGGCCGTCTCCTCGATGCGACCGACGACGGGCCGCAGGCTCCCGGGGCGGCGGTGCTGACGCATCGCTTCTGGACGACGACGCTGGGCAGCGACCGATCGGTGATCGGGAGGACGGTGAGACTGGGCGATCGCTCGGCCACCATCGTCGGCGTCCTCGAGCCGTCCGTGCCGTACCCGTCGGAGACCGAGATCATCGCGAACGTCGTCACCAGCCCCCACCATCTGTCCGCGACGATGGTCGACGGCCGGGTGCACCGGATGACCGAGCTCTTCGGCCGCCTCGCGCCCGGCGCCGATCTCGAGGCCGCGCGCGCCGAATTGCGCACGGTCCACGGCGGGATGGTGAAGGCACATCCCGAGTCGTATCCGAAACAGGGGGACTTTCAAATCGACGCCGTCCGCCTGCGCGATCAGATCACCTCGTCCGCGAGGACCGTCCTGCTCGTCCTGCTCGCGGCCTCGGCGCTGGTTTTCGTCATCGCGTGCTCCAACGTCGCCAACCTGATCCTCGCCCGCTCGGTACGGCGCGAGGGCGAGCTGGCCATCCGCGCGGCGCTCGGCGCGAGTCATTGGGCGCTGCGGCGAACGCTGCTGGCGGAAAGCCTGTTGCTGTGCGGGGCCGGCGCGATTCTCGGGGTCGTCATTGCGCGGCCGATGGTGTCCATCCTGGCGCGATATGCCTCCCGCTTCTCGGTGCGCGCCCTCGACCTGACGGTTGACGCGAGCCTGCTGTGGGTTGGCGCCACCCTGGCCGTGGCGGCCGCCATCCTGCTGGCGTTCGTACCGCGGCTGCCGTCATCGGACGCTGCGAGCGGTGTCGGCGTGGCGAGCGGCAGCGTGCGGATCACTTCCGGGACGAATCGCCGCCTGCGTCTTTTCGCGGTCACGCAGATCGGTGCGTCGTTCGTGCTGCTGGCCGGCGCCGGCATGCTGCTCACGACTTTGATCGCGCTGCAGCGGGTGCAGACGGGCTTCGACATGCGCCACGTGCTCGCCGTCAACGTCCCGGTTGTGTCGTACGAGCGCGGTCCCGAGCAGCTGTCCCGCCTCTACAAGGAAGCGATCCGGCGCATCGCGGAGCTGCCGGGCGTCGAGCGCGTCGCCGTGGGCACCGTCGTGCCGTGGCGCGACGCCGGGACGTTCGGTCCGGGCTTTCAGTTCACCGTCGAGGGCCATGCCAAGGCGAACGGTGAAGAAGATCCGCGGGCACGCTTCCGCACGATCTCGCCAGGCTTCTTCTCCGCGCTCGGCGTGCCGATCCTCGCCGGCCGCGACTTCAACGAGTCGGACCGCCACGACGCGGAGAAGGTCGTCATCGTCAGCCAGAGCCTGGCGCAACGGATGTTTCCGAACCAGGACGCGCTGAACCGGCACCTGATCTGGACCGACCCCGTCATGAAGTTCATCGACGTCAGCCCCGCGCCTCGCCGGATCGTCGGCATCGCGGCGGACGTCGACGACGAGAACATCGTGCCTGGCCCGGCCGTGAGCGTCTTTCATCCCTTCGAGCAGGAGATCGGCGGCGGCCGTCTCTTCGTTCACGCCGGGATGGATCCATATGCGCTGGTGCCGCCGATCACGCGCATCATCCGCGAGCTCTCCGCCGAACAACCGGTGGAGAAAGCCGCGACGCTCGCGGACGTGCGTGCCGAGGTCCTCGCGCCGGATCGCCTGAACGCGCTGGTCTTCGGCGTTTTTGCCGGCGTGGCGGTGATCATTGCCGTAGTCGGCGTGGCCGGTGTGCTGGCGTTCTCGGTCAGCGCGCGAACGCGCGAGTTTGGCATCCGCCTCGCGATCGGGTCGGCGCCGCGGCATCTCCTGATCCGCGTGCTGGGCGAAGGCGCCGCGATTGCCGGCCTCGGGATCGCCGCAGGCGCCGTCGGCGGCCTGCTGCTGGCGCGACTCGTCGGTAGGAGCCGACTAAATCGTGTAGATTGGCCGCCGGAGGCGTTCATGCTGCGCTGTCTGGCCGCCGGCCTCGTCCTCGCGTCGTTCTTTCCCCAGCCTCTCGTCGCCCAGAGCAAGGCGAAGGCGGAGCACGTGCCGGAGCTTCCGTACGACTCGGTGCCGAACTTCCTGAAGCTTCCGCCGAACTTCTACCTCGGTGAAGGGATCGGCGTCGCGACCAATTCCAAGGGGCACGTGTTCGTGTACACCCGCAGCGCCGACACGCGGCTGTTCGAGTTCGATCGCAACGGCGTCTTCATCCGCGAGATCGGGCAAGGACTCTACGGCTTCGAGTTCGCCCATGCGGTCCGCGTCGATCCGGAAGACAACATCTGGGCCGTGGACGAGGGGACGAACATGATCATCAAGTTCAACCCCGAAGGGCGGGTGACGATGGTGCTCGGCCGCCGGCCCGAGGCCGTCGAGGGGCTCGCGGCCGTGGCGGCTGGAACCGCGGCGCCGGCGCCGGAACCTTACGTGTTCAGCCGCCCGACCGACGTTGGATGGGATGCGGCGGGCAACATCTTCATCACCGACGGCTACGGCAACTCCCGCGTCGTCAAGTTCGACAAGAACGGCCGCTTTCTCAAGCAGGCCGGCACCCGCGGTGATCAGCCAGGACAGCTGAACCTGCCACACACGATGGCCATGGACGCGCGCGGCAACGTCTACATCGGCGACCGCGGTAACGCGCGCGTGCAGGTCTTCGACAACGACCTCAATCTCAAGACCATCTACGCCAACGTCGGGAATCCGTGGGCGATCTGCATTTCACCAGGTCCGCACCAGTATCTCTTCGTGTCGAATTCGATTCCCGACAACGGGCTCTCGCAATATCG
>WNFI01262565.1_pt1 | contig 36593 bp, 33 predicted proteins | sample 5400471 | NCBI WGS metagenome assembly WNFI01 (sample SAMN13153348, study PRJNA577476) | soil metagenome | isolation source: 100 cm saprolite on Douglas fir-dominated hillslope | place: USA:California | collected 2013-09-17 | reverse complement strand
TTGCCTCCACCGCCGCTCCGATTGCTACCGGGTGGAGCGATCCAGTTCCCGGGCGGGTCTTTCCTCCCGCTGTGGTCCAGCGCCTTTCACGGCGCACTGAAATCGCCTGTTTACAATAGTAACGTTGCGTCAGAATGCTTTCCGCATCTCTGAAAGTGTAAGAGCGTGTTCGCCGCTGCTAGGCCGCGCGGCTCAGTAGACATCAAGATCTCGACCGATGACGAAGTGTCCCGAATAATGAGCGAGCATGTCATCAAATAGCTCTTCGGGGGACAAGCTCGAATAGTGATAGAGGATTAGGAGCCGTGGCTTTGCTTGTCGTGCAAGATCAGCTAGCTGGGGTGTAGTTGTGTGGTACTTGGCGGCAAACTGCTGGAACGTCTCAGGCCGCGTCGCCAGCCACGCCGGCGTGTGCACCTCGTGAATTAGCACGTCGCAGCCGCGGCACGCATCAATTGTCTCTTGCGTCGGCTTTGTGTCGCCCGAGATAACGATGCTGCGATCCGGCGTATCGAAGCGGTATCCGTAACTTTCCATGGCATGCTTTGTGGCAAACGCAGTAACCGTCACGTTCGAGTCTTTGTAGATGACGCCGGATCTGATCTCGTGTGAGTTCACATTATGGCCCTCCGGAAATCCTCGCTGATTCCCATCGGGATTGGTGCGCGTCTCGATGTCGACCCGGTAGGCTTCGAGGAGGTGCTGGGTCATGGCATTTAGGCCTTTGGGGCCGTATACCTCCAGCGGTACGCGACGCCCGACTGTCCAGGGCGTGAAGATCAAGTCTGGATAACCGACCGTGTGGTCGGAGTGAAGGTGGGTAACGAACGCGACGCGCAACTTCGTTGGTTCGAGCGCCTTAATATCTTTGTCGAGAAACGCAGCGGCAGCGCGTCGCACGACACCGGGTCCGAAGTCCACGAGGTATGCGGTGTCATTAACGATGATTGCCGTGGCTGGCCCTGACCGATCTGGATCTGGCCCTGGATTTCCGGTCCCTAGCAGGACGATTCTCGTCTTGGTCACATCCGCCGGGTGGGTTTGCTGCCCGACCACCGAAGAGATCGTAAAAAGGATCAGCACTAGGATGGGAAGTGGAGACGACCTGAGACACAAAGCGCTAACGCGCATATCTCAACCCTCTTTCGCCGCTATGACTCCTGACTACGCCACGAACGAAACTGCTGTAGACTTCCGCATGTGATGAATATGAGGAGGGGTTTATGTCGAGCATCCATAACATTGCGTTCCTCGTCGGGCGGATCATCGCTGGCGGCTTTTTCCTCATGAACGGGTTCAACCACTTCGCGCAACTCAACATGATGACCGGATATGCCAAGAGCAAAGGCATACCCGCTCCCGCGCTGGCGGTGGGCGGTTCGGGCGTACTTCTTTTCTTGGGTGGACTGAGCCTGCTCCTTGGGTATCACCCGACCATCGGAGCGGCACTGTTGGTGATTTTCCTTCTGGGTGTCTCGTTCGGCATGCACAATTTCTGGACGGTTCAAGACCAACAAGCAAAGCAGGGGGAGATGGTCAACTTCCTAAAAAACATGGCCATACTCGGTCTGCTGCTAATGACCTTAGCAATCCCGCGGCCGTGGCTGATGAGTCTCGGTCGTTGATACGAGACAACTGTCGAAACATCCCGATATCACTCGTTGACGGGTTGTGAGCGTTATTGTTAACAACAACTGACTTGGTTTTTTGACCGTGATCGGACAGTGAGATCGTACAGCGCCGCGACGGCTTTGGATTCCTTCCAGCGTTGCTTCGCAACCCAATAATCTGCCCTGAGCTTGACTGGTTCAAAAAAAACAAGGCCCCACGCACGTGAGGCCGTCTTCTTTTTTGTTACTCTCGAAATACCTAGGAATAACTTCACGGCACAACCTTGAACGCCACTCCTCCCCAGGTGACTGTGCCCCAGACGTTTCCGTGTGAGTCGAGGGTGACTGGAGTGAAACCAGCAAGACCGGCCGACTCCCAGTTCCATGGGACCGTTTCAGTCCATCCGCTCGTTCCCGGACTCAGCTTGAAGAGCGCGTACTCTGTCGTGCCCCACAGGTTGCCGCTGGCGTCCATGGTTAAGGCGTTGGGAAAATCCTCGGCCGGATCGCTGAAACGACTAAAGTTGTGCAAGGTAGTCTTCGCATAACCGTTGGCTGCCGTCAGCTCGAAGACAATGCCGCCGTTGTTCCCGCCGGTCCCGCCAAAGGTAGTAGTGCCGTAGACGTTGCCGCTCTTGTCGAGAATCACTCCGGTGAAGGGCTCGGAGCCATCCGTTCCACCTTTGAACGTGAATAGAATCTTTTCAGTCCAAGTGGGTGTCGTCGTGGTAGGCGGAGAAAGCTTGAACACGGTTCCGGCATTTGCTGCGCCACCCTTGTAAGTGCTGCCGTAAAGACTGCCGGATGCGTCCATGGCCAATGTTGCGCACTGAATGAAGGGTAAAGCTCCATCCGTACCACCGGCGAAATTGTGCAACACAGTTTCCCTCCATCCAGTGGAGGTGAGGCTCAGTTTAAAGACGACGCCAAGGCCCGCGCTGCCGCCTGCGATGGTGGCGCCATAAAGATTGCCGGCGGCGTCGCGAATCAACCCAGTGAATGAGTTGCCGCCGTCCGTTCCTGAAAATCGGTGGAGCACCATTTCGGTCCATTGACCGGTTGAGGTTGGCGTCAGTTTGAAGATGATGCCGCAGCCGATGGGAGAAGCGAATGTTCCTGCGTTGCACGTGCTGCCAACGATCCCTCCTGTGACGGTGGTGCCGTACAGGTTGCCGGCGCTGTCGCGGAACAACGAAGAATGAGGCTCCGCCCCATCCGTGCTGCCGCCCTTGAAGCTGTAGAGGATGGTCTCTGTATAGGCTCCGGAGCTGTTGGGGGACAAACGATACACCGTGCCGAAGTTATGCGTGCCGCCGTCGAAGGTTGTGCCATAAAAATTGCCAGCGGCATCCTCGATCAGGCCAGAGTAAGGGAGACTCCCCTCGCCTGCGGCGACGTCAAACTTGTGTATTATGTCGACGGTTTGCGCCTGCATGCTTGCGCCAAGAGTAAGCGTGAGTAGGAATGCCACGAGAAGCACTGTGTACTGGGACCGGAACCGATACGGGGAGTTCTGCATACGGCCTCCTTGACCGAGCAAGTTCGCTGCGGCATGACGCCAACTTACGACACGCATCGCACCCGCTTGTCAGACTCACGTCAACAATTTGCACATTTTTATGCAGAGTTTCGTTCGGAGATTGTCACGGCCACTCCCCTTATAGTCACGGAGAGTGGAGAGAATTTCGAGGTCACGATTTCCACAGGAGGGCTGGCGGAATGGCCAGTCTCATCCGGTCCGCTCTGTTGCTTCTGCGGAGTCACAATAGATCTCTTCTCGAATGATCCGTTCCGTCGCTTCGTTCAGGTACTCATCCAGGGCGTTCTTGATCTGCAAATATTCCGGCCAGAGAGTTCTTTCGACAAACGACCTGGGAGCCCGCACCACGACGGTTGTGTGTCGCTGCCGCCGGTAGCGGTACGGTTCCAAGCGGTAGCGGCGACACAATGCGGCGAACAAGCGCCTGTGCCAAAGGTCGGAGAGCGTGAACTGAGTTTCCACCGGGTGTTCGCTTGACTCGGCGGCGGCAAGAGCTTTCCTCACTCTTTCGATCGCGGCCGCCGCTGCGCTGCGCTCGCCGACCGTGGTGGCGCCCTCGAACAGCGCAGAGATCTTGCGCAACTTCTCGCGCAGTTCCTGTTCAGTATTCATCGACATCGTTAACGCCTCGGCAGCGAGAGTCAGAAGTCTCGCGTTCTGGAACAAGGGCAGCATGTAGTTCCCCATGTCCGTCCCGCGAGCGAATACGGCATCGTCGGCATCAGGCGGATTGTACCAACAGGAACGAGCAGAACCGTCGAATTCGACTCAGAGTTTTGATTGTTAATTGGAAATCGAGGACTGGTTGCGCTAGCATCTTTCCGTTCTTCTTGGCTCGTCAGGGGGAACACACGAGCGCCTTCCGTGCGGGCTGCAATGGAGGAAACTCGTGGAACTGTATAAGAAGAGGGATTCGAGATTTTACTGGTACGACTTCAAGTTGCGCGGCAAGCGATATCGAAGTTCTACCAAAGAGATCAACAAAAAGAGAGCCGGAAAGATTGCCGCTGTGAGGCTCTCCCAAGCCATGGGAGGAATCGGCCCTTTGGACCGGAAGGCTCCCAGCCTGCAGGGGTTCTCGATTCGGTTTCTGAGTTGGGTCGAATCGGCGACTCTGGCAGGGAAGTCGAAAGCGTATTACCGCAATGGCTGGCGCCTACTTTCGATGACGAATATCGTCGGCATGCGCTTGGACCATATAACTAAGGATGATGTGGAGGGACTCAGTCTCAGTGTCTCCGCATCGAATGCCAACTGTGCTCTTCGAACGCTACGCCGGATGCTTCACAAAGCAGAAGAATGGAATCTGATCGCCAGGGTTCCAAAGTTCAAGCTGCTGACGGAGCACGGGCGAAGGTTAAGGCTGGATGATGATGCGGAACAGAAGTTGCTGATGGCGGCAAGCACCTGCAATTGGACGACTGGCAACTTCGAGCTGCTTCGGGATGTCATCATCCTTGCGAGGGACACAGGAATGCGGAACCAGCGAGAGCTCTACCGCATTCGGATCGAGGACCTCGATTGGAACAACCGAGTGATCTTTGTGCCGGACAGCAAGACGGCTGATGGCAGAAGGATGATTCCCATGAGCGATCGGGTGTGCGAGGTGCTGCGCACCCGAGCAGGTGGAAGAAGCGAAGGATGGGTGTTTCCATCAAGGCGATCGAAGTGCGGCCATTTGACGGATGTGGGACGACAGTTTCGCGCCGCGCGTGCGAAAGCGGGTCTTCCTGAGGACCTTGTCCTGTATTGCTGCCGACATGATTACGGCACGCGAGTATTGGCGAACACCGGGAATCTGGCGGCGGTGATGAAGACGATGGGGCACAAGGATGTGCGAGCTGCGATGCAGTATCAACATCCGGAACTTGAACTGGTGCGTGCGGCTCTCAATCAGGGAAGAGAAGCAGCGCAGCAAATGGCTGGGTAGGAAAATCTGTGGCACGTTTTAGGACACAGACGAAAAACACTAACCGGGTAGGTTGTTGAAAAGATGGTGTGCGCAGAAGAAATCCGATCTCTTGTCGACTAACGGCCGATCAGTCGGCCAGCCTAGAAATTAACAATTAACTCAACGAGCGCAGCTGCGAATGAATGTTAACAAGACGATCCTCTGCAGTTAAACTCATTCTGGATTGTTCAAAACCTCTCCAACCGTTGGCCAAACAAAAGAGTCCGTGACCCCGACTCTTCGAACGGCACACACAGATGTTTTCGGACTACGGGGCTCTGCGATCCGATACGCGCCCAGACCGTCGCTGGGGTCGATCTCCGCTGTATGTGGCCTTACAGTCGAATATATGTTTCTTCGCGTGCACGAAGACGGTGCTTGTCCCGAGGCGCCGACCATCCTTCACGGAGTTCATCGGCACGGCGGATCACGCGTTCGGTCAATTCACCGAGGTTCGGAGCCCCATTGGCACGATCCCCAGGGGGACCCCCAACTGGAATGTCCATCGATCGCAGCTTGTCGAAGACGGGACTCATCGCGCGATCCGGATCGCGAAGGAAGATACTGCCCCGCACGCGTGCGAAAGTCCATCCGAGGCGCTCGAGCATCGACTGTCGCTCCAAGTCATCGCGGAGCTTTTCGAGCGGGAGGTCTCGGTCCCCATCGCACTCGATGGCTAAACGCCTGCCGTTGCCTTCTACAACCAGATCAATGCTCCGCGAACCCACCCCCCACCGCGGAATGGCGTGATAACCTGCCTGAACCAGACGATTCATGACGTCCCGCTCGAGTGCGGACTTCACGCTTCTTTCTTTGTCGTCGAGGCGGCTCATTAGGAGCTCGGGGGCCTGCGCGTGCTCAATGAGCCGCCGTCGTAGGTCGCCAGGTTGGAGGTCGGTCTGCGGGTCCAGAGAATGGACCACCCACATCTGGTCACGTGCCCGGCTGGCAGCCACGTTGAACCGTTGCTTGAACATCTGCTGGTCACGAAGATGCAGTGCTCCGCTTGCCGGGGTATCCACGACGGACACGAAAACCACGCCTCGCTCGTCTCCTTGGAATTGTGCGGACGTTCCACACAGCACCCGATGCCGTTCGTACAAGTCAGGAGCAAGGTGCGTTCTCAGAAGGCGATCGATCTCCAGAGCCTGCTCCTCTCCCACAAGCGACACCACGCCAAAACTGGACGCCTGTCCGAACTCGTTGGTCTGATATTCGGATTGCTCGAGTGCCGCCGCGATGAGAGAAGCAACGACAGTGGCTTCCTGGCGGTTGACCTTTCCGTCGCGTGTCGAGCCGGTGATGTGATAGGCAACGAGGTGTGGTCTCAGCCGAACGCGGCTCGCATCTCGCAGCGACTTAATGTCACCGTCGTAAGAAAGTTGGTTACTGAACTGAATAATCTCGGTGACGCAGCGAAAGTGCTCAACCAGCCGGACGGTTTCGCCGAAGGATTGCCGTGCCAAATCGTAGACTGAGGTTTGGCCATCGTACAAATGGGCATTAGGAATTCCCCGCAGAAACTGATCGATCAAATTCTGGATTACGACGGCTTCCTGTCCGACCGCGGACGGGCTGACCTGTTCATGGTCGCCGACCACAACGGCCTTGTGACCCAAATAAAGCGCCACGAGGGCCATCACGTCGCTCTGGCTGGCTTCATCGATGATGACTACATCGAAACGCGACTTTCCCGGATCGAAGTTCTCCACAACCCTTGAGAGGGGCATAACCCAGACCGGGACTGCACCCCAGCATTCTGTCATCTTTTGGGCCGCCTCCACGCGCAAACGCGGCGCCCGAATACCGGTGCCCTTACCGATCTTTCTTATGGTGTCGAGCCAGCCGACTGCGGTTCAGTTCATCCTGGATTTGGCGCCACATCCAGGCCTGCGAAGGGTCTCCGGGTACGGTTGCATTTCCGTGCGGGCCGCCGCGCGCTCGAATCGCGGCAGCCCAAGCCGGCACAGCGGTCTCAAGCTGGGCTAATAGAATATTCCGGCGTTGCAGGTTGCGGCGGAGTTCGTGTAGTTCCAACAGGCGCGTGTGGGCACGGCGGTACGCCCTGCAATCCAACGAGTCTACGGCCTCGCGGAGCGTTGCGATTGCATTAGAGTCCGTGAATGCTCGCATGGCGACCGCGAGACGCTCTTGTAGCTCAGCAAGCTTTTGGTTCGTCTCGATCCACTTCAGGTGCTCGCAGCGGGCCGCGAGGATAGGCGGTAGGGAATCCTGCACCGCCTTTCGCAATCTGGCTAACTCGCCATCATCCCCAACGATCGCTGGCTGCTCCGACAGAAACTTGTCCCAAAGGAATCCCGTCTCCCTCAGTTCCTTCTCAGTCGGGCTCCAAACGTGTGAGTGCCATGCTAGGCAATCTCGAATTGGACCGCAAAACTGAGTCGCACCCTTTTCTATTTCCGTCCCCATTTCAACGGACTTGCTGGCGCCCAATGGGGCCATTTGACGATCCCACCGTCTGGCCAGGTTCCTGCGAAGGAGCTTGACCCGTGAAAACTTACTCGCGGCCAGAAAGTGATCAGGGAGTCTGGGCTCGCCACCATCGACCCGGATGGTCTGGATGAACCGCTTCCAACGCCTGTGAGTCAGGAGGCTAAAAAAGCCCAAGCCACCTCCGCTCCGCAAATGACCGTGAATCTCGGTTGCCGTCTGCTCGTGCTGCTCAAGGAGTGACTCTTCTGCGAGCGTAATTGCATGCTGTATGAGTATTTCTTGCGCACCCGCCGTTTCAAGATGGACCTGCTCGACCAGCGCGACCAGCTTCTCCCAGGACTCTCTGTGCGGACGGCCATTCTTTCCCGCATAGACGGCAGCCAGCTTCCATCTCTCGCTGGCGACAAGGACATCGACAGCTTGCCTTAGCTTGATGGCGGTTTCATTCAGGGAATTCGCCGAAGCGGGCCCATTGCCGCGCTGCCAAAGATCGGACCGGAACCCATGGTCCACCTGTTCCAAGCGCGTTCTTTCAAGTATCAGATCCTGAAAATCTGACGGAGTTGGGAGTTCGTCGGAGCCCGGTAAGTGACCTGATAATTCGTTCTCGACATCCGGTGAGATGGACCGGTTCGTGGCATAGAGTTCCGCTAGTTCACCGCCGGAAAGAGGCAAGTCGCTGCCGGCATGGACTGGGCTGGGAATCCAGCCATTGACCTCTGACTCTCGGGCGATCTTCCGAGCGGCCTCCGAGGGTGACCACGCCTTTCTCCCAACAACGACGTCCCGGTACTCGTCGGCACGGGCGTCCGCGAGCTGTTGGCGCACCTCTGCCAGCTGGGCGAGCAGTCCCGCTCTTTCTTGTGTGAGTCTGTCAGCTTCGAGTTCCAGCGACTTCGCATCCGTTCTGGACAGCCGGTCCGCTATGGTGCTGACTGCACTCTCCAGCTGCATACGACTGTCGAGATCGTTTTCCAGCAGACTTACACTAAGAGAGCGCAGCTCTGGCACAATCTGGCTGCGTACCATTCGGAGTGCTTTCGTGGTGTGACTGGTGACGAGCACGCTTTTGCCTTGAGCGAGCAAGTGACCGATGAGGTTTCCGATCGTGTATGTCTTTCCCGTGCCGGGAGGTCCCTGGACCAAGACTCCGCCAGACTGCTCGATTCGGCGAGCGATCCGAATTTGCTCGGGGTTAGCGGGCTTAGTAAGGAGGATGTCGGTACCCTCTGTTGACCGAGTACAGAATGTGTCAGGAGCGTCGGCTTCTGACACGGGCGGTTCGAGGCCCACGACGTTCAGGAGGGACCAGGGTAGGTCGTCCCGGCTGCGAAGATCTTCCAAAACTGCTTCGATCGCGGCTGCAAAACCAAGGGTGCGAGGACGAAGAAACAGCACGGGTTGTCTCCCGACCCGAGGATTTTCGGCTTCCCCTTCCGGCGCGCCAGACACAACAAACTCACCACGAGGAGAGAGTTGAACGACCAAACGCTCAAGAAACTCCGACGTGGGACCGTCGCCAAGAGGGGAGTGTCCCTCCTTCTCCAGTTCGTCGCGGCAGCGTCCGATGGCCCGTCCATCGACGTCCGGCATCGACTGGAATAGGGCAGAATAGAGCTCCACGGGGTGTTCTGTTTCCGTCAGTGTAAACTCGGGGACCGACGGGCTGAAGCTGAGTTGGAGCCGCTGCAAAAGAATGGGATGGTGTACAGCCCCTTCCGGCCGACTCCAGCGGAGTATCCCGTCACCCAGGACGATTTCCACGCGTTCGGCTTCGCGTTCCACCCGGCCATAGAGCTCGTAAAAATCCTCGAATATCTTCATCGCGGCTCGGGCGGGCCGCTCGTCTTGCGCCCACTGGGTTCGATGCACCTTCCATTGGTCGAGTGCCGGCGCCCGTTTGGGATCGCTCCCGAATCGCACACGCGCACCGCCACCCGAGGCCACCTCGTTTCTGGATTCTAGCGTTGATACTTCCTTGAACGGATTCTCCCATCCGGCTTCAAGCCATGGCTCGATCAATGCGGGAGGAGGCGGTGGATTGGTGAGTCTCGGCCGGGCAATTTTGAGTATGAAATCCGATTCCCGCCGCTCAGTCGGCATCCCGTCGCGGCTATCCACCGGGGTTGGCACCTCAACGGCAAGAGAAGATCCTCTCTGAATCGAGGAATGGTTCGGTAGTTCCTTTAGCCACAGTGTCCACAACTGTTCGTCGATGTGCCGCTTGACGGGATTCCGGTGTTCATTGAGCGCTTCCAAGTAACGGAAGACCCTCAGAAGCCGGTCCCGCCCAATTCGGGTTGTTTCACTGTCCATGAGCCCTCCAACCCGAACTTAAGATAGCATCGCGGCCTTAAGAGTTTGATGCCCGCAGAACTTTGCCGGCGCGAGGGAACGGTCAAAACAGCCCCGATGGGGACTCAGAAGTGCTTGCATATTTTCAACTTAACGACGTCGTCAGTACCTTGTGAGGCCAAAACTCAGAAGTACATCACGGGTGGCCAAGGTTCGTGGCCAGCAGTCGGAAGGGGTCGTGCCGCAAAAGGCAGCCGCATCTCAAGGTTTGCGACACGTATTCGCCCGCGCGGCCAAATATTGCGTGCCCGCCACCATGAAGATACGGTCTATTAGGCCAATCGCGTTGGCAACGTGCGATGTTGGCAAGAAGGAAAAGTCTCAGTTCACGCTGCTTGGACTGCCGGGTATCTCCCGCAACGTGTAAAATTCTTGAATCTGGCCATACATCTATTTGGAGGATGCGAAAGATGCACTTTGAGCCCAAGCAGTGCGTTCGAGCTCTGACCGCATGCGTTCTGGTTACGATCTTTTCCATTCCACAAAATCTCTTTGCCCAAGCCGCCGAACACGTAGTGAGTCCTTCCGAGATGCAGAAAGCAGTGGTGGACGCTTCCCGGGTGAGGCAGCAGAATGTGGATACATTGAAAGAGTTTTTCTCCTCGGAAAGGGCGCAGCGGGCATTGAAGGCAGCTCATACAGACCCGGAGCAGGTGAAGAAGGCAGTGGCCAGTCTTAGCGATGCTGAACTGGCACAACTGGCGTCCCGGGCTCAAAAAGCACAAGCCGACTTCGCCGGGGGCCACCTCAGCGACCGAGACCTGATCATTATCTTGATCGTCATCGCCGGTCTGATTCTGATCATTGTCGCGGTGCATTAATAGCAATCCTATGCCTCGCGTGATGCGCATCGTTGTCCTCGTGCTGTGGGTGGGCGGCATGCTGTTTGCCGCCAACCCATCCGGCGTCTGGCTCGATATTCCCTTTGTGAAGCAGGGAAAGGACGGTTGCGGTGCGGCCAGCATCGCGATGGTGATGCAGTATTGGCAACTGAAACAGTTCCGATCGGGCAATCCAACCGCCGAGCAGATTCAGCGTGCTTTGCACTCGAACTCAGCGCATGGGATCTACGCTTCTGACATGGTGCGGTATTTCCAACAGAATGGATATACCACGTTCGCCTTCGCCGGAGATTGGTCGGATCTGAAGCAGCACTTGGAAGAAGGCCGCCCCTTGATTGCCGCGTTGAAGCCGGGGTCAATGGTGCCACTCCACTACGTGATCGTCGCTGGGCTGGACGAGGAGCGCCAGCTTGTGCTGCTGAACGATCCTGCCCAGCGTAAACTCCTCAAGGAGGACCGTTCCCGTTTCGAGCAGGAGTGGAAAGGTGCCGGGCGTTGGACTCTGCTCGCTCTTCCTGAGGTCAGCTCGCACTGACCCCAATACCGCGCTTGTAATTCAGCTAAATTTTTGTCTAGTCGTTGCTTTGGGAGTTGGTTCGGGTCGAACTCCCAGTTCGGCAGCTTCGGGCGTTGTCAGCCTCCTAATCGTGAAAAACACAGACGGCTGCTGTCGAGCGCAATGTGTCTGGAAGAGGAGGTATTTGTGTGTTTTCGTTGTGTTGCTCTGCAGTTTCTTGCGGTTGTCCGCTCAGACTGGTCCCGCCGCAGTTCCGTTGTCGGACGAAGTCCGGCAATTGGCGGCCGAACAACGCTGGCAAGACATCGCTCGTCTGCTGGGACCATTGCAGTCTCGCACAGCCGATTTGAATTTCTATTATGGAACTGCCCTGGCGCGACTGCAGCGTTGGCACGAAGCCGAAAGCGCATTTCAGGCCGGACTCCGCCTCCTGCCCCACGATCCGCGCTTCCCCATCGAGCTGGCTGGGATGGCGTTCAAGCAAAAGCACTATCCGCAGGCCGCACGTCGCTTGCGGCAAGCCCTCAAGCTGGCCCCGCAAGATCCCTATGCGAACGACTTTCTCGGAACGATCTATTTTCTTCAAGGGAATCTGGACGGCTCCCTAAAATACTGGAACCGAGTCGGCAAACCACAGGTCGTGGAATTGAGGATGGATCCTACGCCCCAGGTGTCCCACGCGCTCCTCGATCGAGCCTTCTCATTTTCGCCCGCTGGTACGCTACAACGTTCGGAGCTCCACGCCACGGACGCGCGCATCCGGTCTCTTGGGATCTTCCCGCGTTACCAATTCGATCTGCGTGCTCGGGACGACACGTTCGATGTCTGGTTTCGCAATCAAGAACACAACGGGTTCGGCAGCACCAAGTGGGAAGGATTGTTCTTTTTGTTGCGTGGACTGCCGTTTCTCAGTGTTTATCCTGAGTACTACAACCTTCGCCACGAGGCGATCAATCTGGTGTCTCTGTTTCGCTGGGATCCCCAAAAACGGCGAGTCTTTGCCCAGATTTCCAGCCCCTTCCAGCACGGCGCCAAATACCGGTACGAGGTCGCGGCTGATCTGCGAAATGAAAACTGGGCCATCCTGAATTCGGACGCCCTTCCCCCGCTTGCGAGCTTGAACCTGCGTCGCGAGGTGCTGGGGTTTAATCTGGCGTCTTATTCCAGCGGACAATGGCAGTGGTCCGTGGGTGCGGAGTTTTCACATCGTGATTTCCGCAGCGTCGTTCCTGGGACTGTCTTGACCCCGGCGTTGCTAGCTAAGGGCTATCAGCTCAAACAACTGGCGGAACTCACAGTCACTCTATGGCGCATGCCTGAGAGGCGATTTACAGTGCAAACAAACGTCTCATCCCAGGCGGCGCGTCTGTGGTCGCAACCGCTGCAGACTTCCGAGAAGCTTCGAGGCTCACTGGGATGGCATTGGTTCCCCCGCGCAGAAGGGGACGACTACGAGATGCAGCAGCAACTCCGTGTCGGCAAGACCTTCGGAACCGTCCCGTTCGACGAACTCTTCATGTTGGGATTGGAGCGGGATAACAATCTTCCCATGCGTGCGCACATTGGCACGCACGACGGTCGCAAAGGCAGTGCACCTCTGGGGGGCAATTACTTCCTCGCCAATTGGGAAACGGACAAAACGCTTTATGGAAATGGAATTGTGACGCTGAAGATGGGGCCATTTCTTGACACAGGGAAAATCACCGATCCCCTTGCAACGTTGGGTTCGCACGAGTGGCTGTGGGATACCGGAGGGCAAATCAAGCTGCGCGTATTCGGCACCGGAGTTGTGTTCTCCTACGGAAAAGACCTGCGTTCGGGAAATAACGCTTTCTATTTAGCAATCCCGAGGTAGTTGAGGCGGGGTGGAGTTTCTGAGGCCCGCACCTGTGGTATTTGACGTTCATCAAACCTCAAAAACCAGATCAGTTCCGACCACCACCACGATAACCCCCTCAAATGGTCAGTGAATCGGGAAACTAAGAAAATTGCTTGCCCGCCGACTCCTACGTATAGAGGGTCCCACCTATTCCTCTTTTGGACTGAACCCTTCAAATGAGACACTCGCAATGGCACACCCTGCAGAGAAAGGGACTGCGAGTGGCAAAGAAACGAGCAATAGGTCGATATCCCAAAGCGTTTCGAAAGATGGCTGTCGAGCGGTTGAAGTGTAGCGACAATATCGTGGCGCTCTCCCAGGAACTGGGGGTCCACCGGCGACTGCTCTACAAATGGCGAGATCAGTTGGAGCCAATCGAAGACGGCGAAGGACCACCGGCAAACTTTCGCGAGCGTGAACTGCGGCAACATGTCACGCAATTGAAGCGCGTGTTGGCGGACAAGACGCTGGAGGCGGATTTTTTCAAAGGTGCCTTGCAAAAAATCGAGGCTCGACGCCGGAGCAGAGGCAACTCTGGCGAGACAGCATCTACGAACAGATCCGAGAAGTGATGCCGATGCAAGGCAGCCTGAGTATCGAGCGGATGTGTCGGCTGGCTGGGGTCAGTCGAGCTAGTTTCTATCGTTGCCTGCAGGAGCGATTGCCGGCGGAAGAGGATATGGAGGTGCGGTCGGCGATTCAGCAGATCGCCGTCGAGCACCGGCGACGCTATGGCTATCGAAGGATTGCGGCGGAACTGCGACGGTGCGGGATGCTGGTGAACCACAAGCGTGTCTCTCGCATCATGCGGGAGGATAACTTACTTGCGGTGCAGGAATACCGACCATTCTTCTCGCTTCAGACGTCGAGTCCGGGGTAGGACACGCCCAGAAGACCCCGCTGAAAGGTCTCCGCTTCGAAAGCCTGGAGAAGGCACAAGCCTACCTGGATGGTTGGGAAGCACGCTGGGCGGATACGCGGATCCACGGCACTACGAAACGACAAGTCGCGCTCATGTTCGCAGAAGAGAAACCGGCACTGCGGCCACTGCCGATCGAACCCTTCCGCTACTACCAGTACGGAGACCGCACGGTTCATCTGGACGGCTCTGTGGAAGTCGAGGCCGCCTATTACAGCGCACCCCCGGGCTGGATCGGACGCTGGATCAAAGTGCAGTGGGACGGCTTGCTGGTTCGTCTCCTCGACCCCAAAAGCGGGCAACTGCTGCGCGAACACATACGCCAGAAGCGTGGCTGGTACCGCATTAAAGAAGAAGACCACCCGAAACAGAGGCCGCTTCGCGTCTCCCAGTTACTATGGCGAGCCGGACGAGCGGGTACTCACATCGGCACACTCTGCAACCTTCTTTATAGCCAGCAAGGAGAACCGGGTGTCCGCCGCATCTTGGGCGTGCTCTCGCTGGCCAAAAAGTTCGGCACCGCCGCGGTCGAGGATGCTTGCGCAGCGGCCCTCGAGATGGGAGTGCACGAATACCGCTTTGTGCGCCGTTATCTGGAACGCGGTCCGCAGTTGAGCCTAAGGCAAGTCGATCCCCTCATTCGCGAGTTAGTCCATTATCGCGATCTCATCAACCATCGAACCAAGGAGCAACCAGAATGAACCTGATCGAGTTAGATCGTGCCCTACGACAGTTACGGCTCGGTGGCATGGCCGCCGTGATCGAGACTCGTCTCCATCAAGCCCAGGCGGAACCGATGACACCCATCGATCTGATCTCCTGCCTGGTCTCCGACGAACTCACTCGTCGCAGCCAGCGATTGCTGCAGCGCCGTCAGAAACAAGCCCAGTTTCGCGACTCACAGAAGTCACTCGATAGCTTCGACTTTACTTTTAACAAGAAGATGAATCGCAGTCTGGTCTTCGATCTGGCTACCGGCGCGTTCATCGCTAAACACGAAGACGCGTTGTTCTTAGGCCCGCCGGGAACCGGTAAGAGTCATCTCGCGCAAGCCATCGGACATGCTGCCATCCAGCAAGGCTATCGTGTGTTGTACCGGGAGACTCACACCTTGCTCGATGAACTCGCCGAGACCACGATCGATGGAACTCGTAAAGAGCACATGGACCTACTCGTTTCGGTGCCCTTGCTCATCATCGATGATCTGGGCATGCGCAAGTTGCCGATGACGTCCGCCGAGGACCTACTGGAAATCGTGATGCGACGCTATGAACGTGCCAGCACCCTACTGACCTCCAACCGGCCCGTGGAAGACTGGGGCAAGTTGCTGGGAGATAGTGCGGCCGTCACCGCGATGCTCGACCGCTTGCTTCATCACGGACACGTACTCAAATGCGGTCCGCGAAGCTGGCGCACAAAAACAGAGTTGCTTCCTCAAGCTGCGGCAGTGTAGAACAAACTCGTCCGGGACGGCTTACGTGCATGGCCGGTTTTGCACTGACCACGCATGGCCGCTTTTGAGGTGACCGCTGAGGCCGAGAAGCGGCGACGCGTCGGGCGGGTGGATGTGGGCGCCCTGGTGCTGGTCGAGAGCGAACACGGGAGGGCAGACAGCAATTAACACAAAATTGCGGAGCCTGTAGTCACAAGCTCCGCGAAGATGTGCACTTGGTGAGCGGCTACGCCGACTTCTCTCCGTAGCTGTCTTTTGCAGTTCTGGCAGGGCTTCTTTGGCTCTTTCCCTTTTCGTTAGGCGCTGAGATTGCCGGGAATGTTCGATGAGGCAGACCGCTACTAGGGCCTGGGCTTGCGTCTCTTGCGCGTTCGGCCAACCCTTTGGCTATCACGAGAAGATTCGTGAGTTTCGTCCTCTCCTGACGGAGTTGGGAACGGCGTCGAGCGCCGGCTAGCGCGTGATTTGGCCGATGTAGTATCCAAGCCGATTTTCGACATCCCCCGGCTTGTGGAAGCCGCGCGCCATCAGCGCTTTGATCCCATCCTGGGCGGCGGGTCGCCCGAGCGATGCGATGCACGCATCCCAGCCGGCGCCGAGTTCGACGTCCGGCGGCAGGCTGGTATTGACGAGGCGCTTGGTGTTGGCGATCGCCCATTTGTCGAACCCGGCGATCCGGGTCGCGAGCGCCTCTACGAACGCGTCGAGATCGGCGTCGGGCAGGGCGCGATTAACGTAGCCGTAGGCTTCGGCCTGGTCGCCCCTGATGTCTTCCGAGCTCAAGAGCGCCTCAAGAGCGCGGTTTCGGCCGATGAGTTGGGGCAGCCGGGCCATGGGGCCTCCGCCGGCGACCATCCCGACGCCCACCTCCCATTGCGAGAGAATGGCCTTTTCGCGGCTGGCGAAACTCATGTCGCAGGCGAGCAAGAGCTCACTGCCGTTGCCTGTCGCCCGGCCGCGGATGAGGGCGATGGAGGCGACTGGCGCGCGGGTCAGACGCACGAGGAAGTCCGGCCAGGGCGGCAGGCCGGTGGGACCGGGCGGCATTGCCGTCAAGTCCTCGAGCTTAGCCAGGAAGTCGGAGTGATTCAGGAAGTAGTCGTCGACCGCGCTGTCGAAGACCACGACTCTGACATGCTCGTCGGCCTCGAGAGCGTCGATAATTTCCTGGAACTGCCGGACCATTTCCGGGCCCATGACGTTGATCGGCGGGTTGTCGATCGTGACACGCCAATAGGCGGGCGACCGCCGGGCCAGGCGAATCTGTTTCGTTGGTGCATTCACAGCTGTCATGATTTCTCCTTTGTAGCGGGTTCATTGAACGTTTCCGATGAATTAATTACTGCTGCGCCTGCTTTGCTGACCACCTCATCTTGTGAATCGGTACCTCCAGAACAACCGATTGCGCCGATAATCTTTCCCTGCTCGATCAGTGGAATGCCGCCCCGAGACGCAATGACTCCGTCGAACGCGAGCAGATAGTTGAGATGCATAAGCTGGATACCGTCCTCGAAGACCTTTGTTTCGCGCCGGAAGGTGGCGGCTGCTCGTGCCTTGTGTTCCGCAATCTGAATGGAGGCAAGCATCGCACCGTCCATTCGTTGGAAGGCAACCAAATTACCACCGGAATCGGCTACTGCTAGGTTCATCTTCCAATTCCGCTTCTTGGCCGCTACAACGGCGGCGTGAATGACCGCCTGGGCTTGGTCTAGTGATATCGGGAGCCCATAGGGCACATCGAATGGTATTTCGTCTGGGACGGCATCAAGAGGATTCGACGACGTGAGCCCTGCATCAATGGCGATTGCTGGTTTGTTGGTTGACATAGATTTTCTCCTAAGGGTTTGTCGTGCTTCCGGCGGTTCCTTCTACCGCATGAAAGCGCGAACTAATGCTGCGATCTCGTCGGCGCCGGTGTCCAACGCGAAGTGGCCGGCATCGAGCACGTGCACTTCAGCGTTCGGCACGTCGCGGCGATAAGCTTCCGGTTCGGATGGATCAAAAGAAAGATCGTACTTTCCCCAGAGCACCAGAAGGCGTGGTTGGTGCTCCCGCATCCATGCCTGCCATTTCGGGTACGATTCCACATTGGTGCGGTAGTCGTAAAACAACTCCGTTTGAATGTCCATCTGACCGGGCTGGTTGAGGAAGGCAAACTCGTCAGTCCATAAGTCGGGATCATAACGCTCGACGTTGGGATCGTTGCCCACGTGGCGGGTACGCGTGGTGGGAAGTGACAGGAGGTTGGTGCGAAGTGCACTCTCGTTGGCCTTTCGGTCTGCCCAAAACGCTCGCCGGGTCTTCCAATTCGCTCCAAGCCCTTCGTTGTGCGCCACGGCATCCTGAACGATAAGCGCCTGGACACGTTCCGGGTGCGTCAAGGCCATGCGAAAGCCCACAGGTCCGCCGTAGTCCTGCATGTACAGCGTGTAGCGCGGTATCGCGAGCGCCTTAGTGAATCGAGCCATGATCTCGGCATAGCGGTCGAACGTGTACGTGAACTCCTTCGGATTCGGCCAGTCGCTGTGGCCGAATCCCGGGTAGTCGGGCGCTACCAGGTGGTAACGATCGGCAAGGCGATCGAACAGCGGCTGGACATGCGCGAAGATGATGGCAGGCCGTGAAGCAACAGAATGGTGAGGCCGTCTTTCGGCCCAGCTTCACGATAGAAAATCGAGAGGCCATCGACCGCAATGGTTCGATAGCAGGTTGGGTATTTTGCCGGCTCCCCTTTCGCAGCAGGCGCTCTCAATGATGTGGTGACAAGTGTTGCCATAATAATCGCTCCTATCTTCTTCACGGCTGCACCTCAAATATGAGCTCCACCTCGACAGGGGTTCCAAGTGGAAGACTCGCGACTCCATACACCAGGCGCGTAGGATTTTTGTCTGAGCCAAATACCTACTGGGGGAAGTCAGACGCTCCGTCCGCGACCTTCGGCTGGTCGCGAATATTTCCTTCCGTCGCCACGCTGACGCCGAGGCGAACGATTCGTTTGACTCGATCCAGCGAGCCGAGATGCTGGCGAGCGATCGCGACGGCGTTCATCGCGGCGAGCCGCGCTGCTTCGCGACCCGCCGCAGTGTCGAGCTCTGCTCCCACCCGCCCGACGAACTTGGCCGTACGCCCTTCGGTCGGCAACGTTCCGCTCAGAAAGAGCAGGGAGCCGACCTGCAGCGCTTCCGTATATGTTCCGAACGGCTCAGGAGGAACCGGAAGATGAATGGCTAGCTCCTGCAATCTCCGTTCAGCGGAGACCGCCTGCGAAGCGTGTTCAATTGTCGTTTGCATAAATGTGTCCCTTGACCGTTGCGTTCTACATTTGCCGTTGTACCTGCCGGCATCGACACACAGGAAGTTCCCCGGTGACGTGCGAGGCGCCGGTAACGATCGGCGTCTTTGCTTTTGATTTGATTTCGTCGGCTCCGACAGGGGCATCGTGCATCCCGCCGTTAGTCGACTTAGATGCAACTTCATGGCCGAGACTAAAACCGTGAACCTGTGCAGGTAGCGACCAAATATCGCTGGCCACTGTCCACGGGCGGAGTCCACAGACCCCACGCGACATGGAAAGTCGGCGCCTACGACCAAAACAAGGGAACTTAAGAGTTTGCCGCCCCTGGAGCGGCGCCCGGCCCGCAGCCCGAGGATTGAGGCCCCGCAGTGTAACTGCGTGCCGCTGTGGACTTGCCGGTGCCACTTCGCCAGTCAGTAGGCCAGCCACCCACTGCATCCTGACGAAGGGCAGACTTGCGGTGTCAACGGGTCGACTTCAGCCAGCGAATACTTATGGCTGCCTCTCAGTCCAGATGCTTCCCCGTTCGCAGAAGAGAACGGAAAAGCCCGCCTTCCTCAAGCACGACCGCTGCCTTTGAACAGTGTCCCGCCGCAGGTGCGAGGATGGCAGAAGGCGTGCACCAGGAGGGGTATCATGCCGTCTCCGCCAAGCCCGAACGCCCCGGACGTCGACACTTAAGCATTCCCGCTCTTGACGTCCACTCAGATCGACCGCATTCGTCCGCTTGGCCATATCCGGAGCGTCCAAAGCGGTGAAACGCTATTTAAACCAAACGATTCGGCTGTCCCGTTTTTTGTAGTGCTCTCAGGCCAGATGGAAGCTTTGCGGCCCACACTGGATCGCGAGCGGCTGGTGATTACCCACAACCCGGGCAGCTTCACGGGCGAAATGACTATGATCGCGGGCCAACGATATCTGGTGCATGGGCGTGTCACGGCGCCCGGCGAGTTTCTGGAATTAAGCAGGGACGCGATGCTGGCCCTTGTGGCGAGGGATGCGGAACTGAGCGAGATTCTGCTGCGCGCCTTCATCCTGAGGCGTCTTTTACTCATCCGGGAGGGTTACGGCAACGTCGTCCTGATGGGTTCGCGTCACTCCGCGCAGACGTTACAGTTGCGCGAGTTCTTTAGCAGGAACGGAAATCCTTACACCTATATCGACCTTGACACCGATCGAATCGCGCGGGAACTTTTGGACCGCTTCCAAGTCAAAGCCTCGGATGTGCCGGTGGTGATCTGCCACGGCACAGTGCTGCGAAGCCCAGACAATTCGCACCGCGTAGTTCCTTTAGATTCTGTAAAACACACCTCGATTGAGCATTCCCGAGGGCACTCCGCCTTACCGCGTGCCGGTTAGGATGTCAATCGTTAACTGGTCCAGGCGTTCGTAGGGCAAGCGCTTCTTAAGAATGGTGTCTTTGTTGAAGACGTGCGCCAGCAGCGCGGTCGCACTCTGCTCGGAATACCGCCCGACCTCCGGCGTGTCTTTTGAGGTCGTTGAAATTTCCTTCAAAATCGCTTTGATTTCCTTGTCATCGTCCCATCGCGCAGCCTTTTCTTTAAGAATGAGATATGTACGCATGCAGCCGCGGGCGAAGTCTTTCACTCCGTCGTAATTCTCTGTTCGATAGGCATGCGCGTCGAAGTGACGTGGCCCGGCATATCCAACATCCTCAAGGAACTTCACCAGCCAGAAAGTCGACTTCAGATTTGCCGATCCGAATCGCAGATCTTGGTCATATCGGCCAGGCGCCTGGTCATTCAGATCAATATGGAATAGCTTGCCAGCTTCCCATGCCTGCGCAACACCGTGCATGAAGTTCAGCCCGGCCATCTGTTCGTGGGCGACCTCGGGATTGACGCCTACCATATCAGAGTGGTCAAGTGTTGGAATAAAGCCCAGATAGTGTCCAGTCGTCGCCATGTACATGTCGCCGCGTGGTTCATTGGGCTTAGCTTCAAGCGCGAACTTGTAGCCATACTTTCGATCGATATTGTATTCACAAAGATAGTTCACCGCCTCGCGCAAGCGCTTGACGGCTTCATCCGCGCGCCGGCATGCATCTGTCTCCGTGCCTTCCCGCCCTCCCCATAACACGAAGATTTTCGCGCCTAATTCAGCGCCGATGTCCATGGCGCGCATCGTTTTCTGGACCGCATAAGCGCGGACGTCCGGATCGTTTGAGGTAAAGGCGCCGTCGCGAAAGACCGGATGGAAAAAGAGCGAGACTGTGGCCATGGGCACCACAATGCCGTGTTCTTCGCATACCCGTTTGAACTCACGAACGATTTTGTCACGATCCGACGGAGTGGCATCGATCGGCACTAAGTCGTTATCGTGCAGATTCACACCCCAGGCACCGACTTCGTGCAGCATGGCCACGATTTCTGCAGGAGAAATCGACCGCCGTACGGCATCACCGAACGGATCCCGGCCGCGATTTCCCACCGTCCAAAGACCGAATGAGAACTTATGTTCCGGTCTCGGCTCGTAGTCCTTACTCATCTAAACCCTCCCGCCCCTGAGGGGACATTAGGCTTGGAATATTGATTTCATCGCCGGATAGATCCGGCTATAAACGGCATATCGCTCTTGCATCGTGGCCACATCGGCTGGCACCGGAAGCACTCGCTGAGACACGCGCACGACCGACTCACAAGCGGCATCCACGGAGGGCCACATTTGCACTCCCACCCCCGCCAGGATAGCGGCACCATAAGCGGCTCCCTCCTCTGCTTCTACAATCTCCACTTCGTGCCCATAAACGTCGGCTTGAATTTGCCGCCATAATGGAGCGCGCGCGCCTCCACCACCGAGACGGATACTTCCTACAGGCACATTCATCTCCTCGAAAATGCTGAGCGTATCCTTCAGGCTGAATGCGACCCCTTCGAGAATTGCGCGGATCACGTGGGCGCGCGTGTGCGATGCTGTGATTCCGGCAAGCACGCCACGCGCCTCTGGGTCCAGGTGAGGCGTGCGCTCACCCATCAGATATGGCGCCCACAGCAAGCCGCCCGATCCAGCCGGAGCTTTGGTGGCTTCCCCGATCAGAAGCTCATACGGATCCGCGTCAGTGCCTGGGATTGCAGTCCCGAATCGATCGCGAAACCAGCGCAGTGATAATCCTGCCGCTTGTGTCACGCCCATGACATGCCAGCGCCCAGGAATCGCGTGACAGAATGTGTGAAGACGTCCTTCAGGGTCGAGGGCTGGGCGGTCCGTCGCGGCGAACACAACTCCAGAGGTCCCAATGGTCGCACTCACTGCTCCAGGAGCAACAACACCCATTCCGATCGCGCCGGCCGCTTGGTCACCCGCGCCGGCAACAACTGGTGTGCCGGCCGCTAAGCCCGTTGCGGCGGCAGCCTCGGCGGAAACCTTTCCGCAGATGTCGGGCGATTCGAATAATGTCGGTAGCAAAGATGAATCAAGCTCCACGGCCTGCAAAACTTCTTTCGACCACTGGCGTCGTGAAACGTCGAGCATCAGAGTTCCAGACGCATCCGCAACATCGGTCGCCTTCTCGCCAGTAAGCCGGAATCGAACATAGTCTTTCGGCAGCATTATGGAACGAACGCGTTTCCAGTTCTGCGGCTCGTTCTGTCGAACCCAAAGCAACTTGGTCAGTGTGAAATTCGTTAACGCCGCATTACAGGTGAGTTGAATCAGTCTAGCCGCGCCGATACGCTCGTTCAAATCGTTGCATTGTTTTTGCGTCCGAACGTCGCACCAGATCAGCGCAGGCCGCACGACGTTTCCAGCCGCATCGAGCATGACCGCACCGTGCATCTGCCCAGAGAAACCGACACAAGCTATGCGACGGCCGGCAAGGCTGTGCAACGTCAGAACCTTGCGGATGGCGAGTTGGGCCGCGCGCCACCAGTCATCTGGATGCTGTTCAGCCCACCCGGTGTCGGGGCTGGTAAAAGGTGCGTGTTCCTGAGTGGCAGAATTGACCACCTGGCCGGCCTCGTTGATTACGAGAGCCCGCGTGCCGCCCGTGCCAACATCGACTCCTAAAACGTATCGTTCCATGCTCAATTACGCCGCCGTCTGGTTACATCCAATCCCACGGCCAAGACCAGAATCGCTCCCTTAACAATGTCCTGAATGAAATCCGGTACATTCTTCAGAGACATACCGTTGTCGAGGGCTCGCTCTCCTGGAAATGTCTCCAGTAGCTGTGGCCGATCGGAATTGGTATTTTTCATGGGCTAAAACTACTCGCTGGTTTCCTCGGGCCACCTATCGCGCGGCACATTGTGGTACACGTCCTCTACTTTCAGGAAACCATCCTTGATCACAGTTTCCCCGATGTTGCTCTTGTCCACACTGAGTGGCATCAGGAAGTATGTCGGAACATCATTCGAGCCGTTGTTGACCTTCGTATTCGATTCGACCGGGGAATGTTTCGCCAGCGCGACAGCAATCTCCGCAGCACGAGTCGCCAGCGGACGGATTGGTTTGTAGACAGTCATCGATTGCGTGCCAGCCACGATGCGCTGACAAGCTGCCAAGTCGGCATCCTGACTGGAAACAAGAACGGTCCCCCCAGGCTTTTGTTCTTCGAGCGCCTGCACGACCCCGCCCGCTGTACTGTCGTTGGAAGCGACCACCGCAGAGACATTATTATTTGCTTGCGTCAGGGCATTCTCTGTGTGCTTGAGCGCCTCGCTCGGTAGCCCACCCTTCGCCCACTGATCGGCAACAACTTTGATATCTCGGCGATCGATTGCAGGGGCGAGAACCTTCATCTGCCCGTCGCGGACCATGCGGGCATTGTTGTCAGTAGGTGAACCACCGATGAGGACGTAGTTCCCCTTCGGGACATGATCGAGTAGATATTTCGCCTGCAAGTCTCCGACTTTGAAGTTGTCAAAGGAAACATAGAAATCCACGTCACTATTGCGAATGAGACGATCATACGAGAGCACCGGACGTGCTGCTGCTTGGCGCTGTCGACGATTGAGGCAGCAATCTCGCCGTTGTGCGGCACCACCACCAGTACGTCGACTCCCTGAGTCAGCAGGTTCTCTGCCTGCTGAACCTGCAGAGCATCGTTCCCATCGGCCGATTGCACTAGGAATCCGCGCCAAGTTCCTGCGGACGACGGTTAAATGCATCTCGATCCCGCTGCCATCGTTCCAGTTGTAGTGAATCCATGGATAGTCCAATGCGAATATGTTTGTTTGCGACGCGGTGGCTGCATCCGGAAAGATAGCAGCACATGCAATCAAGCTGAGAACGGCGCGATTAAAATGCCTAGGCAGGTGGTCGTCACCAAATGAGGAAGGTATTGGATTAATTTTGCCCAAGCAGCCTTTGCCGATGAACGTGTGAGCAACTTTCCGTCGGCATCGGTGACTTGCACTGGACTCGCCTCTCAAAACGGCCACCCCCGAAATTGGCTTCCATTGACAATAAGTTTGCAGCTGACCATAAATCCTCTTGCTAAGTGCACGAAGGAATGCGTCCGACGAAGCACTTGCTTGGGAAGCACCGTTGACTGAGGCCCTCGAATGAGAAACAAGACTGATGCTTCTACCGAAATCAACGTCTTAATTCGCTAGTCGTTCTTGCAACGATTCTTTCAGTAAAATAGGCTAGATTATCGAACCGCAATCCTGAACCGTTCTTAATGTCAAACAGCACTTTCGAACTAGCGTAATGCCAGCCAGTCTCTAACCGCCGCAGCTCCCCGGGCTTGATGGTGAAGGATATTTCACGAATCTCCGGAGAACTTATCGTGATCGTGGCGTCAGATTGTCCATCGTTGAAGGCATCAATGCCTGCGAATACGCGAGGCGCATAAAAGCTGAATTCTGTTCTCTGTTTTGCCGGATCGTTCATAACCAGCGTAAACGTCGCAAACCTTCCGCGCGGGGTGCCGATCTGCCAATCCCCTTTGCCCCAGTCAATGACGCCCGAAGGATACTGTCCCGTCAACACGGTTCCGGCCGGAAGATGCGGGTCGTCAAACGTTATATAGCTGGGTGGCACCCGGTCGCTTTTTCCTTGTATGTCAATATCTCTTGAACTGACATGCCGGATCCGAAGGACGTGAGTGGTATCGTCAAACGTGTATCCGTCCTGGGCAAGATCCTGACGGCGGGAGAGCGGTGCTCCACCTGCAGTTACCGAGTCGGGCACGAAATTCAGACGCAACACCTCACTCGAATCAGTATCAAATGTCGAATAGGTTACAGAGCCCACTCCGTACGAAATTTTAGTGACCGGAGAAAGAGAGCCGAGCAAATGTGATTCGGTAGCTGGAGCCCACTCCGGAACGGCCCAGAAGGAATCCATCATTCGCCGGGGCCCGTCGGCAAACTCATCCGTAAACCACCACTGGTCGCCGAAGGGGGTATGGGCGTTCGGAGCGAGTCCTTGAAAATACGTGACCCAATTGAAAGATCGAAACGCTTCTTCTTTATAGGTCACGTCCCCTGTCTTTGCGAAATACAGGGCTTCGACCGCGGCGAGCCGTGAGGTGTGGCTGTCGCAACACTGGTTGGGCGCGTTGCAGCAGAACGATTTGCCATCCCCTTGTTCGGTGGTCACGGTGGCGCCGTGCACAATATATTTCGGCCACTTCGGCGTGGTCTTGACCCATTCGATGAGTTGACGGGCATGCTGGCGCCAATCCGGATCTTTGTCGGGATGTAGTAGCACATAGCGCGCATATTCGAGCGGAATCACCTGATTCATGTTCGCCATTGCCGGGGTAACATCCTCGAAATAACCGACCCAGACGTTGTTTTTCATGGGGTATTTATTCAGCCAATCGGCTGCGCCCTGCCGAACCTTGGCATAGCCGGTCACGTCACCCTTTTGCAGACGGATCAATTCGTCAAACAACATTATCGGTTCCACGACATTGGCGGAATAAGGCCCCATCCCTGGTGTTTGCTGGGGATTATCGAAATTGGATACGTGATCTTCACTACTCTGATTTTCAATTCTTCCGTCGCGGGCGTAGCTGCGGTACGGCCAGGGAGAATGCGTCTCATCCCCAGGTTTGAAGTTCTTGACCAAAGCGTCGGCACAGCGAATTGCCGCGCGCAGATATTTTGTGTTCCCGGTCATTTCATAAAGGCGCAGATAGCCATAGCCATCCTCACCCACGACGTGCGGTTCGATGAAGTCTTCCCCGTGGAAACTCCATCCCGTGTAGCGCACATCCCCGGGATTTGCCGAGGCGTAAGGAACCTGCGACCAGGCGTAGCCGGCTGGAGTAAGACCGTTCTCAAGCTCGTAGTCGACAAAATCCTGGAGGAACATCAAGGTGCGAGTGTCGCCAGTGTAGGGATACAAGCGTTCAATGAATCCCTGCATCATTGCGCGCAGGTAGCCGGTCGAGTTCGCCCAGTTTCGGTCGGGCGCCATCTCGAACGTAGTTCGGTCAAAGTCAAAGCAGCAATAGTAGTAGGGCAGTCTTTGCCGGTTGAATTGGTCCCAGAGAATGGTCCACTGTGAAAGGAAATGAGATGAGTAAGAGTAGCCTGTGTCGTTCGGCATGGGCCAGGGCAAGAGCTTCCCTTGCGCATCGAGTTCTACCGGACGCCCTGCAATGGTCGGCTCGTCAACAGTCGAGATTACTTTGAAGGACTTCTGCTGAGACTGAGCAGCCGTAAAACAAAAACACAAGACAACGAGGACGGCTATGAGTTTAGTAGGTCTTGTCATACTTGATCTCCAATAAGGTCGCGATGAGAACAACGGCTGCGCCGAAAACAGCCAGCGCATTCAAATGCTCACCGAGTAATGCCATTGCCAGAAGCACACCGAATACGGGTACCAGGTAAAGCGATGCCGACGCGGTGGTCACATCGAGGTGCTGCAGCGCCTTGAAAAAGAGAAGCATCGAAGCTCCATACATGAAGAAGGCAAGAAAGGCGAAGGCCAGCCAGCTTTTCCAGTCAAACGCTAAAAAAGTTCGGAAATGAAATGGTTCGACCCAGATGAAGAGTGGCAGACTGGCGATCGATGCTGTGATGTAACTGAAGATCAGGATCTCGACTTCCTGAAATCTCTGCATTAGCCCCTTGCAATAGACGTTGTAGAAGGAGGAGCCGAGGCATCCGCCAAAGATCAGGATGTTGCCCACCAGGAATTTCATCTGACCGAAGGAAGACTGCCGGAAGTCGCCGACCGAGAGAAGAATGACGCCGACCAAGCCGATCAACAGCGCGGTGATTCGAAGCGGCGTCAATCGCTCCTTTAACATGAAGGAGGCCAGGACTGCGCTGATTACGGGGATTAACAGGTTCAGGATAGCGCCATTGGAAGCAAGGGACTTGCTAATTCCCCACGTCATTCCCAGTTGAGCGAGCACTTGGCCGGCGACTCCCGCAATCGCGAACTGGATCCAATCCTGACGGGTTAGCTTTGGAGAATTCGGATTTGCCCGGCGCATTCGCACGAGCAGGAACGCAAACAGGATGGTAGTAACGAAGAACGGCAGGAACGTGATTGCGATGGGCCCCAGGTGCCGGTCAAGAACTTTCACGGCGGTCCCTTGCCCGGACCACATCAGCGATGCCAGTGCCAAAAGAAGGAAATACCAGGCAGTCTGGCGCTTCTGCGAGACTGTGGGCGCGGTCACCATCACAGGCTCTCCTGCAAGACACGCAAGCCGAATCGGTCTGCCCCTATGGAACTGCCCTCGAACACATAAGGCTCGCAAGATCGTGCTTGCGCATACTTTGCAACAACGCGTCGAAATGCCTCTTCGGCGCCTCTTGCTCCCAGTACGGCCACCGTTCCGCCTGCCCCGCCACCAGTGATTTTGGCCCCAAACAGTCGGCGCTCATCGGACTCCTCGCGAACAAGCTCTACGAGCAAGTCGGTCGCCTCGCAACCCAAGCCGCATTCCGTGTACGACCAATGCGACTGAAACATGAGTTCCCCCATCATTCGGAAGGCTTCACCTGCTCCTCCGTCCCTTACCCCTCTTGCCAGCTCAACAAAGAGCGCGATTCGCTGATTTTCCTCCACGGCGTACCGTGTGCATGCTCGTACGCGGTAATTCACCCCCGGGCGTACGCTCGTAAATGGGTCGGGATGAGTTTTGCCCAGCGTCAGGATGTCGGAGCCGGCGAGCGTTTCCGGCAAACGGTGTTCATACTTCGATCGAAAGACAGAGGGCACGATTTTCGAAACGTACCCATTCCATCGCGGGTCGCGAAACTGGGGAATTCGTCCGCTCCCATCGAGTGTTAAGGGCAGGCCTTCCCACTCGCAAATCATCCGGTAGCCCACGAATGCCGCGGCGCGGGCCGCTTCATACTCGATCCCAGTCACGGCATGCTTCACTCCCGAATCGATCGCCCACACCTGCACTCCTTCTGGAAGTTGCACCAACGGCATGGGAGTGCAAGGCTGGCACAAGAGCGGCAGACAATATTCTTTGTCCCCGAGCACGGAAGCTGCCTGGTCCATAATTCCGCAAGCAGATTCTGCAATCACGTTCTCGACCCATTGGCACGCCTGCGCCAATTCGATTCCTGCAAGATCGATGCCGTACGCTGCGCTCGCGGATTTCATGACCGCTACTTCGACAGCTGCGGAGGAACTTACACCTTTGTTCAACGGAACGTCGGACTCCAGATATATGCTTGCCCCGGTTGTGACTCGCTCCGGATAGCGAGACCTGAGGAGATAGAACACGCCCAGCACGTATGCAGTCCAGCGGATTTCCGGGCTGCGATTGACGATTCTTCGTACCGCGGCCTCGTCGGATAAGTCCTGCAGTTCAAACTCAACGCGATCCGACCATCCCTGTTCGCGCATCTGCGGATTCCAAAAGACAATTGATCCGTCATTTCGCCGTTGCGCAGCCGCCCATGTGGCCTCTCGAATCGTTGCCTGAAAAACAAGTCCTCCGGTGTAATCCACATTGCCGCCCATCAGATCGAGACGGCCGGGCGCGCGACTGATGTACACAGGGCGTTGCACGGAGAAGTAGCCTTCCGGACCTCGCAAGCAAGACACCCTGTCTTCGAAACCCATCATGCAAGCTCCCGAATGCTTTCGATGACGTAGCGGATGGACTCTTCCGTCATTCTGGGATGAATGGGAATGCTCACGTACTTTTCAGACATCGCCTCAGCCACCGGGCACTCTCCTTCATGGTGGCCAAACTTGCGGTACACGGCAGTCAGATGAATGGGGGTGTAGTGGGACCAGACTTTGATCTGCTTCTGCGTGTAGAGTGTCCACATAAATTCCTCTTTATTCATCGGGAACTCTCGTTCCACCAGAACCGTGTACACGTGAAAGGCGTGTTTGACTTCGGGACTGACACACGGAAGCCGCAGGCCGCGAATACCTTGCAGGCCCTCGGTATATTTCTTCGCGATCTCGAGGCGCCGAGCGTTAAACGAGTCCAGCTTCCGCAATTGCACCAGGCCCACCGCGGCCTGTATGTCGGTCATGCGGTAGTTAAAGCCGATATCGTCGAACTCCAGATGCCAATATTTCTTGCCCATGGGCTGGACCGACTCGTCAATCGGAAGATATTTTCCTTTGGGGTCGTAGGTACGGCAGCAGAGTGAACGGTGAGAAAGCATGCTCTCGTACAGCGCTTTGCTGTTTGTCGTTACCATGCCCCCTTCACCGAGCGTGACCATGTTTTTCTGCTGGTGAAAGCTGAATACTCCAATGTCTCCCAACACACCCGCCTTGTATCCCTTGTACTCAGCGCCGGCGGCATGAGCGGCGTCTTCCACCACGACGATGCCTCGTGGTTTCGCCAGTTCGTTCAATGCGTCCATATCGCAGCACTGACCATATAGATGGACGGGCAGAATGACCTTGGTTCGGCTCGTGATCTTCTCAGACACCGATTTCGGATCCAGATTCAAGGTGCAGCCATCAACATCGGCAAACACCACTTTTGCGCCTAGAGCCGCCGCTGCGTTCGCGGTTGATATCCAGCTGATTGGAGTTGTGATGACTTCATCGCCGGCACCGACGCCCGCGGCAATCAATGCCAGGGAGAGACCTGCGGTTGCAGAGGTCACGGCCAGGCCGTGAGCCGCATTGCAATAAGCGGCAAATGCCTCCTGGAATTCCTGCACTTTTGGCCCGCAAGAAGGAGCATTTGCGCTTAATACTTCGAGTACTGCAGCTTTTTCCTCTTCGCCATAGATTGAGCCCTGAGAAAACTCCAGCTCGAACACGGCCTTAGGCAGCTTCATTCACACACCTCATGATCACCTCATCGCAACTCGGAATAGGAAGACCGCAAACTGCTCCAATCTTGTCGGTCAAAAGAAAATGATCTTGTCCACGTGGAGCCCGGCCAGGTTTAGGTTGGGTCTGTGGCAAAACCAGAGTGGCGTATCCCATTCGTCTCGCGACCTTCATGCTCAATTCGTATCGCGAAATGGAATCGGTTGACCCGGCATGAAAAATGCCACGAGCATCTTTGCTGCAAAGTAACTGAAACATGAGACGACTGAGAGTGATTGCGTCTATGGGATTTCGATACTCAAATGTCGGCGAAGCGACGGGATGGCCTGAAGTCCACTGCGCTAGCCAGTTGTCCAACACCGAATTGGTTCCTGCCCTTCCCGCAAAGCCAAGTACCAGTGCTATGCGCAAAACAATCGCGGAGGGCACGAGCCCGAGCACAGCGGCCTCCGCACGCGCTTTTGTTTCCCCGTAGATGCTCAACGGTGTGGTTGGATTGTCTTCTGTATATCCGTGCTTGCGTCCGTCAAATACCGCCGCCGAGGAGGTAAATATCAGGCGGGCATTCGCGCTAGCGCACGCATTCGCAACGTGTTCAGGACCGCGCACATTCACGAAAAAAGCCAAGTCTGGCTGTGCCTGACATTGATCGATATCCGACAATGCGGCCAACAGCATCACGACATCCGGCCTTACATCGCGAAATGCCGCGTTCACACTAGATGCCTCTGTGATATCGATTTGAACGCTTCTTGGATCCGCTTCGGCATCGCGGCTCCCTCTGAACACTTCAAACGCGTCAGCGGCTGCGCGTGACGCATGCATTCCAAGGAAGCCGCGAGCACCAATGATTAACATCCGAGCTTTATCCATGGTGCCCATGATCCTCGCAACTCCGCACAGCAATCGCTCAAGTCTCATACGCACAGCGATGTCTCTTGGCGAATTCAGAGCTCTATGAAGAAGCGTCTCGTTGGAAAGCCAGAGACTTCCTCTCCCACTAGAATGAATATCTCAGGGAAAACTGCATCCGGCGGTTATCCACGGAGGTCAGGAACACCTGGCCCTCCGTAGCGCTGCCAATCGTATTATCCGGCGCACTGAAGTTTGGGTGATTGAACGTATTAAAGAGGTCCGCTCGGAACTCAAGTTGGTGCCGCTCGGTCAGATGGAAGTTCTTAGAGATTGATGAATCCAGCTGTTGCTGCCCATCCGCGTGAAGCTGGTTGATCCCGGCCGTCCCATAAGTCATTAGCCCCGCATGATTTGTAAACGCAGAAGTGTCAAACCACCGGGCAGGGGTCGGGTTAGAAAGTCGCCCATTTCCGATGCGATCGGCGCGATTTTTCAGACCGTTGTTCAAAGATGTTGTGTCATTGGTCGCGATGTCAAAGCGCGTGCCGCTGCGAATGTGAAGCAGTCCGGAATATTCCCATCCCCCAATGAAAGCGTCCAACAGGGGGCTGATACCTCCTAGGAATCGCTTTCCGCGCCCAACTGGAAGGTCGAGCCTGAATTGTGCGTTGAAGATGTGTGCAATGTCTTCAGGCGTGGGACCGTAGTACTGATTCAGGTTGGTGATATCCAGGTTATTGCCGTTGGTGAGGTTTCGCCCGTGTGCGTAGCTCGCATTCACGAACACGTACTTCGATAGATTGGCAGAAAAGCGCGCTGTTACCGCATCGTAGTAACTGCTCGCTTCCGAAAACGACACCGGAATGTCTCCCAGATTCGGATACTGGCTATACAGCGGCCGCGCCAGGTTGTAATCCACCCCTTGCGGTTGCGGCGGCGCTTGATTAATGTTTCGCAAGTGATTGTTGTGCCGGCCGTGCACACCAACATAGCCGAGATCGACGATCATCCCCGGCCGAATCTCACGCTCCACGTTTAACGTTTGTTGATCCACCCGCTGATTCCGCCAGAAATAGTCGGCTCCCCGGATCACTGCGTTGGCGGGCAAAATCAGATTTCCCGCTGAGTCGTATTGTGCATTGGCCAGAGGAAGGCCCTGCTGCGAAAGCAGGAGAGATGGCGTCAAATTATTGGGCGTAACCAGCGCCTCTTTCGCGTAAGTCGGATATGTCAGCCCCAGAATCGTCAGCGGCCCGGACCAGTACGCCATCCAATACGAAATTCCGTAGCCGCCGCGGATGCTCGTTTTCCCATGATCCGGACTCCATGCAAAACCCAAACGCGGTCCCCAATCGTTTTTGTCCAGGCCCAGGGCCGGGCTGCGGTTGCTGGATGTTGCCACAACCAGCTTGTTGTTTCGCGTATCCCAGTTCGACTCGCGGTTCGTCCGCTCCACGGGCCGGCTGATCAGTTCATACCGCAATCCAATATTCAGTGTCAGGGAAGGCAGCACCTTAAAATCGTCTTGCGCGTACCACGCGTTCTGCCAATAAGTCTGGTATGGCGCACCTTTCACGAAATGAGCGCGCGCACTCGATGTCATGGCTCCCAGCAGGAAACTCGGATACGCGTATGGCTGAGGATTATTCCCATCGAAGGACGTCATCGCCGGGTCGAACGTTATTACGCCGCGCGGATTGTCTCCTCCGATGGTGTCCGCCGAAACATCCTGAACGTGGTTGATGTTGCTGCCAACCTTGATCAGATGTCGTCCCTTGACCCAGGTGAAGTTATCCGTTAGCGCAATGGTGTTGCTGATGATGTAGCCTACCCAGTCCGGCGTGGCGATGCCATGCAGGGGACTAATATTCAGCTCGGCGATGCCACGCGTCGATGCGTCCCCCAAATTGCCATTAGGAATTCCGAATAAATTGTTCCAATCCTTAAACAGAGTCTTGTTGCTCGTGCGCACGTTCGTGCGGTTATAGGCTAGCCGCAGTTCGTTCATCTTGCTCGGACTGAATGTGAAGAAGTCCGACAACTGCATGTTCTGGTTTAACGTCTTGGAGTCGGTGTTTGCGTCCTGGAAGAATAGATTTATGTTGGTTGAGTTATCGGCGACCGCATCCAGAATCGAGTACCGGTAAAAGAGCCGGTCCCGGCTCGACCGGTTGTAGTCGATGCGTCCATCTGCCTGGTGCGCGATTTGCTTGTTGTTCCCTATGTAGCGCCGGTTGTTGCTGATGCCTGGAAGATTCGGGACTCCGAAAACCTGGGCGGCGTTAATCGCGCTCGCCGCCGGGTCCCAGCGATTGGACGGAATGATATTCCCCGGAAACGGTGTTGCACTTACCACATTGCCTTGCGTACTAAACACGCGTGTGAAGGGATCGTAGATCTGTCCGTATGTGTTTCCCGCGGCGTCGGCTCCTCGGCTCGCATCGTATAACTCAGAAAAATCGCCCTGCATCATCTTGAGCGTCGGAACGGTCGTGAAATTCGGTGTTGCTGTTTTCAGAATCGCTCCCTGATAGTCCGCGAAAAAGAACAGCTTGCCCTTCAGGATCGGCCCGCCGATCGCACCGCCAAACTGGTTCCGCCGGAATGGCGTCTTACGTTCCCCCGCCGGCGCAAAATAGTTACGCGAATCGGTGGCTTCATTGCGCAGAAATTCAAAGGCCGCTCCGTGGTAATCGTTGCCGCCTGACTTGGTGATGATATTTACGACCGCGCTTCCTGAGAATCCAAACTCCGCGTTGTACTTGCCCGTGTAAACCTGTACTTCCTGAGTTCCTTCAATAGGAGGAGTAATGCTGATGTATGCGTTCTGCGGTTCGCGATTTGGAACTCCTTCGATATAAACGGTGTTCGCATTTGCGTCGACGCCGCCGATGGAAGCCAGCTGCGGACGCGTCTGGCCGATCGCCGAGCCGTTCTCACTTCCGTTTGACATATAGTTGCCGCTGCCCACATCGTTGTTTGCCCCGGGAATCAGGTTCATCTGGTACAGCGGATTTCGATCCAGATTCGGCAACGAATCCAGGTCTTGATGGCTGAAGGTCTGCGAAAGCTCAGACGTCTCCGTCGAAATACTGATGGGATTAGCGATGGCGTCGACCGTTTCCCCGACGGATCCCACATGCAGGACAAAGTCGAGACGTGCAATGCCGCCCGCATTCACGATGACCTGCGACTTCACGGTCTTCTGGAAGCCGGCCTTTTCTACCTCTACCCGGTAAGTTCCGGGCACCAGGAAATTCAGTAAGTATTCCCCGGTTTCCGCAGTCTGCGTTTGCGTGACTACGCCCGTCCCGTCGTTCGTCGCGGTCACATTAATCCCAACGATGAAAGCGCCGCTCGGATCGGTGACGAAACCCGATATCTTTCCGGTATTGATCTGTGCCGAAGCGATTCCACAAACAAATGCCGCCAAGATGATGAACAACCGACCGTGATGACGCATCTTCACACCCCTCTGCATTCGTTGATGAACGGATTCGGACTATTTCGCCACTAAGACTTTTGTGAGTTTACGAAGCCGTGCCAAATCGGCCGGCTTCACCCCACTGTCAGTGATAACCAGATCGCAACTCTCTACCGGACACAGTCGATAGACAGCTTCCAGCCCCAATTTGCTGCTGTCCATCGCTAGAATTCTCTGCTTCCCTGCGTGCAAAAATGCTCTCGGCATATCTGCGTCATAGTTCATTACGCCTTTGCGAAAAGAAAGGGCTGCAGCTCCGAAAAAGACTTTGTCGGCATTGATGTCGCCCAGCGATTCAATTACTGCATTGCCAGAAAGATCGTGGCTGCTCCGCCGGTAGGCGCCCCCCGTTAACCTCACTTGCACGCCCGCGCTTCCTGCCAATTCTTCCAGCACAGCCAGCGAGGTCGTTACTACGACCAAGTTGCGCTTTGCTGCCAGATATCTGGCTATACATCTCGTTGTAGTTCCCGAATCAAGCACCACGGTCTCGCCGTCATGGACCAGTCCTGCTGCTGCCCGTCCCAGAGCGTCCTTCGCGCCGGACATGTTCGCCGAGCGCTCCAGAAAAGTTCTCTCCATGGACCCTGAAGGAGCCACCATCGCTCCTCCTGGCGTGCGGATGACAAGACCGGCATCGGCCAGCTTGTACAGGACACGCCGAACCGTCATCTCTGAGACGGCAAAGCGCTCTGCGATTTCGCCGATCGACACTGTGCCGCTCTCTTTGAGCAGCAACAGAATTTCGTTTTGACGGTCCTGAGAAGAGCGAGCCAATCTAGATGTTTAAAACTATCACGTATTGTGTGACAATGTAACAGACCACAAAACGCAGGCCCAGTCAACTGTTTTTTTGCCCTTCAACTAGGGTTGCCGGCCTGCAGGGCGCAGGAATGCCGCGAAACGGGAGAAAAAGGGATGCGTCAATTCGAGTGGCTGCTAGACGCTATTCGATCTATTCATGAAGAGATGCGTGAAGCCGTCGTTACTGCCTGCGAGAAGTCTTCACCGGAAGAGATGGCACAGGTTGTCGCAGACGGGGACGGCGATACGATCTTCTCTGTCGATCGCGTCAGCGAAGAAATTCTCATCGATCTTTTCGAACGAACAATCGCGTCGAAGGCTCCCATCGTCCTGATTGCGGAGGGACTCGCCGATGGAAAGGTAGTTCTCCCGCGCGGAACACGGGAAGCCGATGCACGCTGGCAAATTATCGCTGATCCGATCGATGGGACACGATGCCTGATGTACCAGAAACGCAGTGGATGGATTCTGACCGGTGTAGCTGAAAATTGCGGTGAACAAACCACGCTCGCCGATATCAAGCTTGCCGTGCAAACAGAAATACCGCTCGTCAAGCAGCACCTGTGTGATGTGCTTTGGGCTTTCGAAGGCGCGGGAACACAGGGCGAGCGATTTAATCGAATGACAGGAGAGCGCAGCCCTCTTTATGCGCGCCCTTCGACGGCGAGGCATCTCGAACATAAGTTTTGCTCAGTAAGCCGATTTTTCTCGGGTGGTCGCGATGTACTGGCCGCAATCGATGACGATATTTCCTTTGGCGCTTTCGGGAGTGGTCGCGAAGGCAAAGCCTATTGCTTCGAAGACCAATACCTTTCGACAGGTGGACAGCTGTATGAACTAATGATGGGGCATGATTGCTACCAGGCCGACCTGCGCCCTTTGCTTCGTCCGATTTTGGAGGAGCGCGGATGGAGTACGGGTTTGTGCTGTCATCCTTACGATCTTTGTACAGAATTAATCGCTCGCGAGTCCGGTGTACTGATTGCGGATGAATCTGGAAAACATCTCGCACCACAACTCAACCTTACTGCCGATGTAACCTGGATCGGATATGCGAACGGACACATACGTAATTTAGTAGAGCCGCTTCTCCGTTCGTCGCTGCAACGCCGAGGGCTGTTGCGCCATATTGAGACGTAAGCGCGCGAACGGCCGCCGCTTCTCGGAGGGCCCACAAAGAATTTAGGAAAAAGGATTGCGGACGCGCTCGATATGTCCGACCTTGAAGAGGAGGCGAAAAAATGACCTTAGTCTGGCTTTCTTCCCATTTTCCGAGGGGAAATACGAACTGGCAAACCCACTAATTCTCCTCTAAGCCTAGACTTGAAAAGCAGAAAGACTTGCGCACTCGGACCTGGTTTGCGCTTCCGACGCTTCCTCCCTAGGTGAAGCTGCCTGCTTTCAGAAAGCTCCGACGGCTGACGGCCCATCAG